>SMEQ01000426.1_pt1 | contig 12967 bp, 11 predicted proteins | sample 2456281 | NCBI WGS metagenome assembly SMEQ01 (sample SAMN10132596, study PRJNA489261) | soil metagenome | isolation source: day1 antibiotic-loamy sand soil ammended with raw manure from dairy cow... | place: USA | collected 2015-04-01 | reverse complement strand
ATTATCTAGCTTTCCTTCGCGAACTGTAAATGTCAATACTTGAAAACAATCTACTGATTTTCCATCCACGGTTGCTGCTTGCCAATTTTGAGGCATGTTGTTTACAATGGACAATACTTGATTGGAATAAGTTGCTAAATCTCTTTGACCTTTGCTGATTACCACGAAGTTTCCTGCTCCGCCTTTGCAATTTACTTCAAAAGCAATCGATACGCTAAATACCATCTTTGAAACATTTCCACCACTTAGCGGATTGGCTTCAAAATACACTTTCATGGAATCTAAACCACCTAAATAGGATGGATTGGTAGATGGGAATTCTTTTTCACCAATTTTTTCTTTGAGTAAAAAGTCATCCACAGCATAGCTATTTTTATGACAAGGAATCACTTTTACAATTTCATTATCTGATATGCTTTCTGGATTTGATTGATACGACAAAGGTTTTATAGATAAGCCGCTGGGACATTGTGGAGTTTCGTAATCGTAGCCGTTTAAATAGATGGTAAGCGGCTTCTTCAAGCCGTCGTATGTTATTTCCCACACATCTAATAGTCCAGTTCCAAAGATGGCTTTTTTACTTTTAAAAGAACAACAACTTGCGATACGTTGCGCTTGAATTTTTTCTCCGTTTGGACCTCGAAGTGATTTTAAGAAAGTGTATTGATTTTGTATTTCTCCCACTTTTATAGAATGCTTCTGGTCGGGTTTGTAACCATATTTTTTATCTTTGGATATGGTAGTTAATTTCATACTTCCGTCCCAGTTAAATTCTTGACTAAATGCAATTGAAGACAAAGATGTAAACACCAAGATCAGTGTGAGAATTGTTTTTATAGAATTCATATAGCTTCGTATTATATGTTTGTTTTTTTACGTCCTAAACATTTATTATTAAATAGTTAGATGGTCTTTACGAATTTACGAAAATATTGGAAGCAATCGTATTTTAGGTTTTTAGCCATCTGGATCGACTATGATTCGGATAATTCCATTTCAAAATAGCCGCCGTAATTTTCTTGTTCGTAAGATTCACCATCTAGAATGATTGAATCACCTTTTACTTCCCATTCGCCTATCCATTTACCGTTGAATTTGTCTTTTTCACCAACATAGTTTACATCGTGACCTTTTTTGGAATAGTCTATGACTGTTTTGAAATTTTCATCGATTTCATAAATGCAAGGATAGGTTTTTACGAACTGAATGCGCTCCTCATTCATAAAGCCTTTCACATCCACAAACAATTTAGTTTGTTCATAAAACTCTTCTTCCCAAACGGTTCCGGTAAAACTTGACTTTTCATCCAATTCAACATCCATTCGGAAAGCAAATTCTTCTTCTTTGTTTTCGCTCACTAAGTCTATGAATTTTCCAATCCACACTTTTCTGATTTTAGTTACTTCATTTTCAGTCATTTTATTTTTCTTGAATAGGCATTGATTGGATTTATTTTATCTGACAATTTACCTTTTGCAATTCCTCTACTTCGGGTCCATACATTGTGGTATATCCTTTGTCGGCCGCGATTTGTAAATCTTTACACGCTTTGTCTTTTTTTCCTTGTTCCAAGAAAATTAAGGCTCTGATTTTATACGCATAGGAATTTTCAGGATAAATTTTGATTGATTTGTCGATATCCGACATAGCCCCTTTTGTATCGCCTAATTTTAGTTTGTTGAAACCGCGATTGCTGAAGCCCAATGGATCGTTGGGACTCAATTCGAGTACTTTGTCAAAATAGGAAATCGCAGTTTTGTACTCTCCCATTTCTTGGTATTTGAAACCAATATTTCCATATGCGTCATACGACTTCGGGTCAATTTCAATCGCCTTCATCAAGTATTTCAAGGTTTCATCGCCTTTGCCAATTTCGTCGCAAACAGCACCTAAATTGATCAAAGTGGCGATTTCTGTCGTGTCATATTTATGCGAAACAATTAAATCTTGATAGGCACTTTCAAAGTCACGCATGTATATTTTTGCAGCGGCTCGATTGGTTATTGATCGGTGTTTGAGCACTTCATCATCCGTTAACTTTAAGGCAAGGGTAAAGTCTTTTGCGGCGTATTCAAATTCGTGATATAAAAGCCAAATATTTCCTCTGTTGAAATACAAGTGAGGATCATTTGGAAACAAAGAAATTCCAAGAGAATAGGTGTCAAAAGATTCTCTGTACTGTTTTAATTCATCTTGAACTTGACCTTTGAGAATAAAGAAATCCACATTTGAAGAGTCCAATTTAATTGCTTTATCAAGCAATTTCAAAGCATTTTTCCAGTCTTTATTTTCAAATGCTATACTTGCTTGTTGGTAATTTTCTTCGGCTGTTTGAGAGAAAACAAGGTTCGCAGAAAAGAGTAGAAGGATGACGATGGTGTTTTTCATTTTTTTTAATTTAGTTTTTCCAAAGTAGCTGGACAGACAGCTCCATTGTAATATTTGTTGATTACTTCTTCGAAAATTTTCTCTTCTTTTTGAACTTCATTAAACAAAGTCATGCAAGACTTCAGTTTGAGATAATCCGGACTTCCCAAAATATCTTTAGCAGTACCATTATTAATTTTTAAAAATGCTTGAGTGATCTCTAAAAGTCGCTGAACCAGAACAGGGTGGTTAAAATAATCAATAGCTTCTTGGCGATCCTGAATGGCGTATTTTATCGCGGTTTCACTTCGACCGATGCCTTTCAATTGAGGGAAAATATACCACATCCAATGACTGTCTTTTTTTCCATTTATAATTTCATTTAGCGCAGTTTCATAACTGTTTGATTGTGCAGAAATAAATCGATTTAAATTGTGTTTATCAGTCATTTTGCTTGAAAAAGTAGTGTGTTTTCAGTCTTTGATATTCAATAATAAGAAACTTCTATGGTGGTCTTACCTTTGTTTTTTATTCTAAATTTAAACAAAACAAAACACATATTACGCTAAAATATATTTTATTCAGACTGTTTTCAACATTGTATTTGAAATGAATCCAGCATTGAATCTAAGTAATGATAAATTTATCTCTGATTAAGTTCTTATTTCTGTGCTATTTTCTTTCTTTCCACTTGCTACTAGTTTTCACATTCTGATAAAAAATCGTTTTTAAATAATTGCTTTCCGGAAAAGTAATTGGATGATCTTCATCGTGCAAAGTTGTGTGAACGAGTTTCCAGCCGTTGTAGGGCGTAAGATAGGCATTTTCGTGTACTTGTTCAAAATCTGCTAAATTAATACGACTGGAGCAAGAACCTAGAATCAAGGTGCCGTTGGGAGCGACTAATTCTTCTCCCAGTTTAGCCAAGCGTTCGTATTGTTTTAGCGCATGTTGTACTTCGCTCGCTTGCTTAGCAAAAGACGGTGGATCGATGATGACGATGTCAAAAAGTTGTTTTTTAGCAATTAATTCATCCAAAGCATCAAAAGCATCAGCAACCAAAGGAGTCCATTTCGATTGATCAATTTCGTTGAGTGCAATGTTTTCTGCTGCTACTTCCATGGCGTGCGAACTGATATCAACTGAAGTTAAGGATTTTGCGCCTCCTTTTAAGGCATGAATTCCGAATCCGCCAACATAGCTGAATACATCCAAGACATTCTTGCCTTTGGCATTTTCTTGAACCCACAACCTGTTTGGTCTTTGATCTAAAAAGAAACCTGTTTTATGTCCAGATTGCGTATAGGCGAAGAATTTCACGCCGTATTCTTCAAATGCAACCTTTTCAGTTAACAACGGTTCGCCATGAACGTGACCTTCTGGATAAGAAAATGGATTTTTTTGTTCAATTTTCCGACTGAATCGAATGACAATTGTTTTTAACTGATACAAATCTTTTATTTCTGCAATCAAGACTTCCACGTAGGGCTTCCAAATCTCTGAATAGATTTTCAGTACGCCGATTTCAGCATAGACATCTAAAATTAAACCTGGAAAATCATCATTTTCTCCATGAATTCCGCGGTAGCCTGTAATTCCCTTTTGGATGAGGTTTTCTCTTTTGGAATGAGCTTTTTGAAGCTGTGATTTCCAAAATTCGGTATTCAATTGCAAGCGCCCTCCGCGATAAATAATTTTTACCCGAATGATTTCTTTCGGATCCCAAAGTCCAAACGCAAAAGGTTTATTGGTTCGTTGATCAAAGAGAACGCATAAATTTCCTGCCGAAGGATTGCCATCCGGTTTCTTCTCGATACTTTGCTCAAAAATCCAAGGATGACCTTGTTTAGCTGCTTTTTCAGCTGCTTTATTGAGTTTGATGGCAATGGTTTTGGAAACTTCTTTCATGGGGATGCTTTGTGTTTACGAAATTAGTAATAATAAAGCTTAGAGTCGGAGCGGAGTTTGATTTTCTTACTCCGAAAATCATTGGATTTACGCAGATTTCTCGAGTTTTCTTACCTTGTTTTACGGTTTTGATAAGTCAAAGCCACGCTCCAGTACGACGTCTTTTTCGGCAGGGTGATAAATGTAATAATAGTTTTTAATCAGCTTGTAATTTGGAGAAGGCGAATTAAATTCATGAAAATAACCCACCAATGCGGTGTGCCTATTTTTGTTTAAAAATGCCGAGTTCACCTCTTGGATATATGCAGGATAGCGGTCTGTGGAAGAGTAATAGCGTGCGATTACTTTTTCTTTAGAATAAAACATCAATTGCCATTGTAACGATCCGCCCTCGCAAAATACATGTGTAATTTTTTTCGACTCCAGTTCAGAAACAACGGATGTTAGCGCAGATTTATCTTCAAAGGAATAATTTTTAAAATCATACAAGGAATAAGTTCCGAATGAAATCCAGATTAGTAGCATGGAATTTACTGCTTTTGAATAGTTTATCTGACTCAAAACAAGAGCGGCCAACATCAGCGCAAAACCGGTCAATGGAAGCAGGTATCTATAATCACCACTCTTAATCAAGAATAAGTAACCAATTGTGAAAACGACAGATAAAGTTAAAACATAGAATAAGGGATTGATTTGTTTTCTTTTGATTAAGAAGAAAACGCTGGTTGCAAGTGAAATGAAAATTACTGCCATCATGAAGACAGCGAGTATGTGGGTAACCCAAATGGAATCTTTTACATAGCTGTAGAAATAGTTTCCTGTAAAGTGAATGTACATTCTTTGAATAATTGAATCAAAGATTTCCAAACTTAAGGAAGGTGCACCTAAAATACTGGGCGCCCAAAAGGTTGGTAAACCAATTTTCAGAAAGTAAAAGACACCAGTTCCAGTCAAAATACCGAATAGCATGACCCAAACAGCGCGGAAACTTCGATTTTTAACTAATTGAAAAGCGACAATAGGCAATAAACCAGCAATCCATAAGGGTTGCGATTGGTAAATCACAACGGTTAAAAAACCGACGATAAAAGACACGAAAAGCTTAGCGCGCCATTTTTCACTGATGATTAAATAAGTCACAATGGGTGTTAGTGCGAATGCGGATAAATAACCACCTCTTGCCTTCATTGACCATACTGCAAAAGCGGGTGAAAATATAAAAACAAGGGTAATTAAAAGTGGAATCCATGGATTTTTTTTGAACCCAATTTCTTGGAGCGTTTTATAGAAAAATATAATTCCAACGGTCCACAAACTGAGCATTGCTAATTTTAAGGCTATCTCTGAAACGCCGAAAAAAACATAAAAGAGACGTATTGCCAAAACTTCTATGAATGAAAATCCGTACGATTGTCCGTAAAAGAAGAATGGAAGCTCTTTGAGTTCCTGAAAATGTTTGGACATTAATCCAACGATGCACTCATCACCATCCAAGATTAAGTTTTCAGAAAAGAGCTGTGGCATTCTTGAAACCACACACAAGATGAGGATGATGAGAATTGCATATTTTGAGATCCAATTGATTTTCATATGTGTAGTTAATTGTTCTTTCACGGGTGCGCTATCTAGGTACGAAAATAGAAAAAATAAACTTGGATTGCTTTTTTACATGCTATAATCTGAGTTTTATCAGCTAGTTTTTCACATGAGATGGTGGACTTCCAAAGTGTTTTTTGAATGTTTTACTAAAATAAACTGGGTCGTCAAAACCAACTTCTATGGCAGCTTCATACACATTAAATCCTTTTTGTAACAGTTGCTTAGACTTTTCCAGCCTTATGTTTCTGATATATCTTGCTGGTGATGTGTCAATAAGACTGTTCAGCTTTCTGTTTAGCTGACTGGATGATAAAAACACTTCCTCAGCAAGCTCATTCACACCAAACTGTTTGTTTTGAAGGTTGCTGAAGACCACTTTTTCGATTCTTTCAATAAATTCTCTCTCTTTTTCATTGAATTCAGAGATGTTTTCATCATTTGTGAGAATTACTTTATTTTGAAACTGTTTTCTAAAAAGTGCTCTCGTTGTTAATATATTTCGAATTCTTAATTTCATTTCTTCCAACGAAAACGGTTTGGTTAAATAATCATCAGCACCAATTTCTAAACCTAGAAGCTTGTCATTAACTGCTGACTTTGCAGATAAAATCATAATCGGAATGTGAGACGTTGCGACATTTGATTTCAGATGTTTACACAAGGCTAAACCGTCCGTGTCTGGCATCATGATGTCACTGATTATTAAGTCAGGAAGATGTTTCTCGGCTAGCTCAATTCCTTCTCTTCCGTTTTCAGCTTCCAAAAATTGATAGTTTTCGCTTAAGTGATCAACTATCAATTTTCTAATCTCCACGTGGTCTTCTACAACTAGGATTATCGGTTTTTTCTGGTTAGTGATTTTCGCATTTTCAGCTGTTTGAGCTATGCTTTTTAACGGTTGTTTCTGAACTTCTACCGATGAAAAATGAACCGAATCCAATTCTTGTGGACCACTTTTTAGCTGAATTGTGAAGGTGGTTCCTTCTCCCATAACTGAATCGACGTCTACGCTACCTTGATGCAAATGTGCCAGTTCTTTTACAAAAGCTAAACCGATACCAGATCCTTCAAAAATTGGATTTCCCTCTGATTCCACTTGATAGAATCGATCGAAAACACTTTGCAAATCGCTAGACTGAATTCCTGTTCCAGTATCAATCACTTGAAAAGCTAAGGTCTCTGAATCAGTGTTTTCAATCACTAGATGGATGTTTCCACTTTGGGGTGTAAATTTAATGGCATTGGATAGTAAGTTGTAAAGAATCGTAGTTAAAGCTTCTTGCGAATAGGCAAATGAATCCAAGTTGAAATCGGGATTTATTCTATTTGTATATTCAAATGTTATTTTTTTTTCTTCTGACAATGAATAAAAGGGTTCTATGCAAGCAAAAATGTTGTTTAGTAAACCTCCTTTTTGAAATTGCAAAACGTATTTTCCTTCCTCAATTTTAGAAAGTTCCATGAGTTGATTGATTAACTGCAGGAGTCTTTCGCTGCTGTTTTCCATTTCATTCAGTCTCTTAACTTCTTTGAATTCTCCTTTTTGTCGAATTATCTCCAGATGTCCTTTTATCAGGGTTAATGGAGTTCTGAATTCATGCGTGATGTTGGTTAGAAATCTGGATTTAAATGCTTCGGTTTTTTTTATCTGTTCGATTTCCCTTTTTTGTAATTTTATATTTTCTTTTTCAATCTTTAGATTTTTATTTCTCAGTCTGAAGAAATAAATGATGAAAATGGTTAGTAAAGAAGCCAAAATTAAGCCAACAATTGCGGCGTTCCTTTGCACATTTTTAGTTTCTAACTGTGCTTTCGCAATGGCTTCTTTTTTCTCATATTCAAATTGATACGCCAGTCTTTCTGTATCGAAATTATCTTTGTTTGCATCGATGTAATGTTGAATGTATAATTGGTAATTACTCAATGCGGAAGCATCATTTTGGAGTATGCTATCAGCTAAATAGAGGTGTTTGTAAATGAAAGGCAAGTGAACTTTGGACTTCGTCTCTATATAAAAATTCAAAGATCTGATCAATTCCTTTTTCGCATCGACGGCTTGACCTTGTAAAGTCAGAATGCCTCCTTTTATTCTGCTGATTGCAACCGAAAGTTTTTCGTCATTTATGGTTTCATTTATTTTTTTTGCTTTTTGTACAAAAACTATTGCTCTTGAATAATCTGCTGCTAAAAAGTGTAATTCGCTGATGTTTAACAGAACCTCAGCGCTACTTTTAGCTTGACCTTTGGTAGTGAAAATTTTGAATGCTTTATTTAAGTTGCGCTCCGCATCTATAAAATCACCGCGGTAGGTTAAAATTTCTCCCTTTTGCTTATAGTTCATCGCCAGACCAATTTCGCTCTGCGTGTTGGTGTAGATTTGTTTATTTAAAGTGTTGTATTCTAATGCTTTTGAGTACTCTCCAATTTCTTTGTAAATGTCGGCAATCAAAGAGTTCATCCATATTTGTCCTTGGATGTTTTCATCTACTTGATAACTATTTACCGCTAAAGTTAAATAATGAATGGCTTCTCTTTTATCTCCTATCGATACAAGAGAGAGTCCAATGTTCCCTGCAGCTAATGAAATTCGGTGTATTGAATTTTGCTTTTTATAGATTTCGAGTGATCTCGTAAAATGAGAAATAGCTGCAATGAAATCGTTTTTATGAAAATAAATATGTCCTAAAAAATCATGGGCAAATGCAACTCGATTTAAAATATTTAGTTTTCGACTTAATTCTAATCCTTTCTGATGATACGTTATGGCGTTGGCGGTGTCATGCAAGTTCAAATAGGTTTCTCCTAAAAACCGATAATTGAAGGTAAGATCTTCTTCTTGTTTATTTTTGAGTAGCTTTTTTTCTGCCTTTAACAGCAAAGGAAGAGCAGTTTTATACTCTTTATCGACAAAGTAAATGGATCCAAGTGTGGAATAAGCGCTGGCTTCGTATTCCTTCAGCTTCAGTTTTCGAGCTAACTTTAATGCTTGATAGCCTATGTCTAACGCTTTATCGTTGAGTTTGATTGAAGAGTAAAGTCTGCTCAATTCAATCAGTTGGTAAACAAGATCATTGTTTTTGACTTTATAATTAATCTTGTTTTCGAGAGCTTTAATCTTATCCAATTGCTCGATATCTATTTTCGTTTTACTGATTATTTCTTTAGAAGCTTGAGCATACACTTCTAGGTTAGAAATTGCTAAAATTGAAAACAAGAAGAGAAATCGAATTGATTTTGGCAAGTATAATTGAATGCTCATTTGAATGATAAAAAATAAATTTAGCTGATAAATTGTACTTCTCTTTAAGAAGCTTTTAGTAGGCAGATTGCACTGTTTTCATCTCCGGGTGATGTCGTTCAACAAAATGAAATACTTTGTTTTTAAATAAAAAAGGCATTGAAATTTGAATGCGATACCCATTTTGACAAAATTGGTTTAGTGTAATAGGTTTCATATTATGAGACTTAATGAGGTTTAAAAAGTATTTAAATTGTTTTTAAAAAGTGTTTAAACATAGTAAAGGTTTTTCAACTTGCATATATAGGTATTTATCGACTAAAAAACTAATCCTGTTGTGTGAAATTTTTCACAGAGGAAGAGAACTTCCAAAGCCGTTTGAACCAAGTTTACACCTTTTTCTACTTTCAGAATGATGTGAATAAAGTGAAACCGTTTTGATGAATTTTCGAGTTGAACGCAAAGTTGATACAAGGTCAATCAGTAAAGACCTGTCTGGTATTCTAGCCTACTCAAGAAAATGATTGAACGTAAAATAGCATTTTCTGTAATTTACTTGATCTTTTCAAGTAGTTGTTTCAGTTTAATTTCTTGCTGCGTCCCAATCACAAAGCGTTTGCCGTCGTGAAGTTCGATTGCCAGCCCTTTGTTGCCTTTCACGTTGTAAATAGTTCCGTATTTCGTCCAAAGTCGAATTCCCCATCCACCAATAAATCCATAATTTACTACTTGGATGCTTTTAACTCGTTCCCACTGAACGTTCTTTTTAAAAAAAGGAAAGAAATGCATTTCAATTTCTTGTGAGTTGATAGTGGTTTTAAGTCTCATAAACCAAAATAAAGCGATCAACCCAAAAATGAGAACAGCCATCACCACCAAGTTTGAATTTGACATGGGGTCATTTCCGAAGTTTTCTTTGAGGATTAATTGTTTGTATATTCCAAGGGCAGGTACGCTCCCAATTGCGATTAAAATTAACCATAGCCACCATTGTGTAAAACGTTGCTCTTCTTTGAATTCTATTTCCATGATTCTTTGATTGATTTTTAAGTTTTTAATTTGTGCAAGGTCTACTTGGTAACTACCTTTCCTGTTTTGAAAAATGCGATCCACTTTTGCTGTAATTCTAGTGAAATACTGGCTTCTTTTACGGCTCTAAAATTGACGTAAAGTGATGATTTACCTTGTGTAATATGCCAAAGTTGTGATTCTGGATTTTTATCGTTTTTGAAGTTTTTCGATTCAATCTTGAAGATGATCCATGGATATTCTGCATTTTCATCTTTCTCAATAAATGTCAATACGGCTTTTGGTGAATTCTTCTTAGATTGATTTAACATCATGTTCATCGCTTCGTCCATGGTGATGTTTTTCACACCTTTGATGGTCATTACATTGCCAATTTCTGTCCACGTATCCAACGTTTCATTGGCAGGAATGTAGTCAATCATCACCATTTTATCATTTTCTTGGCGATCTCCAATTTTCCAGTTTTCACTTGCAGGCCATTCCAATAAAAAGAATTCTTCGACTTGGCTTTCACTGTTACAGAACTGTTTGATGTAACCATCTGACACTTGTATTCCCATCGATTTTGCTTGGTAAAAATCTTCACAACCACCTTTCGTGTTTCCAGATTGAGCCCGTATTTGTCCACGAAGTGTCAATGCATTTTGTGTTGTTGGATCCAGCTCAATTGTCTTGTCTAAATCTGGCAAGGCTTCCACATATTTTTCTTGACTTGCATAAACGGTTGCTCTGCTATAATAGGCCCTGGCATATTTCGGATCCAGTTCAATGGCTTGATCAAAATCGGACATGGCGGCTTTAAAACTTTTTAATGCCAAATGACACGAGCCGCGATTGAAGTAGGCAACTATATTGATTTTATCCGCTTTTATAGCTTTATCGTACTCTTTGATTGCTCCTTTGTAATCTTGTTGGTTGTGCTTGGAAATTCCTTTCTCGAGGTGTTCAATCGAAGGTTGGCCAAAAGCAAAAAAGGTAAAAAGAACGGTGAGTGTCGTTAAAAATATGTTCATGGCTCTTTATTTTATATCCGTCGTTTGATCAGTTGTAGTTGCCATTTTTACTTTCATGGTCGTTCCATCGCCCATGTCAATGCTCATTTCCATAGGCAGTGTGCTGTTGTATTTTGTCAAATAGCTTTGTTCGATGTTGTACTCAGCCGTTCCTGAACCAGAACCATTTGCAAGGATGCTTATTTCTTCTTGACTCATGTCCATTACTATTTCTTGTTCTATTTCAAAGAAAGCTGTGTTTTTAACGATTTCCTTCAAAAAATAATCCGTTTTAATTTTCATGTTGATGGCGTTAAACCCTTCGATGGGAATGGACATGGGGACATCGCTGTGAAAAGTATCTCCAACTTTCATCGGTTTGTCAGGGAAATCAATTGCTTGTTGAACGCTTTCCAACGTAGTGATGAGCGTATTTTTCATTTGTTCTGTAAGGTTTTCTCCTTTCACCTGTTCAACATTGAATTTGTTATTCAAGTCATACCTTCCTATAATTATTGCGCCAGTATAAGGATTGTCTTCTCGTTTTGTTTCTCCGTTGGTGGTGGTAAAAGCAGTGATTTCACCATACTTAAATGTGGCTGGAATCTCTCCGTTTTTACTGCTTTTCTGCGTGGTTATGATGGTGGTAGAATTGGAGGTGCTTTCAGAGGTAATAGGCAATTCAACCCCTTGTTCCTTTAACATCCGCATGGTCTCTTCGTCTCCAAGGAAGTCAATTTCAGCGTAGGAGTTAGATACAACAAGTGTTTTGTACTCTTTTTTAGGTTTAACTTTATTGTCAAAAATAACGCTTTCTTGCGTGAAGCAAAAAAAGGACGTTGAGATGAAGAGAGTAAGAGATATTTTTTTTAGCATGGTTTTGTTTTGATTCGTGGATTTGTATAAACTCAAATTTACAAATTTCATCTTTAAGAAAATGAAATTTAAAAGGTTTCTTTTCTTGTAAAACAAGGCGACTGATTCTTTGCGTATTCAACTGGTAAGAAATGTCTGAAAAACATCGTTGTCAGTATGTCTCAGATAAAATAACAAGAGAGTTTGAAGTCAGTTATTTTAATTTTTGCTTCAGAAATATTTGTAAATCTTTATTTGAACCGTACATGACGAGAATGTCATCTTTTTCAAGAATGTCGTCAGCAGCAGTAACACCTTGTATTTTTTTTTCAATTTTAGATTTCCCCAATATACTTTTCACTTCCACTTCTTTGATAACCGTTAAAACAAGTAGGTTGAATTTTTTCTTGAAATTTACCTCGCGAATAGATTTTCCTACATTTCCTGCGGATACTTTTGCTTCAATGATGCTGTATTCATCGTTTAGTTCAAATGAGTCAACCACATTACTTAAACATAATTTCTTTGCCCATCGCTCAGCAGTTTCCACTTCAGGATTGACAATTTCGTCTACACCAATGGCTTGTAAAACTTTTTCGTGTAAGGGGTTTATGGCACGACTGATTAAGCGTTTTACTTGTAAGTTTTTGAGTAAAGCGGTTGTCATGATGTTCGAACCTTGATCTTCCCCAATGGCAACCAATACAATGTCCGTATCTTTCAATGGCAAACCAGAAACGGTAAATTCATCCGTGGCGTCCATGCAAATTGTATGGGATATTTTCTCTTTGAAAGCATCTACTTTGGTCATGTTGGTGTCAATTCCGATGACTTCATTTCCTTGTTCTGTCAATTTTTGCGCCAGCGAAGCACCAAAGTTCCCCAAACCGATAATGATGTATTTCATGCCTTTTAGTTTTAATTAATGGATATTTCTTCTTTTGGATAACTGTAATTTTTATGCTTTACTTTCCTGAAA
>SMEQ01000462.1_pt1 | contig 12968 bp, 6 predicted proteins | sample 2456281 | NCBI WGS metagenome assembly SMEQ01 (sample SAMN10132596, study PRJNA489261) | soil metagenome | isolation source: day1 antibiotic-loamy sand soil ammended with raw manure from dairy cow... | place: USA | collected 2015-04-01 | reverse complement strand
GGCCTATGCAGACTTGCAAGCAGGCAATAAAGATAAGGCATCACGCCTATTTGGACTACTATCACAAAACAGCACTAAGTATAGGGATGCTGGAAATTTCTACTTTGGATATATTGAATATACAAATGGAAACTATAACGATGCACTCGAGCGTTTTAGGCGAGTAGCCAATAACCCTGAGTATACACAAGAGGTAGCTTTTTATACAGCTCAGTCAACTTTTTTGAATGAGGACTTAGAGGGAGCTATACGTCTTTCCGATGCATTTGTTAGCAGATATCCTGCAAGCGAACATACAGCAGAGATGTACCGTATATTGGGTAACAGTAGTTATAGATTGGGTCGCACATCGCGTGCAATACCCTATTACGAAAGATATCAACAAAGAGTGGCAGAACCACTACGTGGTGATGCTTATTTTTTAGGTCTTTCTTATTTAGAGGCGAATAACCTAACCGAAGCAGTAAAAATGTTTCAGTATGCTACAGGTGAGAATGATGCTTTGGCCCAAAATGCACATCTTTATTTAGGACAAGCTTATTTGAAAATGAATGACAAACCGAAAGCGCAAATGTCTTTCGCTACAGCATCGCGCGCTAACTTTGATGCAAAAGCACGTGAAACTGCAATGTTCAACTATGCTTTGCTTACGCACCAAACCAACTTTTCGGTTTTTAGTGAATCAATCACCTTGTTTGAAAACTTTCGCGAGTATCCCAATTCACAATACGCCAATCAGGTAAACGATTTATTGGCTGAAACATTTCTTACAACAAAAGATTACAATGCGGCACTAGCTGCAATAAATAGAATTGACAAACCTGCTCGCCGTATATTGGAGGCCAAACAAATGGTGCTGTTTCAACTAGGAACACAACAGTTTGTGAATGGCAACACTAGCCAAGCAATTGATTTTTTCGACAAATCGATTAATATGGGCGACTATGACAAAAAAGCACGCACCAGTGCTTATTTTTGGCGAGGAGAATCGAAATACAAAATCAACAACTTTAGTGCAGCCTCAGCCGACTTCGAAGCATTTACAAAAGAAGCAGCAAAATCTGACGAAAACTATGCGCTTGGGTTTTACAATTTAGGTTATTCAAGATTTAAGCAAAATCAGTATGCTGCATCACGCACTGCTTTCCAAAACTATGTGGCTGCACAAAGCAACAAAGACACACCTGAGTATGCAGATGCGCACAACCGTATTGGCGACACCTACTACTTTAGCAGAAACTTTGCCGATGCTGAACGCTATTATAGTGCGGCATCGAATCTTAACCCTGCTAGTGCAGACTATGCAGCTTATCAACGCGCATTTGTGATGGGATTGCAACGCAACTACGAAGGCAAGATAAGTGCTTTGGATAAATTGATGAGTGCTTTTCCAAACTCTCATTATTACGACGATGCGCTGTTTGAAAAAAGTCGTGCATTGGTTATGCTCAACAGAGAAAATGAAGCTGTGAATGTGCTTAACAAATTGATTGCCGAGTTTCCACAAAGCCCACTTGCGCGACAAGGTGGTGTACAGTTGGGACAATTGCACTACAATGCTAGTAGATACGACCAAGCTGTTGCAGCTTACAAAACTGTGATACAAAACTTCGCGGGCTCTGAAGATGCACGCTCGGCTTTGCAGGCACTAGAAACTGTATACAAAGACATGAATGATATTGATGCATTTGTAAAGTATGCAAATGCATTGCCAGGTGGTATGCGCATAACTCCATTGCGCCAAGATTCACTAACTTATATGGCCGCAGAAAATCTATATATGCGCGGAACAAAGAAAGAGGCTGAAAACTCGCTCAATAAATATTTGCAAAGCTTCCCCAATGGTGTCTATGCAAGCGATGCACACTACTATATGGGTGTGATAGCTGATGAAAACAGTGACAATAAAAAAGCAATAACGCACTTCAAACAGGTGATAGATGCAAACAATGGCAAGTTTCTAGAGAATGCTTTAGTATATGTAGCTCAGTCTGAGTACAACCAAGGCAACTATCAAGAGGCACTGGCCTATTTTGCTCGCTTAAGCAGTTCGGCACAATCGTTGGCTCACAAGCAATCTGCCCAAATAGGTATGGCAAGAGCAAATGCAAAATTAGAGAACTATCATGAAGTGACGCGTGCAGTAGATGTTTTGTTGCAAAACAAAAACTTATCGCCCGAGACAATAGCAGAAGCTCACTATCTACGAGGCAAGGCTTATCAACAGGTGAGAGAAGTAGATAAGGCAATGAACGATTATGCAATAATTGCAAAAGACACAAGAAGTGTATATGGAGCTGAAGCACAGTTTTTAATGGCACAGGCTTACTACAGTTGGAAATCGTATGATAAAGCTGAAGCTCAAGTAAAAGAGTTTATGCAAATGACTACGCCTCACCAATATTGGTTGGCACGTGCTCTTATTGTACTGTCGGATACTTATTATGCAAAAGACGATAAGTTTCAAGCACGTCAATATGTAGAGAGCTTAAAAGCTAATTATAAAGGAAACGAATCGGATATTCAACAGATGATTCAAGAGAGACTCAATAGAGAGTAGTTAGCTACTGTTTGATACAAAGCATATACATTCAAGAAAAAAACAAATAAGAATACAATATGAAAAAATATATTTTCGCACTGACAGTAGGGTTGTTTGCAACCTTTGGGTTGTCTGCTCAAGCACTTCAAGACACAACTTTGACAAGACAGCTGGAGTTGCAACGCGAGTTTAATCCTACATTGCAAGATGCAAACAAAATAAACAGCTTGCCTGTTGTGCGCCAACCACAGGTAACGAAAGCCAACACAGACTATGCTACTTGGACAACGCGCGCCACGCCACCAATTGAAATTGCACTACCCCAACCTGGCAGAATAATGACGGATATACCTTATAGTTTACAAAGAGGATACCTGAAACTGAATGCTGGTAATTATGGAAATATTGATGGGGCATTGGGTTTTAAATTTCTAGATAGCGAAACTGATAAGGTGAACTTTATGTTTCTACACAACTCTAGCAATGGGAATTTAGATTATAATCAAGGTGAAAACCTAGATAAGATAAAAATGAAGTATATGGATAACTTTGCGAAGCTCAACTTCAAACATATATTTGAAGCTTCAGAGTTTGATATCTATGGTTCGTTTCTTCACTCTCAGTTTAACTACTTTGGTAATAATTTTGGTTCAGTAAGGTTGCACGACGACAATAACCAAGCCCTGAGCGTGTTTAACTTGAAGGCTTCGCTACACAATACACAACCGCAACCTATCAACTATTATGGTTCTTTTAGCTACAACTACTTCACCACCAAATATGGCAGAACGCTTACCGATGAAAGCATGGGTGGTAGTCATGTAGATGCAAATATCGACTTGAACAAATCGTTTATTGGCGGTGACAATTTAGTGGGAATTAAAGGAGAGTTCACTGGTGTGTTTTATGATGAAATAGCAACCCTAGATGAAGGTGAAAAGATTTCGAACTTCATAATGGTGGATGCCAATCCATATATTCATTTCGAGGGCTTTAACTGGAAGATGAGACTGGGAGCAAACCTTGACTTTGTTTTTGATGATGAAAACAAGTTTTATGTATCTCCCAATATTGCTTTATCGGCCTTGATAGTAGAAAACACAACCCTTTATATAAATGCTTTGGGAGGAGTTGGCAAAAACACCTACCTAGATATGTATAGAGAATCGCGCTATCTGCGTCCCAACACAATAGTGAAACACTCAAACACTCCGTTTGCAATAGATGGTGGTGCAAAGATTGGCGCAATTGATGGTTTCCGCATTGATATATTTGGTGGATACAAGAAAACTAAGGATGAACACTTCTTGGTGCTGCAACCTACACATCTATTTACACATCCTTTTCCAAACATGCCTCCAAACACACCTACTGATTATAGTGAGTTTCTCATACCAGTCTTGGGAGATTTGACACACTCGCACATTGGTGCTAGAGTGCATAGCAATATATGGTCGCCACTTGATGTTGCTGTAGAAGTAAAAAAGAACTTCTACTCTGTGACTAAAATTGAGGGATTAAACACTGAAACTAACGAATTGGAAGCTTGGAACAAACCGGGACTTGAAGTTGATATTGATGCTATCTTCTCTGTTAATAACCAATTGAAAGTAATGTTAGGTTACTACTTTGCCAATGAAAGATGGAGCATTGCTGAGGGGCAAACAGTAGAGATGGACAACATCAATAACTTAAGCGCAGGTGCTTTGTACAACATCAACAAAATGTTTACATTGAACTTGAAAGCCAATAACCTACTCAATCAAACATACGATATGTGGTACGGACATCCAGCACAAGGCGTAAGTGTAATGGGTGGATTTACATTTAAGTTCTAGAATACTTCTCAAAATTGAGATTTAGATAAAAAGAACGAAAGCGAGGAGAAATTCTCGCTTTTGTTATCTTTGCAACTGAAACAACTATAATTAAATTACCTAAACGATGACATACAATGCACTGTGGAGGGTAAAACAGATACGAAAAGCACTATAGATGAGCGTATATTGTGCTTTTTAACGCTACAATGCACAATACCTGAAACAAACGAACGCTTTTTTTCGGGAAGAAGGAGATACAAGGCAATAAAATGATGATTTATGTGATATTTTATGAATCAGCAAATGCTTTGCTTTGTTTAGCAATTACATATTAGCCCAAGCGTTGCCTTTTCTATAAACATACTATTTAGAAAAGCGTTTAACAGATAAGAATACTTTGATTAAAGAATGAACAAGGAGAATACAAAACCAAAACATACAGACGAGGATAGAGCCAGATTGCTTAGCATACTTGCTCCCTACAAAGCATTTGTGGCACTGCTGGTAATACTAGCAATGGCAGCAAGTGCTATTAACTTGGTTATCCCTAAAATTATAGCTTCGGCTATTGATGCTTACACAGCCAACAATTTTGATGCACGTAAGGTTATAATACAATTTCTAATTGCAGCAAGTGCTATTTTTATTTTCACTTTGTTGCAAGGTGTGCTACAAACATACACAGCAGAGATAGTGGCACGCGATTTGCGAAAGAAGATTGTGGATAAGTTATCTATTCAAAGTTTTTCGTTTATTCAAGCGTCTAATCCGTCAAAACTGTTAACCAATCTCACCTCTGACATGAACTCTGTGAAGACGTTTGTTTCACAAGCATTTGTTGCCATTATTTCGTCTGTGTTCATCATTGTTGGAGTTACTGTGTTGATGATAATGATAAACTGGAAATTGGCACTTGCAGTGCTTGGAATAGTTCCTATTATTGGAACCGCCTTTTTTATTGTGTTCAGCAAGGCTAGGGTTATTTTTAAGAAAAGTCGCAAAGTAATTGATGCGCTTAATAAAGTTATCAACGAAAGCATATTGGGCTCAGCCCTTATAAGAGTGTTGAACTCTCAGCAACCCGAGAATCAAAAGTTTCTTGAGAAAAACTTAGAGTCACGCAATTTAGGATTGTCTGTTGTGCGTTTGTTCTCGGTGCTTGTTCCCAGTATTATGTTTGTATCAAATTTGGCTGTAGTTGTAATTCTTGCATTGGGCGGACACTTTGTGGTGATGGACACACTAACCATTGGTAACTTTGCTGCTTTCAACAGTTATGTGGTTATGCTCGTATTCCCAGTAATGATGATAGGCTTTATGAGCAATATTATAGCTTCGGCTACTGCCTCGAACGATAGAATACAAGCTGTTTTAGCAACACCCCCACCACGTGAAACGGGAACCATAGAGAGTGAGATTAGAGGCAATATTGTACTAAAAAATGTTTCTCTTACCTATGAAGAGAAACCCATCCTCAAAGATGTTTCATTTAAAGTAAAGGCCGGTAGCAAAACGGCCATTATTGGCCCTACAGCAGCTGGAAAGAGCCAATTGCTTTATCTACTCACAAATCTTATTCCTCCAGATTCTGGAACAGTAGAGGTAGATGGTGTGCCAATTGATAAGTACACAAGCGAAACGCTTTATAAAGATGTAGCATTGGTGTTTCAAGACAGTGTAATTTTTAATCTAAGTTTAAGAGAGAACATCGGATTCAGTAATTCGGTAACAGAAGAATTATTGCAAAAAGCAATTGAAACTGCCGAGCTGTCAAATTTTATAGAATCGCTTCCCAATAAATTAGACACTATGGTTTCGGAGCGTGGCAGCAGTCTGTCGGGTGGACAAAAGCAAAGGATAATGCTGGCAAGAGCGCTTACTCTAAATCCGCGTATACTCCTGCTTGACGATTTCACGGCAAGAGTAGACCAGAAAACTGAAGATAAGATTCTATCTAATATTCAAAACAATTATCCTGATATTACCCTAATCTCTATAACCCAAAAGGTAGAGCCTGTAAAGGATTTTGATCAAATTTTATTACTGATGAATGGAGAGATATTAGCTTCGGGTCAACATAACCAACTAATGAAAAGCTCTCCTGAATATATTCAGATATACAAATCACAACAAAGCACCGAGCAGTATGAATTATAATCTGAATAAACATACAAAAGAAACAAAAGGGAAACGTGGTTTTTTAGCATCACTACGCAAACTGATGAATATTATTGGTACTGAACGACGCAACCTGAGTATTGCATTTTTTGCAATTGCATTAAATGTAGGGCTTAGTCTTTTGGGCCCCTATTTGTTAGGATACACCATAGACACGCATGTACAGACAAAAAACTATGAGGGTGTACTTATCTTTGCTGGTATACTGTTGGTAATATATATTGTTGCATACATACTCAATTATATACAGATAAGAATGATGGGAGGAATAGGTCAACGATTGCTCTTCCGCCTTCGCAACGATGTTTTTGAGAAGCTGCAAGAGCTTCCTCTCGATTTTTTCAATCAAAACAAAGCTGGTGATCTTATATCGCGCATTAATAATGATACTGACAATTTGAATGAGTTTTTCTCACATTCTCTAATGCAGTTTATAAGAAATCTTATTATGATGATTGGTGCTGGGGTATTTCTTTTGTCAATAAACCTGAAACTTGGTTTGGCTACGCTTTCCCCCACCCTTCTGCTATTGATTATTACAATAAGTATTTCTCCGTGGATTAGAAGTAAAAACAAAGCCACGCTTAAAAGTATTGGCAATTTATCGGCAGAGATACAAGAAGGACTAGCCAATTTTAAAGTGATAGTAGCGTTTGATAGGCGCGATTATTTTCGTAAACGTCTTGACGATGCTAACAAAGAGAATTACAAGAAGTCTATTCATGCAGGCATTGCCAATAGCCTACTAAGTCCTATCTATACTTTCGCATCAAATGTGGGCGAACTCATTGTACTATCGTTGGGTATATGGCTTATTGCTCAAGGGCGTTTTTCAATTGGCTTGCTCATTAGCTTTATTGCCTATGTTTCTAACTTCTACAATCCGCTTCGACAATTAGCTAGGCTTTGGGCCAATTTTCAACTAACGCTTGCTGCATGGGAAAGAATATCACAGCTACTTTCACTTAAGAGTAATCTTCCAATTATTGAAAGCAAAGAAAGCCCTGTTAGTTCTTCGTTTATAGATTTTCAGGATGTATCTTTTGCCTACCCTGAAGGAGAAGAAGTGTTGAAGAATATATCTTTTGAACTGCAAAGAGGAAAAACGTATGCTTTTGTAGGGCCTACTGGTGGTGGAAAAACAACAACCGCCTCATTAATTAGTCGTCTGTACGATGTTACAAGTGGCACAATATTGTTAGACGGAAAAGATATTAGATCGTATACACCCTGCGAAAGAGCTTCTAAAATTGGGTTTATATTGCAAGACCCCATACTTTTTACTGGCACAGTACGCGACAATATACTATATGGAAACAGTGACTGCGGTGCACTAACAAACGAACAGCTTGAAAAAGCATTAGAAGATGCCCAACTTTTTAGCCTACTTAAATCGTTTGATAAAGGATTGGAAACATCCATAGAGATGAGCGGAGATAGCATTAGTTTGGGACAGAAACAGATTATCGCTTTTATGAGGGCTATACTACGTAAACCCGAAATTCTGATTCTTGATGAAGCAACTGCAAATATTGACACCGTAACTGAACAAAAGTTAGAACAGATTCTTACCAATCTGCCTAAATCTACAACCAAAGTTATTATTGCCCATCGCCTCAATACTATTGAGAATGCTGATGAAATATTCTTTGTCAACTCGCAAAAGATTATAGCTGCTGGTTCGTTTGACGAAGCGCTTAACTTGTTGATGCAGGAACAAGGAGTGAGTTAATATAAAGGATTAGTGCACAATCAGTTTTAGAAACAGTGTATTATTTTGTCTATAGTCTTATTAAGCTTTTTATAGCATCTCACAAAACTTGCTAAAACTTAATCGGAAAGTTATGCAAAGACAAGTTGCTTCTGTAATAGGTAATGGAAATGACTCTTTCTTGGCGTCCTACAGAGTTTACTCCTTCTTTATCGGTAGAAACTGGCGCCCTCACCAATAATCTTTTCATAAATAGGGTTTCCTAGCATTCGCTCAGTCGAAGAAATGTTTCAACAGATAAAAAAGACTTTGTCCATGGACAATTGAAGTTTCATCTGTTGAAAATCGCTTTGTTCATGGATGAAATGTTTGAAAAGTCATTTTTGTAGAAATCCCTGCAGACAAAAGTAAATATATGAAATGAACAAACATTTCTTCCACGGAGAGAGGCTTTTTATGAGATGGGGAACTAATCTTCCGCGAACAAAATAATTTTTATGTGATAACTAACACATTGTTCATGAACAAAAAAGCTTTTATGCCATAATCAGCAAATCTTTAACGAACAATCCAATTTTCATGCAATAACTAACTCTTTGTCCATGGACGAAGCAGTTTTTATCTGTTCTTTCAATTTTGTCCGCCGTAGAAATGTTTTAAAAAGACGAGAAGAGTTGCTGCTCCTACGATATAGGTTCTAGAACGTGTTTCAAAAAAACAGTAATGAAAAAAGTAGTATTCTTCTGTAATGAAAAAAGAGGCTACCAACAGTAATTTAGTTGGAGCCTCTTATTTTTATAAGTTTATCAATGTATGAAAGAAAGGGTGACTAGATTACTCTTTTATTCCTGCAATTTCAGGGTCAACCATAATTCTTCCACAATATTCACACACAATAATTTTTTTACCCATTTTGATATCCATTTGTCTTTGTGGTGGTATTTTATTGAAACAACCACCACAAGCACCACGCTGAATAGGAACAATTCCTAAACCATTGCGTGCATTCTTGCGAATACGTCTGAATGCAGTAACCAAACGAGGCTCGATAGATGCTTCTACTTTCTTAGCCTTATCTCTTATTTTTTCTTCTTTAGCTTTTGTTTCAGAAACAATATCGTCAAGCTCTTTCTGTTTGTGATCTAAGTCAAGCTTCTTTTCTTTCAATTCATTATTGGCTTCATCAATAAGTTTTCCAAGTTCTTTTTGTTTTTCACCAAATTCACGCATGCGTTTTTCAGCCAATTCAATCTCAAGCGTTTCATACTCTACCTCTTTGGTTAAGTGATCAAACTCTTTATTGTTGCGCACATTTTCCAACTGCGTATTATATCTTTCGATTTTAGCTTTGCTGGTTTCAATTTTTATTTTTTGCTCTGTAATATTAGAACCTATTTCTTTAGAGTCTAAATCAAACTTACTTATGCGCGTTCCTAAGCCAGCAATTTCGTCATCTAGGTCGGCAACTTCCAATGGCAATTCGCCACGTAGTGTCTTGATTCTGTCAATATCCGAAAGATACATTTGCAGTTTATACAAGGTGCGTAGTCTTTCTTCTACTGAAACTTCCTTTTCTTTCTTAGTACTTTTTTTAGCAGCCATAATATATTTATATTTAATTTATTAAAGACAAAAAAATGCAGTAATCAATAAATGGGAGTTGTATGTCCGCCTTTTATTGCTTACTACATCATTTGTAAGAAGCGGGATCTATGTGTCAACCGCCTATATTTACAAATAGTTTACCGGGTTAGAATCGAATGCCGATAAATGCATTACAAAGTTAGGATATTTTTTTGATATAGCATCATAAAAAATCTCTTTTGTGCATATTTCAGACTCGTAATGTCCTATTACTGCAAGCAATAGCTTATCTTCTACATCGTAATAGTCATTATACTTAGCTTCGCCTGTTATAAACACATCGGCCCCATAATCTATGGCTTGACCAATCATAAAAGCTCCACTACCACCACATAAAGCAACTTCTCTAATTTCTTTGCCCCTAAGGCGAGAATAGCTAACATGGTGTAGCTTAAAAACATCTTTAAGCATATAAAGGAAATCCTGCTCAGACATAGGTTCTGGCAACACTCCTGTAACGCCACTTCCGTGTTGCACCCAATCGTTTGCAATTGGATATAAATCGAACACAGGCTCTTCGTACGGATGCACAGCTATAAGAGCACTAACTACTTCGTTTTTCTTCATTGCTGGAACAATAGTTTCAATACGCACTTCGGGCTCGAAGTGCAACTCACCTATCTCTCCAACATGAGGGTTAGCACCTTCTTTAGCTCTAAATGTACCCTCACCCTCTAAGCTATAACTACAACTATCATAATCACCAATATTGCCTGCTCCGGCATTGAAGATAGCATTGCGAACTATCTCGGCATGAGAATGAGGAACTGTGGTGATAAATTTAATCAACGAGTTGGTTTTAGGGGTTAAGATTCTAATATTTTCGAGACCCATCATACTTGCCAACTTAAAATTGACACCACCGTTTGCATTGTCAAGATTGGTGTGTGCAGCATATAGGGTTATATCATTTTTAATAGCCTTAATCATACAACGTTCTGTATAGTTTTTGCCAGTTAAAGATTTAAATGATTTAAAAGCAATAGGGTGATGGGCAATAATAAGGTTGCATTTCAATGAAATAGCCTCATCTATTACATCTTCGGTAACATCAATACAAAACAATGCTCCAGTGGCTTCTCTGTTCACATCACCTACTTGCACTCCACTATTATCGTATACTTCTTGTAATGGTAGCGGAGCTAAAGTTTCTATTACTTGAAGGATTTCTTTTATGCGCATGGTTCTTTTAATTGAATTGGTTACTTAATCTTATTAATAAAAAACAAGTACTATGTTGCTTTCGTCTTTGAAGCTTTTCTATGAATTGATGAATATTTAAAGCTAAACAATTCTCATTTCACATCTAATGACTTAAGAGCAATTGATTTCTTACAAACAATACTTACACAAATATAAACTATTTTCTTTACTTTTGTAACATACAACTAATTCGATTAGTTTATAAGACTATAAAAGTCATCCTATTTCTTATATTGTATCATTAAATTACAAATATATTTACATCATTAGAAAAATGAAAAATAAAAAAACAATCGTGCTATTCATTGCTTTATGCACAGCTTTTATTTTAAGTGCACAACAGAGACAACAAAACGTGGAAAATATTTTCACAAAAACATTAATAAATTTCGACCCATCTACACATCCCGATGGACTGAATAATAAAGACAGCATTGTCATTATTGGTAATGGAAGAATTGCTTTGAAAAAAGTGCAACTTCCACATTTTACTCGAAACACAGAGTTGACGGCTAAAATAACATTGGTGTCGAACGGTGACCCATGGGACAAAAGTGGTTCGTGTTTCATTATCCCAATAGATTCGGATATAAATATGTTGGATATAGCAGATGGCAAAAAAACATATCCTACTGTAGATTCATCATTATATGAGAATCTAACAGGAATTGTTCAAGGACCCAATTACAAACCAACAGTAGAATTAATGCGCTTTATGACACCTTTTGGAGTTGGGCATTTTAGTGATGATGACAATGAACTATCAGCAAAGCGCAAACCAGTATATATTGATGGATGGGCAAAAAATGTGGTTTGGCAAGAAGATATTTCAGACTTATTGCCCTTATTTGAAAGCGAAGTATATGTAGGAATCTTTATCGACACTTGGACAAAAGATGGATACGTAATTGATTTAGAAATAACATACAACGAAAGCAAGCTACCATGTGATATTAAAACTGCTAAACATGTAGAGCCACTTATCAACACAGTTTACTATATTGGTCAGAAACATCCTGATATTTTTGCACGCAAAAATGTAGATATACCATTTACAATTCCTGTTGGAGCTAAAAATGTGCAATTAAAATATATCACTACCGGACATGGAGGTCATTCAGGTGGTGATGAGTTTCGCCCACAAGAGAATGTTTTAAGCATCGATGGTGAAGATGTTTATAGTTTTACGCCTTGGCGTACAGATTGTGCATCATTTAGAAGATTCAATCCATCTACAGGCGTATGGTTGAGAGAAAGAACCGTAGCTTACATAGGTAGAGGGGGTAGAGCTGAAAAAGAAATAGAAGAACCCATAGCTTCTTCTGATCTATCGCGCTCTAATTGGTGTCCTGGGAGCAATGTACCACCAGTTGTGATATCATTAAATAATATTGAAGCAGGCAAGCATATGCTTACTATAAGTATTCCAGAATCTAAAGAAATAGATGGCGAAAAACTAAACCATTGGTTAGTGTCGGCCTACTTGGTGTGGGAAGAATAGTAAGTGGAAATTATAAATTAACTCCTAGAAATAAAAAAAACGTTGCAAAATTTTGCAACGTTTTTTTATAGGGCTATAATAAAGATAGTATATCTTTATTCTTTATCTGTTATAGGCTTATCAGTTGTATCTTTTACATCTTCAGAAGCTTCAGAAGTGGTTTCTACTTGTGTTGCAGCTGATGCAACTGTAGCTGTATCGGTAGCTTTCCTGCGCGAACGACGTCTTCTTGTCTTCGTAACAGTAGTACTATCTTTAAGCATATTCTCATTGTAGTCAACTAATTCTATGAAACACATAGGTGCATTGTCTCCTAAGCGATGTCCTGTTTTAATTATACGAGTATAACCTCCTGGACGATCACCAATT
>SMEQ01001328.1_pt1 | contig 12992 bp, 13 predicted proteins | sample 2456281 | NCBI WGS metagenome assembly SMEQ01 (sample SAMN10132596, study PRJNA489261) | soil metagenome | isolation source: day1 antibiotic-loamy sand soil ammended with raw manure from dairy cow... | place: USA | collected 2015-04-01 | reverse complement strand
AAAGGTGATGAGCGCGCCACGCTAGCCATTGAAGTGTTCTGCTACCGCTTAGCCAAATCACTGGCAGGTATGGCCTGCGCCCTGCCTAAATTAGACGGCCTGATTTTTACCGGTGGCATCGGCGAAAACGCCAGCTTAGTGCGCAGCAAAACCCTAGACTACCTTCGTTTATTCGACTTTAAACTCGACGAAGCAGCAAACCTCAAATGTATTCGTGGCCAAGGCGGTCTCATCAGCGCTGAAAACCATCCGCGTGTATTGGTGGTACCAACCAATGAAGAGCGCCAGATCGCTGTTGAAACCCTCGCTTTGATCGACGCTAACGCTTAATACAGGACACTTGATTCATGCATACATTTTTACTTGCTCCAACTGGGTTTGGTGTTGGCTTATCATCAATCAGCCTCGGCGTTGTACAAAGCCTGTTACGCTCAGGCTTAAAAGTTGGCTTTTTTAAGCCGATTGCGCAACCGCATCCTGACGACACAGGCCCAGAACGCTCCAGCGCTTTAATGGAAGCCACTCATGCTATTCGCCAGCCTAAAGCTCTATCGCTGGCGTATGTTGAGCGCATGATTGGTAATGGCCAGCTGGATGAGCTGATGGAAGAAATCGTCAGCATGCATCAACAGATTCAGGCTGAGTACGACATCATTATTGTCGAAGGTATGACGCCCTCGCGTCAGGCCAACTACGCTGAGCGAATCAACGCCTATCTGTCTAAAACACTCGATGCAGAAGTGATTCTGGTCAGTGCTCCAAGCAGTGATGATCTCAATGAACTGTCCGATCGCATTGAAATGCAAGCACAGCTGTTTGGTGGCAGCAAAGAGCCTAAAGTGCTCGGCGTGATTATTAACAAGGTCGATGATGCGCCGATTGCTGGTTTTGTTGAGCGCTTAAAAAGCCACTTACCAGCACTGCGCAAAGGCGACTTACATCTGATTGGCTGCATTGCTAAGAATGATGAACTCAATAATGCGCGCACCAGTGACTTTGCTGAGCTGATAAAAGCCAAAGTACATAACGCCGGTGACATTGCACATCGCCGCGTACAAAAAGTAATTCTCTGCTCACGCACCGTCGCTAATATTGTGCCATTGCTACAGCCGGGCGTATTAGTCGTATGCCCAGGTGACCGGGACGATATTATTTTAGCCACCAGCTTGGCTGAAATGAATGGTGTGCTGCTGGCTGGTTTATTGCTGACTGGCGACCTCACGCCAAACCCAAGCATCATGGATATTGGTGAGCGCGCGTTACAAGGCGGTTTACCGGTGATGAGCGTCCCAACCGGCTCATACGACACCGCTTACAACCTGACACGTTTATACAAAGGTATTCCGATTAGCGATACCGAACGCGCCAAAGCCGTGACTGATTACATCGCCGGCCAGTTGGACCAAGAATGGTTGACTGCGCGCTGTAAAACCACGCGCCAGCTGTTGCTATCACCGCCCGCATTTCGCCACCAGCTGGTCAAACGTGCACAAGCGGCGAACAAACGCATTGTCCTGCCGGAAGGCAATGAGCCGCGCACCATTCAAGCCGCAGCGATTTGCCAAAAACGCGGCATTGCCCGTTGCGTACTGCTGGCTAAACCTGAGGAAGTGCATGCGATCGCTAAGGCGCAAGGCATTGAACTGCCCGCCGACTTAGTGATTATTGATCCCGCTTCTATTCGTCAGCGCTTTATCGCGCCGATGGTTGAACTGCGTAAAAGCAAAGGTTTAACCCCGCAACTAGCGGCTGTGCAATTAGAAGATACCGTTGTCTTAGCCACGATGATGCTGGCTGAAGATGAAGTAGACGGTTTAGTCTCTGGCGCAGTACATACCACTGCGAGCACCATCCGTCCTGCGCTGCAGTTACTGAAAACAGCACCCGGCTACAACTTGGTGTCGTCCGTATTCTTTATGCTGCTGCCTGATCAAGTTTTAGTCTACGGTGACTGCGCAGTAAACCCCGACCCTAATGCCACTGAACTGGCTGAAATTGCCTTACAAAGTGCCGAATCGGCGCAAGCCTTTGGGATTGACCCAAGGGTTGCAATGATCAGCTACTCAACTGGCGATTCAGGCACCGGCGCCGAAGTCGAGAAAGTTCGCGAAGCCACACGCATTGCTCAAGAACGTAATCCCAGCATGCCCATTGACGGCCCTCTGCAATATGACGCAGCCAGCATCGAAAGTGTTGGCCGCTCAAAAGCACCCGATAGCTTAGTCGCCGGTCGCGCTACCGTGTTTATTTTCCCTGACTTAAACACCGGTAACACCACCTACAAAGCCGTACAGCGTAGCGCTAACGTGATCAGCGTTGGTCCGATGCTGCAAGGTTTGCGCAAGCCAGTCAACGATCTGTCACGCGGTGCTTTGGTTGACGATATCGTCTTCACCATTGCCCTGACTGCTATCCAAGCGGCGAACATGCCTAAGTAACGCCCACGTGTAGAGTCACTGTCGCGTCCTGCGCAGTTGACTCTACAGCGTCAGGTAATGCTTGCACTCCTGCACAGAAACGATAACCATAATAAAAAACATCAACTTGTGTGCTGCGCTTAGCGCATTATTTTGGGGTATTGCTTGTATGTTGCACGTTCTGCCACCGTTATTACGCGGCATCATTGCCTCTGTATTACTGTTCGCCAACACCTTATTCTGGTGCTGGCCACTATTTACCCTAGCCTTATTAAAGCTTATTCTGCCCTTCGCGCCGATCCAGCGTGGTATACGCTTTATCATGCACTGGGTCGCTGAGTCATGGATTTCCGTGAACCGCTTTTGGATGCAGCTGGTGCAACCGATTCAGTGGGACGTTAATGGCTTAGAAAAGCTCGACATGACGCACTCATGGATGGTGACCAGCAACCATCAAAGTTGGGTCGATATTCTTGCCCTGCAGTACCAGTTCAACCGTCGCCTTCCTTTCCTTAAATTCTTTTTGAAAAAAGAGCTGATTTGGGTGCCAGTGATTGGCCTCTGTTGGTGGGCGCTGGAATTTCCTTTTATGAAACGCTACAGCAAAGCTTACTTGGCCAAGCACCCAGAAAAACAAGGGCAAGACTTAGCCACTACGCGCAAAGCCTGTGAGCGCTATAAGACCAACCCCGTCTCGGTGTTTAACTTTCTCGAAGGCACACGCTTCACCCCAGAAAAACATGATCAGCAAAATTCACCTTTTAAGCATTTATTGAAACCCAAAGCAGGCGGCATTGCCTTTGTTTTGGATGCGATGGGTGAACAGCTACATGGTTTAGTCAACGTCACCATTTATTACCCAGAAGGTCGCCCTAAGCTGTGGGACTTACTCAGCGGGCAAATCAAACGCATCGTGATGCGCATTCAGATTGAGCCTATTCCTCAGCAATTTCTCGGCAGAAGTTATGATCAAGACATGCAATATCGCGCTGAATTCCAAGAGTGGGTCAACCAACTCTGGTTGCAAAAAGATCAAGCGTTTAGCGATCTTGTTCAAGCTGAACAGGCGTACCAAACCAATCAAGACTAACCTGCCACCATAGTCGATAGCGCGCGGCTGTTCGTCTGTCACTGATGCGCGCTATACTTAGCCCCCTAAAAAGCACATGCACTGTGGGTTAAGCCTGTTTTAACGCACCCACTGCTTGCTCATCTACACCGAGTCCGCTGGTTAAAAGCACTTGATGTTCCCTTCATATTAGAGGAGCGTTTCATGACCGTTATTAAGCAAGATGATTTGATTCAAAGCGTTGCCGACGCCTTACAGTTTATTTCGTATTACCACCCGCTCGACTTTATTCAAGCCATGCACGAGGCTTATTTACGTGAAGAGTCTGCATCGGCTAAAGATGCCATTGCACAAATTCTAATTAACTCACGCATGAGTGCCACCGGCCACCGCCCACTGTGCCAAGACACCGGCATTGTGACCGTGTTTGTTCGGGTTGGTATGGATGTACGCTGGGATGGCGCGACCATGAGTCTGGATGACATGATCAACGAAGGTGTCCGTCAGGCGTATAAACTGCCTGATAACATTTTGCGTGCATCGATTCTGGCTGACCCTGCCGGTGCGCGGCGCAACACCAAAGACAACACCCCAGCAGTGATCCACTATTCGATCGTACCGGGTAACAGCATTGAGTTTGATGTTGCAGCGAAAGGCGGCGGTTCAGAAAACAAGGCCAAAATGGCCATGCTCAACCCATCCGACTCTATCGTTGATTGGGTGCTGAAAACTGTTCCAGAAATGGGCGCTGGCTGGTGCCCTCCCGGCATGCTCGGCATCGGCATTGGCGGTACTGCAGAAAAAGCTGCGGTCATGGCCAAAGAAGTACTGATGGAACCCATTGATATCCATGAACTGCAAGCCCGCGGCGCACAAAACCGTGTAGAAGAACTGCGTTTAGAGCTGTTCGAGAAAGTCAATCAGCTGGGTATTGGTGCACAAGGCTTGGGTGGTTTAACCACTGTACTTGATGTGAAAATCATGGATTACCCAACTCACGCGGCGTCATTACCGGTATGCATCATTCCAAACTGCGCCGCCACGCGTCATGCGCATTTTATATTGGACGGTTCAGGCCCGGCAGTGCTCGAAGCGCCACCTTTGGATGCGTTTCCAGACATCGTATGGGAAGCCGGCCCTTCAGCACGCCGCGTTAACCTAGATACTTTAACCCCAGAAGATGTGCAAAGCTGGAAGCCCGGTGAAACTGTTTTACTCAACGGCAAAATGCTGACCGGACGTGATGCCGCGCATAAGCGCATGGTGGATATGCTCAACAACGGTGAACAACTGCCGGTTGACTTAAAAGGCCGCTTTATCTACTACGTTGGCCCAGTTGATCCTGTGCGCGATGAAGTAGTTGGCCCTGCAGGTCCGACCACCGCGACGCGGATGGACAAGTTCACCCGTCAAATCCTCGAAAGCACCGGTTTACTGGGAATGATCGGTAAATCTGAGCGCGGCCCGATCGCTATTGAGGCGATTAAAGACAACAAGGCTGTCTATCTGATGGCTGTCGGCGGCGCGGCTTACTTGGTCGCACAAGCAATCAAAAAATCTCGTGTGGTAGCCTTTGCAGAACTGGGCATGGAAGCCATTTACGAGTTTGAAGTGAAAGATATGCCGGTAACTGTGGCAGTCGACACCTTAGGCGAATCAGTGCATATCACTGGCCCTGCGCTATGGAAAAAGAAAATTGCTGATAGCTTAGCGGTTGAGATTTAATCTCAACCTAGCCTCTGTGTTAATCTAGCGCCTAGGCCGAGACTCAGTTCTCGGCCTTTTTATTTAGCCTTGTGACACATACCCAGCACACCTCTTGTTGCGGTATATTTCCAACATTTGAGTGAACCTATCGTGGCCAATCGTCGTTACAGCTGCATTGCTTTAAGCAACCCTAAATCACCCACCAATGTCGGCTCTATTATGCGTGCGGCAGGCTGCTATGGGGTCAACAGCGTGTTTTATACCGGCACCCGTTACGATCGCGCCAAAGATTTTATTACTGACACGAAGAAAGTCCATCAAGACGTACCGCTGATTAATATCGACGATTTACGTAAAATTTTGCCATTGGGCTGCGTACCCGTAGCGATTGAGCTGATTGAAGGCGCGCGCCCCTTACCTGAGTACACTCACCCCGATCGCGCCTTGTATATTTTCGGACCGGAAGACGGCTCACTCGACAAAGAGATTCGTGACTGGTGTGAAGATGTCGTCTATATCCCAACCAACGGCTGTATGAATTTAGCAGCTACCGTCAATGTTGTTCTCTATGACCGTTTAGCCAAAGGCTTAAATACCCGCTCAGGCCCGCTATTTAAATAATTAATGCCTGATGTGGGTGCTGGCTTCGGCCTGTCATGGATATTGTATACGCCCAACGGTTGAGCTCTCTGTGTTGGCTTAGGCTACACACAATAAAAAACGGCTTGAGCAAAGCGCGTTTAACACTCTGCTCAAGCCGTTGATCTATTGCTGATGAAATTACAGTGTGCGATTAAACTCTGCGATTTCTTCTTCAGCTTTTTCTTTAGTGAGGCCGTAATGTTCTTGCAACTTACCCGCTAAGTAAGTGCTATGACCCTCAACCACATCAAGGTCGTCATCGGTGAGTTTGCCCCAGCGAGTTTTAATTTGACCTTTAAGTTGTTTCCACTTGCCTTCAAAAATATCACTATTCATAAAACACCTTAAATCATTAAAAATTTAATCTAAAACTAGCATTGCAGTCTTAGCGACTGGTTTTCAAACCATCCGCAGCAACACCTTGAACGCCCTTAACACTCTCAGCTTTACTGATAGCTAAATCACGCTCAGCAACGGTTGGTACTTCACCGGACAGCGCAACCACGCCATCAACAGTTTCTACTTTAATATCCAAACCGCTGATATTGACGTTACTTAAAAAAAATAACTTCTTGAACTTCATCGACAGTTTCATTGGCGACTGCCTGTGTCAATGGCATACCCAAAAGAGCTGTTACAACTACAAGTCCAGCATATTTACGAGTTAATGTTTTCATCGTTATGCACTCCGTACACATTAATTTTAATTACGGCTCACATTCAAGTAAGCACACTTAATGGACGTCGCTATAACATGTTTGTTCCGTTTTCCTGACGAACGGTCACGGATGCTGCGCAGGCTTTGGAAACTTTCTAAGTCGCCAAGCAGGCCATAGCGCCAGCAAAAACGCCAAGCCCAGCAGGATAAAAGTACGTTCAAAAGCTTGTGTTTCAGCGGCAAAATCACCACCTAAAGATTGATGCTGCCACTCAAGAAAAACCGTCAACAAGTTAATCCCAAACGCACCACCCAGTTGCCGCACAAAAGTCACCGCACCTGCTCCATAGGGCAGTTCATCGACCGTTAAACTGTCCAGCGATGCGATACTCAGCGCAGGCATAATCAAGCCAATACCTAAGCGTCCGACACCCGCGATGATGCATAACCATAAAAAGCCGCTGCTCGCGCCCCAAATGCCGTACCACACTGAAGACACGGCAAATAAAAACAAACCAATACACAGCAACCAGACAATCGCAATTCGATCACAAAGCCAGCCACTGGCAAACGACGCCAAACCTAGCAAGATACCTGCCGGCAACAGTAAAACCCCAGCATGGCCGGCGCTGTAGCCTTTAATTGTCTGTAAAAATAAAGGAATCAAATACGTTGAGCCATAAAGGCCTAGGCCTAGCGCCAAAGCCACCCAACTTGCCCGTCGAAATGCAGGGAGGCGCCATAAGCGTAAGGATAAAATAGGTCGATTGCTGTTGAGTGTGCGCACAAAAAATACGCGCGCACAAACCACCGTGAGCAAGGCCAGCACGCACACATGCCAATCATTCCATGCGTAACGCTGCGCTTCGGAGATGGCGCCCAGTCCGGCAAATATTGCAACGGTTAACATTACAAATGAAAGGACATCCAGCCTTTTAGCGTTTGCATTGCTCTCATCGGGTAACAGCCAGTGCCCTGCCAGCATTAATACAAAACAGACGGGCAGCGGCAACCTAAACGCAGATGCCCAACCAAAATGGTCTATTAAATAGCCTCCGATTGTCGGCCCAATACTGGGTGCAATCATCAGACCTAAACCATATACGCCCAACGCAGCACCGCGCCCACCGCCGGCGTAAACACGGAAAATCAACACCGTTGCTAGGGGTTGAATGATCCCCGCACTGGTGCCCTGCAAAATACGTAACACAATCAGCTGCCAGCCTTCCGTGGCGACCAGTGCCGCCAGTGAGCACAGCACAAACAAGCCAATACTGAGCTGTACGGTCAGCCTCGAACCTAGTTTAGCTTGCGCCCAAGCGGCCAATAAAAGCCCCGCTGTCATTGCTGCAAGAAAGCCTGTTGCCAACCACTGTGCCAGCGGCCGCCCCATCGCGAATTCATCCATAATCGCCGGCAACGCCACATTAATGCTGGTCGATGACAGCACCATCACCATGCTGCCGAGCATCAGCACACCTAATAACCAGACTCGATAAAGCGCACCAAAGCGTGCGTTTAAACTCGCTAGATCACGTTTCATGTATTTTTTCTAAATTAGCCAACATGCGCAGATGAATATCGTGGCAGTGCTGAATTTCGTGTTCGGAAAGGCCGGTAAAAATTTCTTTGCGTAAGCGGGTGGCAATGCTCTCAATTTCTTCAATAATGCCTAATGCTTTATCTGTGAGGGCAATGTTTTTGACTCGCCGATCAAGCTGATCAGGCTGGCGTTCAATCAACTGCTGTGCTTCTAGCGCATCGAGCAGTCGAGCCAAGGTAGGGTTTTCAACGCCGACACTGTTGGCTAATTCGCCTTGCGTTGGTAGTTTTTTATCACGTGACAGATGCCACAAGACTAACCAGCGCGCCTGTGACAAGCCGAGCGCCGCTAAGCGCCGATCCAACTCAGCGCGCCACGCGCGCGATAAATGCGTCAGTTGCATACCAAAACGATGCTGTTCGTTCATAGTGGCCTAGTCTCCAAGCTATTCGATAGCAGACTAAGTATACCCACAAAAAAGCACGCTAGCAGACAACAACCGCCACTTTATGCACTACAAAACCTAAAGTGGCGGGCCAATATCTATTACTTAATAACAGTGCGTGCTGTACCTAAATAAACAGGCGCTGCTTCTTTAAGGGCATCACGATTATTCGTTTCTGAAGCCACATGAACTTTTTCTAATACTTCTGCCAATTCTTCTAAATCAATATTGATTTTTTCTAGAGCATTTTCTAGCGTATAGGTTAACTCGTGCACAGCGGCTAGATCAGCGTCAGTCAACTCACCGGCTAATACCTTTTCTAAACGGTTATTGTATTCAGAGAAATTGGCCACTGCCGTATTTAAATCAGGTGCAGCAAGACCTTTAAAGTGACTCGGACGCTCATCTGCAACAGCTGCACCCGCAACGACTAGACTGGCGGTTAAAATTGCACTTTTGATTAAGTTTTTCACGGCTTTTCCTTAGTGATATTTTCAGTGCGAGCAAATTTACCAGAGCACCCCGCTAATAGCAATCATTATCATTAAGATTGAATATATTGCTTTGCATTGCAGCATTTACTGTGCTGATTTATCACAACTGCGGCGCTCTTTTTGTGCTAAGCAGACTTAGAGCGTCAGCACAAATACGCGCAGCGCTGCAGTAATGCGCAGCGCTGCGCGACAGGTAAATCAGGTTTTGAAGTGACGCAGCATTTCTTGTAAAGCACTGGCCAATCGTGCCACTTCCTGACTGGCTTCAGTGGTTTGTAAGGCGCCATCTGTAGTTTCGTTGGTTAGATCATTGATCGCCACAACTGAACGAGTAATCTCTTCACTCACCGCACTTTGCTCTTCTGCTGCGCTAGCAATTTGCACGTTCATATCGTTGATGGTGCTGATTGCTTTGACAATTGACTCTAAGCAGGCCGTGGTTTTCAAGGTTTGCTCAACACCTGCTCGCGCCTGTGTGCGCCCAGTTGCCATCGCCTCAACGGCTTGTGCTGCGCCACGCTGTAAGCGCTCAACCGTATCATTGATTTCTTGTGTCGATTTTTGCGTACGCGAAGCTAAGGTGCGCACCTCATCTGCCACCACAGCAAAACCACGTCCAGCCTCGCCCGCTCGCGCTGCTTCGATCGCAGCATTGAGTGCAAGTAAGTTGGTCTGATCAGCAATGCCTTTAATCACATCAAGCACACTACCGATTTCTTCACTGTCTTTGGCCAACGACTCAATCACGCCAGTGGCATGTTCCACTGCTGATGCTAAGTTTTCAATAGCCTCAATGGTTTGCAGCGAGACATCGCGCCCAACAATGGCTTCTTGGTCGGCATGGCGTGCTGCATCTGCGGCTAAACTGGCACTGCGCGCCACTTCATTGGCTGTCGCATGCATTTCATTCATCGCCGTCGCCACTTGAGAAATTTCGCTTTGCTGTTTGCCCATACTGGCACTGGTATGCACCGTTACCACTGAGGTCTCTTCACTGGCTGCTGCCAATTGTTCAGCAGAGCCTTCAACATTATGCAGCGCGGACTGGAAACGCTCCCCCATATGATTAAAGGCTTGCGCCACTGCACGTAATTCATCATTGCTGTGGTAGGTAACACGCACAGTGGTATCGCCTGCGGCCATGCTTTCAGACGCTTCACGCAGCAATTTAACTGCCTCTTGAATACTGCAAATAACCCGTATCGCTAAGAGCAAAATAAGCACACCACCCACAAGCAGTGCAAAGGCAAATAACTTCAGGGTTTGCTCATAACGCAGCTCTCCTTGATTAAATAATGCTTGTGCTTGCCCCATTAACTGATTAGACAGACCCGACATGGCCTCGCGCACATCGGCTACGGCAGGATTAACCTTGGTTAAAATAATCTGGTTCGCATAGTAATAGTCTTGATCATTTATCGCTTGCACGACCAGATCAACCGATTCTTTGCGCAGCACTCTGATTCGCGCTTTTAAAGTGTCTAGCATCTGCTGCTCTGCGCCCGTAAAGCCGAATGCATCCAATTGCGCCCAGGCCAATTGGTTACGCGCCTGGCCACTTTGGATAGTATCAAGATGAAGGCTAACTGGATGATCATGCAGATCTAGAAAAGGCGAATCCGGTGCGTGCTGCAAAGCCAGTAATAATTGGGTGCGGGTACCATTAATGTCAGCAAAAACATCATCCAGCAGCCTCACAGGCACCATGTTTTCTTGATAAACATCCCCTAGCGCTTTATTGAGTAAACTGATACCTCGCAAACCCACAGCAGCCACAACCACCAACAACAAAACTGCAATAACCGTCAGCAGTATAAGCCGCGCCTTAAGGGATATTTTATTAAGCATGCACTTTCCTTCGCTACAACTTTGTAGCGCCTTGATTCAATTTTAACGTTAAAATATCACTGAAAGCCTATTAAGCTCAGCATGCGTATGAACGGTATAACGGCTTAAAGATATAGCCAAATCTGCGCGTCATAACGTCACAGTTTATCTGCAAACACTATGTTTTTGGGCTTTTTAGCCCATTAAACATAGCCTTAGATCAAAAAGAACTTAATGAATAGAAACATCCTACTTGTACGTTATAACGACCTGCACGATAATGAGCACCTCATTAACAACGGCCAGTGCCCACACTACTTCTTATGAGCGAACTCTTACTTATTTTGGTCAGCGCCATACTGGTGAACAATTTTGTATTGGTTCAGTTTCTTGGTCTATGCCCCTTTATGGGTGTTTCAAAAAAAGTTGAAACAGCCATAGGCTTATCGCTGGCCACGACATTTGTTCTAACCTTGGCCTCTATCTGCAGCTATTTAGTCCAACACTATATCCTCAAGCCGTTTGATATAGAGTTTTTGCGCACCATCAGCTTTATTTTAGTCATCGCCGTAGTGGTGCAATTCACCGAAATGGTGGTCAATAAAACCAGCCCGATCCTTTACCGCGTATTGGGAATTTTCTTACCACTGATCACCACCAACTGTATCGTGCTCGGTGTCGCGTTACTGAATGCAAATCGCAGCGAATACACCTTTATTCAAGCCAGCATCAATGGTTTTGCTGCAGGTATTGGTTTTTCTTTAGTGCTCGTGCTGTTCGCCGCCATGCGTGAGCGGATTGCCATTGCCGATGTGCCTAAACCTTTCCAAGGCGCGGCAATTGGCATGCTGACCGCAGGTCTTATGTCATTGGCTTTTATGGGCTTCAGTGGTTTGATCAAGCTATGAGCATGATATTCATCTCAGTCGCAGCGCTGGTTGGACTTAGTTTAATCTTCGGTGCCATCTTAGGTTTTGCCGCAGTACGCTTTCGTGTGGAAGGCAACCCCATTGCTGAACAAATCAACACGCTACTCCCGCAAACGCAATGCGGCCAATGTGGCTACCCTGGCTGCAAACCCTATGCAGAAGCGATTGCCGCAGGCGATAAAATCAACAAGTGCCCCCCGGGTGGAGAAGCCACAATCCAAGCGCTGGCGGCATTACTTGATGTAGAACCTGAACCGCTGGATGCCGTGGAAGGCGAAAAGCCACAATTGGTGGCCTTTATTCGTGAAGACGAATGCATCGGCTGTACTAAATGTATTCAAGCCTGCCCCGTCGATGCAATCTTAGGTGCCGCCAAGCAAATGCATACCGTGATTGCTAGCGAATGTACCGGTTGTGACCTCTGCGTTGAGCCCTGCCCTGTGGATTGCATTGATATGATTCCTGTTACGCAGACCTTACAAAGCTGGAAGTGGGAGCATCCTTTACCCCCCGGCACTTTGATTGCGACAGATCGGGAGTCTTTGTCATGAGTACTTGGCCTGTTCACCCATTACGCGGCGGCGTTCACCCACCGGAACATAAAGCACTGTCCAGTCAGCAGCCTATACAGCGTGCGCCCTTAGCGAAACAATTGATCGTACCGCTGCTGCAGCACCTTGGTAGCCCCACCGATGCACTTGTCGGTGTCGGTGATCATGTGCTCAAAGGCCAGTTAATTGCTGATTCAGTCAACCTGATCAGTGCCCCAGTGCATGCCCCCAGCTCTGGCACTATCAGCTCTATTGGCCCGCAACCTTACCCACACACCTCTGGGCAGTTAATGGACGCCATCGTCATTGATACCGACGGTTTAGATACGTGGTGCCCACTTGAGCCGCTGCCTGATTTCTATGCAGCAAGTCCGGCACAATTGTTGGATAAAATCCGTCAAGCAGGGATCAGTGGCTTAGGTGGCGCCGGTTTCCCGACGGTGATCAAGCTATCGCCAGCCGCCAATCAACCGATTAAAACACTGATTATTAATGGTACAGAATGCGAGCCTTATATCACCGCTGATGATGTTTTAATGCGTGAAAAAGCGGCGCAATTGATGCTTGGTATCGATATTTTAGTGCGCATTCTCGACCCTGAAAACGTCCTGATTGCGATTGAAGACAACAAGCCCGAAGCGCTAGACGCAGTACGCAGCGCACTCAATTCACGCAGTTACCACGTTGTGGCTCTACCCACTATTTATCCG
>SMEQ01000424.1_pt1 | contig 13002 bp, 13 predicted proteins | sample 2456281 | NCBI WGS metagenome assembly SMEQ01 (sample SAMN10132596, study PRJNA489261) | soil metagenome | isolation source: day1 antibiotic-loamy sand soil ammended with raw manure from dairy cow... | place: USA | collected 2015-04-01 | reverse complement strand
TGATTTCCCGTTGCAGTGCGTGGGCATCGCTTTCGTGTACGACGATATAAAAATCCTCTTCCCAAAACTCAAACGCGTGTAAGCCATCGGTGGGGTAGGGTAAGGCGATGATGGCGATATCCAGTTCGCCATTACGTAGCATATCAAGCAGCATATGCGATTGTTCTTCAATAATATGCAGCTGCGATTCCGGATATAAGCGGCGTACTTCGGGTAGTACTTTGGGCAGCAAATACGGCCCGATGGTGGGTATAACGCCTAACGCCAAGGGATAGCTCAGCGGTTCTTTTTGTAATAAAGCCAATTGCTCTAGCGCATCGATTTCACGCTTTATATTCGCGGCTTTATCTAAAAACTGCCGGCCTAGGCTGGTAATTAACACTTGCTTGCTGTTGCGCTCGAAAATTTGAAAGCCTAATTGGTTTTCTAGCTCCGATATGCCGGTGCTTAATGCCGATTGTGAAACCGCGCAGTGTTCGGCGGCGTTTTTGAAGTGCTTTTCTTGTTCTACGGCCAGTGCATAGGCAATTTGTCGGATAGTAATCATTGCAAGGTTCTGTTTAGGTGAATGTTGTTATCTATATTATGTGATTTCCTTGAATGTATAAAGGATTTACTATGGCTTTCAGAGTTAGGCAATAGGTCTAACTTGAACCTACAACTTTTCAATAAGAGGGTTTTTTTATGACAATGGTTAATAAATCCATTCCTGAGTTTTCCGTACAAGCTTTTCATAACGGCGAGTTCAAAACCGTTTCTAATGCGGACATCAAAAATAAGTGGGCGGTTTTTGTTTTCTACCCCGCTGACTTTACTTTTGTATGCCCAACCGAATTAGAAGATTTAGCCAAGCATCACGAAGAGCTGAAAAAAATGGGTGTTGAAGTGTTCTCCGTATCCACCGATACACACTTTACGCACAAAGCATGGCACGATACCAGCCCTGCAATTGGCACCATTAAATATGCCATGTTAGCAGACCCAACAGGCGTTTTAACACGTGGTTTTGGCGTGATGATCGAAGAAGAAGGTTTAGCACTACGTGGTACCTTTGTAGTGAACCCAGAAGGTATCGTAAAAGTTGAAGAAGTACACGATTTAGGTATTGGTCGTTCGGCTAAAGATTTAGTCCGTAAAATCAAAGCAGCACAGTACGTTGCTAGCAACGACGGCGAAGTATGCCCAGCAGCATGGGAAGAAGGCCAGAAAACCTTAACCCCAAGCTTGGACTTAGTCGGTAAAATCTAAACCGATTAGTTGTAGCTGTTCTTAGGTGGGGTTGCAAAACCCCACTGTTTTCAAAGCCATAGAGGAGTTGCTTTATGTTAACAACGGATATTTTAAACGCTTTAAAATCCTACACCGCGAATATGAGCAATAGCGTTAACTTCGTATTGCAAACCGGTGAACACGAGAAGCGTGATGAACTGGTCCAGTTTTTAAAAGATTTTGCATCAGTTTCCGATAAATTAGGCTTTGTTGAGCGCGATGTAAAATTACGTAGTCCCATCAGTTTTTTGTTAGAAGTCGATGGTGCAACCAGCGGTATTATTTTCTCTGGTATTCCCGGCGGCGAAGAGTTTAACTCTTTAGTTTTAGCGGTTTTGCATTCATCCGGCACCGCGATTAAGTTAGACGACAGCATTCAAAGCATGATTGCCAATGTAAAAACACCCTTAAAGTTTGAGGTGTTTGTTAGCTTAAGCTGTCACAGTTGTCCTGTGGTTGTGCAGGCACTAAACCAATTTGCGGTAATAAGCCCTGCTATCAGCGTAGAGATGATAGATGGTGCTTTATACCAAGACGACGTTGCAAAAAGAAATATTCAAGGTGTGCCCACGGTGTATTTGAATGGTGAAGTGTTCACCAATGGCCAGGTAAACACTGCGCAGTTACTGGATAAATTAATTGAAAAGTACCCTGAAATTACTCAAGTTGCGCAAAAAGAAAGCTTACCCTTACAAGATGTTACCGTTATCGGCGGTGGTCCTGCGGGTGTGGCAGCAGCCATTTATGCGGTGCGTAAAGGTTTAAAAGTGACCTTGGTTGCCGACCGTATTGGTGGTCAGGTAAAAGACACCATGGCGATTGAGAATTTAATTTCAGTACCCAAAACCACAGGTCCAGAATTAAGCGATAATTTGCACAAGCACTTACAGGATTACGATATCACCGTAAGAGAGCACTTCCGTGTCGATAGCATCGAGAAGGGCGCTATCAAAAAAGTGCATTTATCGTCCGGCGAGAGTATAGAAACCAAAACGATCATACTAGCCACCGGCGCCAAATGGCGTGAGCTAGGCGTACCCGGCGAGAAAGAAAATATCGGTAGCGGTGTAGCCTATTGCCCACACTGCGATGGCCCTTTCTTTAAAGGCAAAGACGTTGCGGTAATCGGTGGCGGTAACTCCGGTATCGAAGCCGCGCTGGACTTAGCCGCTATCACCAATAAGGTAACGGTATTTGAATTCGCCCCCAAGCTCAACGCTGACCAAGTGCTAATCGATCAAGCGAAAAAGCGCGATAATATTACTATTCTGACCAATGTAGCTACCAAGCAGATAGTAGCAGAAGACGGTAAGGTGACTGCGATTGAATACGAAAACCGTGAAAGCAATGACGTCACCCAGTTAGACTTAAACGGCGTATTCGTACAGATCGGTTTAGTACCCAACAGTGGCTTTTTAAAAGATTTAGTCGAGCTAACCAAGTTCGGTGAAATCGTCATCGACGAACGCTGCCAAACCAGTGAAGAAGGCATCTACGCCTGCGGCGATGTCACCACCGTACCGTACAAGCAAATTGTCATCGCCATGGGCGAAGGCGCCAAAGCCGGCCTAACCGCCGCGGATTATTTGCTCAAGCTATAGGGCGATAAAAAATGTGGGAGTTGATCTCGTCAACGATGTCACCGATAGGTGACTGTATATAACCCATCGCCGATAAGATCGGCTCCCACAAAAAACCCCTATAGATCGATAAAAAATGTGGGAGTTGATCTCATCAACGATGTCACCGATAGGTGACTGTATATAACCCATCGCTGATAAGATCGGCTTCCACAAAAGCATACATCTTCCAAATACCACCCAAGGAGCTTCTTTTGAATTACCGACTCACTGAAGCGGTGCAGTTTGAAGAAATCATCAAAAAAAGCCGCTTCATCACCCAGGCTGTGCCCTTGCACGATAGCGCCGATGCCGCCGAGCTAATCACACAACTATCCACACCCAACGCCAGCCACAACTGCTGGGCATGGAAGGTAGGCGATGAATACCGCTTCAGCGACGATGGCGAACCCGGTGGCACAGCAGGCAAGCCGATGTTAACTGCCATAGAAAACCAAAGCTTCGACCATGTACTCGCCGTCTGCACCCGCTGGTACGGCGGCATCAATCTAGGCACCGGCGGCTTACAACGTGCCTACGGCAATGGCGTGAACCAATGCTTACAAAACGCCCCTAAAAAACTGTATGTACCCCGCCAACGCTTGCAAGGCCATTGTCCGTATAGTGAAATCAGCCTTTTACAGTCGCGTCTGGCCGAGCTTGATGTCATCATCGAGCAAGAAGATTTTGACGCGCAGGGTGCTACTTTTACAATTGCAGCACCTTTAGATGAAATAGAAAGCTGTCAAAACTTATTGCAGCAGCTAACGAATGGCGCAGCCACTTTTATTCCAGAGAAATCATGAAAGCAAATTTAATCACCCGTGAAGGATACGAAGCCCTTAAAAAGGAAGCCGATTATTTGTGGCGAGTAGAGCGCCCCGATGTCACCCAAAAAGTATCCTGGGCGGCATCGCTTGGCGATCGCAGTGAAAATGCGGATTACCATTACAATAAAAAACGCTTAAGAGAAATCGATAGGCGCGTGCGTTATCTACGCAAAAGAATCGAGGACGTACAAATCGTCGACTACTCCCCCCAGCAAGACGGCAAAGTTTTCTTCGGTGCATGGGTTGAAATAGAGAACGACGAGGGCGAAAAAAGACGTTTACGGATTGTTGGCGGTGATGAAATTTACGACGGCCGCAAAGATTATATCTCCATTGATTCACCCATGGCACGCGCCTTATTAAAAAAGGAAGTCGACGACGAAGCCACGGTAAAAACACCGCAAGGCGATATGCTGTGGTATATCAATAAAATTGAATACCAAAGCGCAGAAGGCTAGCTGTTTTTCGTGGGAGCTGATCTTATCAACGGTATCACCGTTAGGTGATTGCAAAGCTGCCAAATCGCAGCCATGGTCACGATTCTGAAGTTTATGGCAATTTACAAATTGCATCGCCGATAAGATCGGCTCCCACATTGGGTGTGCATGGCTGGTTTTCGTGGGAGTTGATCTTATCAACGATATCATCGCAGGTGATTGTAAAAATCTAATCGCCGGTAAGATCGGCTCCCACGCGAATACTGTGATTGTTTTGTCCAATCACCATGGCAGCTCCAATAATTAGTATAAATCCGCACTGCACTGGACGATAGCGGCTGTTAACAGGATAATCGCCGTCTACATCTTTTAATCTATGGGTTTTTCATGCACAAGTTGTTTCAATTTCTAATACTTCTCTGCATGCCAGCTTTGCTTTGGGCGCAGCCTTTGGTGCAATTAAAAGGCCCTTTGCTGCAAGGCGGTATGGTGGTGGGGCAGGCGCCTGTGGGTAGTAAAATTACCTTGGATAATACACACATCGAGCAAACAGCAGACGGCCTTTTTGTTTTTGGTTTTGATCGCGATGCCGCGGCTAAGATGCAGTTGAGCGTGATTACAGCAGAAGGCGAACAATGGCAAAAAACGTTGGAGATTAAGCCCCGTGAATACCGTATTCAGCGCATAGAAGGCATTAAGCCATCAATTGTTTCTAGCGATAAAACCGAGGTTGAATGGCAGCGTATTCGTGAGGAGTCACAACAGATTACGAAGGCGAGAAAACAGCGTTTAGAACTCACCGCTTTCGCACAAGAGTTTAGCTGGCCAGTTATTGGTCGCATCAGTGGTGTATTTGGTTCGCAGCGCGTTTATAATGGCAAGCCCGGTCGCCCGCATTATGGGGTGGATGTCGCCATGCCTACCGGTACACCGGTGTATGCCCCCGCTGATGGCGTGGTTACTTTGGCGCATGATGATATGTATTATTCCGGTGGCACTTTGATTGTTGACCATGGCTACGGTATATCATCCAGTGTTTTGCATTTAAGCAAAGTTGAGGTTGAAGTAGGTACTGAAGTTAAACAAGGTGATTTAATTGCCTTAGTCGGTGCAGGCGGCCAAGCCACAGGCCCGCATTTAGATTGGCGTATGAACTGGTACGGGCAGCGCATAGATCCGCAGTTAGTAGTGCCAGATATGCAAACATTATTGCAACAACAAGAGCAGAAAAAATGATCGATAAAAAGCTATTAAGTATTTTAGTGTGCCCAGTAAGCAAGGCACCCTTAGAGTATGACAAAGAGAATAATGAGTTAATCTGTAAAGCTAGCGGCTTGGCTTATCCTATACGTGACGGCATACCGGTGATGCTAGAAAACGAAGCGCGTCAATTAACCGCTGATGAAAAGCTCGATAAATAAGCCCCATGAGTAGTTCTGTTTTTAGTCGGATTATTGCTGGCGAGATCCCCGCCGATATTCTTTGGCAGGATGATTTATGCATTGTGATTCGCGATATTCAGCCGCAAGCACCGGTGCATTTGTTAGTCATCCCTAAAAAGCCGTTGCGTTCATTGGCGGACGCACAAAAAGAAGATCAAGCCTTATTAGGGCACTTAATGCTAGTGGCTGCCGATATGGCAAAGCAGCAGGGCATAGGCGACGGTTTTCGCCTGGTCGCCAATAATGGCAAAGCCGCAGGCCAAACGGTATTTCATCTGCATTTTCATGTATTAGGCGGTAAGCGTTACCGTGAAGCCGATACCCATCAAAACATCGTCTGAATTTATTGTTTAGGAATTTACTGGAATGACACAAAAGAAAATGAGCAGCGCTGATATACGAGAAGCTTTTCTGCGTTATTTTGAGCAACAGCAGCACACGCGTGTAGCGTCTAGCTCTTTAATTCCCGGTAATGACCCCACCTTGTTATTTGTTAACGCGGGCATGGTGCAATTTAAAGATGTCTTTTTGGGGCAAGATAAACGCCCGTACACGCGTGCTACAACCTCGCAGCGTTGTGTGCGTGCTGGCGGTAAACATAACGATTTAGAAAATGTCGGTTACACCGCACGCCACCATACTTTTTTTGAGATGTTGGGTAACTTCTCTTTTGGTGATTATTTCAAAAAAGATGCGATTTATTTTGCTTGGGAGTTTTTAACCAGCGACGATTGGCTAGCCATCCCTAAAGAGAAACTCACCGTCACCGTTTATGCAGAAGACGATGAGGCGTATAACATCTGGCGTGATGAGGTAGGCGTACCTGCAGAGCGCATTATCCGCATTGGCGATCAAGATGACCAAAAATACGTTTCCGATAACTTCTGGTCGATGGGCGATACTGGCCCTTGCGGTCCGTGCACAGAGATTTTTTACGACCACGGCGAGCATATTTGGGGTGGCCCACCGGGTTCTGCGGAAGAAGACGGCGATCGCTTTATCGAAATTTGGAACGTGGTATTTATGCAATACCAACGCGCAGCCGATGGCACCATGAGCCAGCTGCCTAAACCCTCGGTTGATACCGGTATGGGTTTGGAGCGTATAGCCGCTGTTATGCAGGGCGTGAACAGCAACTACGATATCGATTTATTCCAACGTTTATTAAAAGCAGCCAGTGTATTGGCCGGTGGGGTTGAAACCAGTAACCAATCCTTGCGCGTTATTGCCGATCATATTCGTTCAACGGCATTTTTAATTGTCGATGGTGTGCAGCCTGCTAACGAAGGCCGTGGCTATGTATTACGTCGTATTATGCGCCGCGCCATTCGCCATGGGCATAAATTAGGTATTCGTGATTTCTTCTTTCACAAATTGGTTAAAACCTTAGTAGAAGAAATGGGTGAAGCCTATCCTGAGCTGAGTAAAGCAGCCAAGCAGGTTGAGAAAGTCATACTGGCAGAAGAAGAGCAATTTGCTAAAACCTTAGATAACGGCATGCAAATTCTCAACGATGCCTTAGCAAGCTTAGAAGGCAAGCAGCTGCCAGGAGATGTGATTTTCCGTCTTTATGATACCTATGGCTTCCCCGTGGATTTAACCGCTGATATCGCCCGTGAGCATGGTTTAACGCTTGATGAAAAAGGCTATGAGCAAGCAATGGAGGCACAGCGTCAGCGTTCGCGTGCGGCAGGGCAGTTCGCGGTAGACTATAACAAGGCCATTAGCCTTGAGGGCGAAACGCAATTTACCGGTTATAGCGATTTAAGCCATAGCGCTCGAGTCGTGGCGATTTACTGTGGTGAAGAGGCTGTCGATAGTTTACAAGCTGATGAAGAAGGTATTGTTATCCTAGATAACACGCCGTTTTATGCAGAATCTGGCGGCCAAGTAGGGGATTGCGGTTATATCACTTTTGATAGTGGCAAATTAGAGGTGCGTGATGTGAGCAAAGCAGGCCAGCATCATTTGCACCATGTGCGTGTATTGCAAGGTAGTATCGCTAAAGATGCCGAAGTAACGGCTACCGTCGATAGCAGCTTGCGCCAAGCAACCGCACGCAATCACTCCAGCACGCATTTACTGCATGCGGCTTTGCGCGAGATTTTAGGCGAGCATGTAACGCAAAAGGGCTCTTTAAACGATAGCGAAAAGTTACGTTTCGATTTCTCCCATACGGCGGCTGTTAGCGCAGAAGAATTGCAGCAAATCGAAGATAGGGTCAACCAGCTGATTCGCGAAAACAGTGAAGTAGAAACCCTAGTTACCGATATGGAAACCGCGCAAGAAAAAGGCGCGATGGCGCTATTTGGTGAAAAATACGGCGATGATGTACGTGTATTAAGCATGGGTGATGGCTTCTCAGTGGAGTTATGCGGCGGTACGCACGTAAAACGCACCGGCGATATCGGTCTGTTCCGTCTAACTTCAGAATCCGGTGTGGCGGCAGGTATTCGCCGTATTGAGGCTGTTAGCGGTGAGCCGGCTTTGCAGCACGATAGAGCCATAGAGCAGCAATTACAGGCGATTGCTCAGCTATTAAAAACGAATACCGATAATGCCTATGCCAAATTAGAAAGCGTATTGGCACAGCAGAAAAAGCTAGAAAAGGAGTTGCAGCAAGCCAAGCAAAAGCTGGCCTCGGGTAGTGGTGAAGATCTATCTACAAAAGCGGTGGATGTGAATGGCGTAAAAGTGTTAGCCGCTAGCATTGACGGTGTAGATCGTAAAACCCTGCTTACCACCATGGATCAGCTGCGTAGCAAATTAGGCGAAGCGGTGGTATTACTGGCCACAGTGGAAGGTGATAACATCGCCTTGGTTGCCGGTGTAAGCAAAGAATTAAGCAGTAAAATTAAGGCCGGTGATTTGGTCCGTTATGCCGCAGAAAAGCTAGGCGGTAAGGGCGGCGGTAGAGCCGATTCTGCCCAAGGCGGCGGCAGTGATATTGCCGCTTTACCACAGTTGTTAGCGAGCATCGCAGATTGGGTGCAAGCGCAATAGCATAAAAAAACAGTAATGCGAAAATTAACCTATAAGCATGAATTTATTTCATTTTTTCGGCTTAAAATGGTACATTTGCGCTCTTTTCAGCGACTAATGTTTGGAAAAACATACGTATATGAGTTTAATCGTACAAAAATTTGGCGGTACTTCTGTAGGCAGTGTAGAGCGCATTGAAAGCGTGGCCGAGAAAATAATCGGCTATCGCGATCAAGGGCATTCTATTGTTGTTGTCGTATCTGCTATGAGCGGTGAAACCAATCGATTGATTGGTTTGGCTAATCAAATTCAAGAACAGCCCACAGCACGTGAGATGGATGTTCTGGTATCAACAGGCGAGCAGGTCACCACGGCACTTTTAGCCATGGCTTTGCATAAGCGCGGTTGTTTGGCAAAGTCCTACAACGGCGGCCAAGTTAAAATTCTTACCGATAGCGCTTTTAATAAGGCACGTATTAAGCATATCGACGATAGCAATATCCGTCGTGATTTAGATGCCGGTTACGTGGTTGTTGTAGCAGGCTTCCAAGGTGCGGATGCTGACGGCAATATTACCACCCTAGGTCGTGGTGGTTCAGATACCACAGCAGTCGCCTTAGCTGCCGCCTTAAAAGCGGATGAGTGCCAAATATTCACCGATGTGGATGGTGTTTATACCACCGATCCGCGGGTCGCATCCAGAGCGCGCCGTTTAGATAAGATAACCTTTGAAGAAATGCTAGAAATGGCAAGCTTAGGTTCGAAGATATTACAAATTCGCGCCGTCGAGTTTGCCGGTAAATACAATGTGCCATTGCGTGTTTTATCCAGTTTCAAAGAAGGTGCAGGCACACTCATTACAGTTGAAGAAGAGGCTCTTATGGAAGCTCCGATTATTTCTGGTATCGCATTTCAGCGTGAAGAAGCAAAAATTTCAGTTTTAGGTATTCCTGATGTGCCAGGTGCAGCTTATAAGCTATTAGGCCCTATCAGTGATGCCAATATCGAGATCGACGTTATTGTACAAAACATCGCTGCTGATCATACTAACGATTTGACATTCACTGTGCCCAAAAACGAAATGCGTAAAGCAGAAGCTATTTTAAAAGGTATTGTTGCTGATCTTGGTGCACGCGATGTCAGAGTTGACGATAGTATTTGTAAGGTATCAATTGTCGGCGTAGGTATGCGCTCACATGCGGGTGTAGCCAGTAAAATGTTCAAAACACTGGCCGATTTAAATATCAACATTCAGTTGATTACTACCTCAGAGATAAAGATATCTGTTGTTATCGATGAAGAGTATATGGAGCTGGCTGTACGCGGCTTGCATAAAGCGTTTGGTCTTGATAAAACCCAAGACGAAGAGTAAATATACACGCAGTTAATAACATGCTGGTTTGCATACTAAGCAAACTCTGGAGATAGATATGCTCATTTTAACCCGCCGCATAGGTGAGAATTTAATCATTGGTGATGAAGTTACAGTCGCTGTTTTAGGCGTTAATGGTAATCAGGTTCGTTTGGGTATAGATGCGCCGAAAGAAGTTTCTGTGCATCGTGAAGAAATCTATCATCGCATTCAGCAAGAAAAAGCGCAGACGGAGCAAGGATAGCGAGAAAAAATAACATAAATTGGCATAAAGGCTTTTAATTGTGTCACCTTATGTTATTATGCGCACCGTTCTCTGGAGAGGTGGCCGAGTGGCCGAAGGCGCTCCCCTGCTAAGGGAGTATACCCTAACCGGTATCGCGGGTTCAAATCCCGCCCTCTCCGCCATATTTGTTATTAAGCCCTTGTTTATCAAGGGCTTTTTTGTTTCTGGAGTTTGTCTCAGGCCACCGATCAGGCCATTATGGCCAAGCCAATGTGGGAGCCGATCTTATCGGCTATCGGCGATGCAATTTACAAAATTGCCTAAAGCTTCATTATCACTACCATGGCTGCGATTTAGAGCTTTTCAATCACCTAACGGTGATATCGTTGATAAGATCAACTCCCACGAAAATCAGCTATATCCATCTCTCGGTCTGGGCTTTAGCCCGACAATAAACAACCTGCTGTCGAGATAAATCTCGAGCTACAAAAACGACCATGGCTAAGTGTGTGGGAGCCGATCTTATCGGCGATGCAATTTACAAAATTGCCTAAAGCTTCACTATCGCGATCTAGTCGCTCTAGCGAATCGGTATTTCCACGCGCACTTTTAAGCCATTTTCAGGGCTATCTAGGAAGTGAAGCTTACCTTTGTAGCGGCTAACAATATCTCGCACAATGGCAAGCCCAAGGCCGTGTCCTGGCATTTGCTCATCCAGTCGTCGGCCTCTTTGGCCTAGATGCTCTTTTTCTTTATCGCTTACGCCCTCGCCATCATCGCTGACGGTGATTATCGCAACATCTTTATATTGCTCTAAGGTTAGCTCGACGTAGTTTTCAGACCATTTGCCGGCATTGTCGAGTAGGTTGCCGATAATCTCATTAAGGTCATGCTCTTCAATTGGCCAGCGTGTTTCTTCTGCCAGCGATGTGGATAGCTCGAAGGATTTATCGGTGTAAAGGCGGCCCAGCATCCAGAGTAAATCACGGGCCTGTTTGATAGGGTAGGCGCTTTTGCCGATTTGCGGGCCGGCAAATCGGCTGCGGCGCATTTCAGCTTCCAGTTGTTTATCCAAATCGGCAAGTCGTGAGGCCATTTCCAATCGCAGTGAGTTATCTAAAGGGCGATCGGTATCTTCTAGAATTTGTCGCAGTGCGGCGATGGGTGTTTTTACGCTATGGGATAAATTAGCGAGGGCTTCTCGGGAGTGTTCTAATCGTTGATCCAAGGAATCCAGGAGTTGATTAAGCTGCTGCACTAAGGGCTGGAACTCTTCTGGTGCTTGGGTGTTGATGCGCGCTATTTCGCCGCTCTGTAGGTCTTTTAGTGCGATTTTCAACGATACAACAGGGCGCATGGATAAGTTGATGCCAATCCAAATTACGCCGACCAACAATAAGATGAGTAAAAGCGACACGATAGCTGTCCATGTATGCAAGCTGGCTTGGCTGTTTTTTAGACCGCGCATGTCTTCTGCCGCAATAACGGTAATAGTCTCACCGTTGATCGTGAATGCCTTACGAAAGGTAAGTATGTCTGCCGGTGCTTCACTAATCGTTTTGTTGCGCAGGCGAGTAAAGGCTTCTGTATCAGATTGCAATAAAGGCTGTAATAAAGGTTGATAAAAGTCAGGGGCGATAAGGGTGTCATTGGCGGATTGAATGGCGAAGGCATGGTGAAAGACTTTTTCAAAATAATCACCGGTTTGCAGTTGATCGATTTGGCCGTCAACACGATAAAGGTGGTGCTCTAAATAAGCTACCTCATCGATTAAGCGGCTTTCAACAAACTCTTGAGACATGCTCTCTAAAAGTAAGCCGTGTATAAACCACGCCACGGCCATTAAAGCGATGCCGGCGGGTAGCAATAAAAGCAGCAGGGTGCCTTTGATGGAATTGGGCATTTTAAGGCGCATCATTAAAATAATACCCCTGACCACGACGTGTAACGATTGTCTCTGTACCAACGAGTTTTCTTAAGCGGCGTATATAGGCTTCAATGACGTTTTCATTAGGGCTTTCATTCAAATTATATAGTTGCTCTATCAGCTGCTCTTTAGAAAATAGCTGGCCGGGTCTGCTCATCAAGCAGCGCAATAGCCTGAATTCTGTGCCAGTTAGGCTGTGTTCGGTATCGCCTGCAATGCTGAGATATTGACGGTTTTCATCCAACTCAAAGCGGTCGACTTTTACTATGGCGTTCACTCTGCCTTCGCTTCTTCGCATAATGGCGTGTAATCGCGCGATAAGTTCTTCGGTTTGAAAAGGTTTAGCGAGGTAATCATCGGCACCGGCTTTAAGGCCGTTTACCTTATCTTGCCAGTTGTCTCTGGCGGTTAAGATCAGTACCGGCAGGCTGAGCTTGTTTGCTCGCCATGCTTTTAAAACATCCAAACCATTGCCATCGGGCAAGCCTAAATCCAATACACAGGCTTTATAGTATTCTTGCTCGCCTAAGCTTAAAGCATCTTGGGCTGAGGCTGTGCTATCCACGCTAAAGCCGGATTTCTCTAATTGGCTGACAAGTCCCTCAGCTAGCAGTGGATCGTCTTCTACGAGGAGTAATCGCATTTTTATCTGCCTGCGTTGTGAATATTGCTTTTTATAGGTGAAAAATCAGTGTAATGCATGTGTTTTATTTTAAATGTCTATTTTCAGTTTGAGTTCAGCTTAACGTGTTTTAATGGGGGAAATTGCTACTACCGAGGTGAATAACATGATGCATGACAATATGTTGGCTCATTCCATGGGCGCAGGTAATTTTTTATGGATGCTTGTTCTTGCCATTATAGTCATTATACCGATTTGGCGTATTTGTATGCGTGC
>SMEQ01000873.1_pt1 | contig 13021 bp, 7 predicted proteins | sample 2456281 | NCBI WGS metagenome assembly SMEQ01 (sample SAMN10132596, study PRJNA489261) | soil metagenome | isolation source: day1 antibiotic-loamy sand soil ammended with raw manure from dairy cow... | place: USA | collected 2015-04-01 | reverse complement strand
GGATATGAGCGGAGTAGTTATGGGTGATCGGCACGACTATGTCGCCCTGGAATGGGTTAAAGGCGAAATTGCAGAAACCCTAAAACAGGCACGTCACGCGCTGGAAGATTATGTGGAGAATCCTCAGGATTCAACACGGCTGCGTTTTTGTTTAACCTATGTGCATCAGGTGCATGGCACCTTGCAGATGGTTGAGTTTTTTGGTGCAGCACTGCTGGCCGAAGAAATGGAGCAGCTGGCGCAAGCGTTACTGGAAGAGCGCGTTAATAATGTCAGCGAAGCGCTTGAAGTATTGATGCAGGCAATTTTACAACTGCCGCTCTATTTAGATCGCATTCAAACTGCGCGGCGCGATTTACCGATGGTGGTGCTACCACTGCTGAACGATTTACGTGCAGCCCGTGGTGAGCAGTTGCTGTCGGAAACCAGCCTCTTTACCCCAGCCTTGCCGGCTGCCAACGAGCCTCTGAGCGCCGAGCGCGTGCAGCAATTAAGCGTGCCTGAACTTGCGGTGCTACTAAGAAAACTACGGCAAATGCAGCAAGTGGCCCTTGTTGGGGTGCTGCGTGGGCAAGAGTTGCCGACCAATTTAGGTTACTTGGCAAGAGTTTTCTCGCGCTTAGAAACCCTAAGTAAAGGGGCGCCGCTGGAACCGTTATGGCAAGTGACCGCTGGCTTAGTAGATGGCTTGGCCAATGGCAGTGTTGAAGCCGGTGCTTCCGTACGCACTTTATTGCGCCAGGTGGATAGCGAGTTGCGCCGTTTGGTTGCTGAGCAAGCTGAGGGCTTAAATAAACCCGCTGCTGCTGAGCTGATTAAAAATCTCTTATTCTATGTTGCTAAGGCTCAACCCAACTCTGCAAGGCTGGAAAACTTACATCAGTTGTACCGTTTGGATGAGGCATTACCCGATGAGCTGTTCTTAGATGAAGAGCGCGCGCGGATGTCGGGCCCTGACCGCGGCGCAATGCGTTCGGTGGTGGCAGCACTCTGTGAAGAGCTGGTGCGCATTAAAGACAGTCTTGATCTATTTGTACGCAGTGATCGTAGTAAGCTGGAAGACCTGGTTAGCCTACAAGCGCCGCTGAAACAAATTGCCGACACCTTGGCAGTCTTAGGCTTTGCTCAGCCGCGCAAAATTGTGCTGGATCAGCTGGATGTTGTGGCCGCGCTTATTTCTGGCGCCGCAGAAACCTCTGATGCCGTCTTGATGGATGTTGCCGGTGCTTTGCTGTATATCGAAGCCACTTTAACCGGCATGGTTGGCAGTGGAGATGATACGCCAAGCGAGCAAAGCTTGATGCCAACCACTGATGTTGGGCAGATCCATCGTCTCGTTATTAAAGAGGCTCGCACCGGCCTTGAACATGCCAAAGATGGCATTATTGAATTTATTGCTTCGCAGTGGGATCACCAACATTTAGCCAATGTGCCGCATTTGTTAAATCAGGTGCGTGGCGGATTGGTGATGATTCCTTTGGAGCGCGCAGCAGCACTGGTAGAAACCTGCCGCCGTTATATCGAAGAGCAGTTGCTGGAGAAGCAAGCCATTCCTAACTGGCAGAACCTAGATACTTTAGCCGATGCCATTACCAGTGTTGAATATTACTTAGAGCGTTTAGCTGAAGATCATGCCAGCCAAGGCGAAACTATTTTGGACGAGACTCTAGAAGCAGAAGCAGAAGCAGAAGCAGAAGCAGAAGCAGAAGCAGAAGCAGAAGCAGAAGCAGAAGCAGAAGCAGAAGCAGAATTATTGCTGGATGAGAGCAGTGAGGTTGACTCTGAAGGGCTCGCTGAAATTGAGTTGCTGGATGAGTATGACTTAAGTGCCGACAGTTTACCGAGCAATGCTCAGCAGTATGATTTAGATGCTCTAGATAGCGCAGAGACTGAGGATGTCCCTACTCTTTGCGTGGATACTGAGCTTGTTGAAACAACAGAGCTTGTAGCAGATAACTTGCCACTGACGTTAGCAGAGAACGACGGCGCAGAGCAGTCAAAGCCACTGACTGACGAACTCACATTAGACACAGACATAGAGCTTGGCCCAGTTGCTGATAGCAGTTTTGCAGGGCAAATAGTGACGGAGCTCGATGAAATACCTGAAGTTGAGCTAGCACAAGCCATTGTAACAACGACTGAGGCAACGAGTCCTGCGCCCATGTCCTTAGAGGATGTGATGAGTGCCAGTGTTGCCGCGATTAACCCTCCGGCCACTGAGGTGCCGCCCAGTATTCTGCCACCGCCAGCAGATGAAGAACCTGTGGATGAAGAGTTGCAGGAAGTCTTCGTTGAGGAAGTTGAAGAGGTTTTAGAGACCCTCAATGAGTTTTATCCACAATGGCGTGACGACCAAGATAATAAAGCAGCTCTGACCGAAGTGCGCCGTGCCTTCCATACCTTAAAAGGTAGCGGGCGGATGGTTCGTGCATTGGTTGCAGGCGAGTTGGCTTGGTCCATCGAAAATATGCTCAATCGTGTGATTGAGGGTAACTTGCCTGTGGGCGAGACCATGCTTGAGCTCATCGCAGAGGTGATTGAGTTGTTCCCAGAGCTGGCTGCAGAGTATGCCGCTTTGCAACAACGCCAGCGCGATGATGTGGATCAGTTAGCCGCCATTGCCCACGCCTTGGCGAAAAATGAGCCCGTACCGGTTTTCGCCAAGACAGCTGCGCCAACCCAAAAAAGTAGCGCAGCGGAGCTTGCCGCAGAAGAAGATTTAACTGAACACTTGACGCTCACTGACACTGCTTATTTAGAATTAGAGCCAGAGCCAGAGCCAGAGCCAGAGCCAGAGCCAGAGCCAGAGCCAGAGCCAGACGCTGAACTCGCGACAATTGCGCTCGATACACTTGAAGAAGCACAAGTAGCAGAAGCTTTAGATCCGGTGTTGTTGGAAATCTTTAAGCAAGAAGCGCACGCACATTTGCAAACTTTGGTTGAGTTTCTTGCCGACTGTGCGCAGCAATTGCCAAAGACCATTACCGATGATTTGCAAAGAGCCATGCATACCCTCAAAGGCAGTGCATTTATGGCCGGCATTTTGCCAATTGCCAATGTCGCTACAGTATTAGAGAAGCTGGCTAAAGACTATAAAGCCAACTTGTTAGCAGTTGAGTTTAATGAGGCTTTGCTGCTGAGCGAAGCGGAGCAATTATTGCGCGTTGGTGTTGAGCAACTCGATAGCACCCCCATGCAGGATGTTGCTGGTACCCAGGCCTTCCTCGATAAAATTAATGCGGTGATGCGTGAGCGCTTAGCCAAGGCCGATGGCGATAATGCCGCTGACCCTAAGGGTGCACGTGATCCGAAAGTGATCTCTACTTTCTTGTCGGAAGGTATGGATCTGTTGTTGGATATGGACGAGCAGTTGGAACGTTGGCGCTCCCACCCGGCTGAACGTCAAGAGCTAGCAGCATTATTAGATGAACTTAGCACCTTAAGTCACACGGCTGAAATGGCTGAGTTGCCACAAGTTGAAGATCTGTGCAGTGCATTGCTAGAAGTCTATAGCGCCGTTAAAAATGGCCGCTTGCCAACCCAAGAGCGTTTCTTTGCGCAGGCACAACAAGCCCACGAAGCCCTGATTAATATGATGGATCAGGTGGCCGCCGGCTTGCAGGTAGAGCCGCGCCAAGATTGCGTCGACGCGCTCTATGCTTTGATGGCGGATGAGCTTCAGCCTTTTGCACCAGCGGATGACGCAACTACAGCAGCAACCGATGAGGCGCTGCCAGAGCTATTGTTGGATACTGAAACTGAAACTGATATGCAGCCCGCAGCTGCAGAGTTGCCGCTAGCAACTTTAGAGTTAGCGGAACTCGCCGAGCCAGACACAGTAGACATTGAGCTTGAGCCGCTTAGCTTTGCCGCAGAAGCAGAAGCAGAAGCAGAAGCAGAAGCAGAAGCAGAAGCAGAAGCAGAAGCAGAGCTAGTACCTGTTGCTGGCGAGGTTTTTTCACTGGCTGAACTCGATGAGGAAATGGTTGATATTTTCCTGGAAGAGGCCATGGATCTGCTAGAAAGCGCGGGTGAATCTTTAGACGCTTGGTTGGCTGCGCCACAAAACAATACTGTGATGTCTGCATTGCTACGAGATCTGCATACCCTTAAGGGTGGGGCAGGCATGGCAGAAATCAAACCCATTGGCGACTTAGCCCATGAGCTTGAGTCGTTGTATGAAGGTCTACTGGATGGTCGTTATAGCCATAGCGATGAGCTAGGCGACTTGTTATTACGCAGTCATGATCGTTTGGCGGTTTTACTCGAGCAGTTACAAGCACGAGAAAACATGCAGCAACCCACTGCGTTAATTGCCAGTATGCAAGCGTTTCGCCGCGGTGACACTGTAGCACTTGAACAGGATGACGATGAAGCTGTTGCCAGCAGTCCTTTAGCGCCTAGCCTTGCAGAGGTTGCAGAGGTTGCAGAGGTTGCAGAGGTTGCAGAGGTTGCAGAGGCTGCAGGCCTTGAGCAAATCCTCGACAGAACCAGAACCAGAACCAGAACCAGAACCAGAACCAGAACCAGAACCAGAACCAGAACCACTGGAGCTGGATGGCACTGAGTTGTTTGATGGTGACTTAAGCGCAGAAAGCATTGCCCTTGAACCTGTTGCTGAGGCCGCAGCAGAAGCGTCCTTACCAACACCAGCAGAAGATGCCGACGAGCAAGATTTACCTGATCCTGAGCTGGTGGATATCTTTCTGGAGGAAGGCTTTGAAATTATTGATAACGCCACCGCGGCGTTATTACGCTGGATCGCCAACACCGATAATGTTTTAGAGTTAGCCACCTTGCAGCGAGATTTGCATACGCTGAAGGGCGGTGCGCGCATGGCGGAAATTCATCAAATTGGTGACTTAGGCCACGAGCTAGAGTTTTTATACGAAGACCTAAGCGCAGGCAAACTCAAGGTGGGTGAACCTGTCTTTACTTTGTTGCAAGACTGCCATGACAGCCTCGCAATTATGCTGGAAGCCTTGCGTGATGAAACCGAGCTGCCGGATGGTCAAGACCTGATTGCGCGGATTAAACACATGCGCAGTGCGCTCAGCGCGCAACAAGAGATGCCTGACAGTATCCAGTTGCAAACGTCGCAAGCCGTACCTGCCGCTACCGAGCCGGCGCAGGATGATATCTCCAGTATCTTTATTGATGAGGCAGATGGACTCTTAGCTGAGCTGGGCGCAGCCTTGGCTGATTTAGCCAGTCCGGCTGCCAATGAGCAGTCGATTCAAGCTGGTTTGCGAGCTTTGAATACCTTAAAAGGCGGTGCCCGCTTAGCTGAAGCGCAGGCCATTGGCGATCTGAGCCAGCAGTTGGAAGGGCAGTTATTAACAGCGCAGCAGCAAGACCAGCCTTGGCCAGAAAGTACGTTGCAGTCGTTGCAAGGTATCTATGAGCAGCTGGTGACTGAAGTGAACGCTATTCGACAAACCCTGCCGGAAGACTTGGCTGGGGACTCTCAACCATCACCCGCTGCAGCTCTAGCCACAGCGCAACCCTTGCAGCTGGCAACGCCCATTGTTGCCGCCAGTGCAGTTGAGCATAAAGCCGTAGCGCAGCGCAGTTTGCCTTTTGTGGAGAAAGCTAAATTAGCTGCAGCAGAAGCCAGTGCCCAGCGCGCGCCACAAGAGCAGGTCCGGGTTCCCGCAGAGTTGCTAGAAGGACTGGTGAACCTGGCTGGGGAAACCTCAATTTTCCGTGGTCGTGTTGAGCAGCAAGTGAGCGACTTTGGTTTCACTTTGGGGGAAATGGAAGCCACCATCGACCGTGTTCGTGATCAGTTGCGCCGTCTCGATACAGAAACTCAAGCGCAAATTTTAAGTCGACACCAAGCCGACACAGAAAAGGCGGGTTATGAAGACTTTGACCCGCTAGAAATGGACCGCTACTCGCAGTTACAACAACTCTCGCGAGCATTGTTTGAGTCTTCTTCTGACTTGCTGGATCTAAAGGGTACTTTAGCGGCGCGTAACCGTGATGCGGAAACTCTGCTGCTGCAGCAAGCGCGGGTGAATACCGAGTTGCAAGAAGGCTTGATGCGCACTCACATGGTGCCATTTGAGCGCTTATTGCCGCGTTTGCGCCGAGTGGTGCGCCAAATTTCTGGTGAGCTGGGTAAGACCATCAACTTTGAGGTGGCGAACGCTGAAGGTGAGGTGGATCGTAGCGTCTTAGAACGCATGCTGGCGCCATTAGAGCACATGCTGCGTAATGCCATTGACCATGGTATTGAGTCGGCAGCTGAGCGCCGCGCGGCGGGTAAGCCAGAGCATGGTACGATTCGTTTGGACTTGAGTCGGGAAGGCGCGGATATTTTATTAGTGCTCTCCGATGACGGTGCCGGCGTCAATATTGAAGCCGTACGGAAAAAAGCCATTGAACGTGGCTTAACCACTGCTGATGCAGAGCTGACCGAGCAGGAAATACTGCAGTTTATTTTGCAAGCTGGCTTCTCCACCGCGGAGAAAGTTACGCAAATCTCTGGCCGTGGCGTTGGTATGGATGTGGTCAGCTCGGAAATTAAGCAAGTGGGTGGCTCAATTAATATTGACTCACAAGCTGGCGTTGGTACCCGGTTTAATATCCGCTTACCCTTTACTGTTTCGGTGAACCGAGCGCTCATGGTGATGGCAGGCGAAGACTCTTATGCCATTCCCTTGAATACCATTGAAGGTATTGTGCGCGTATCACCCTTTGAGTTAGAAGCGCTCTACGAGCAAGAAAAGCAAGAAGGTAAACCCGCTGAGTTTGACTATGCCGGTCAGACCTATCAGCTTAAATACATCGGCGATTTGCTCAATAATGGTCAGCATCCAAAATTGGTTGCGCAAACCTTGCCGCTGCCCGTGATTTTAGTGCGCTCGAATGAATATGCAGTTGCAGTGCAGGTTGACGTCTTGGCCGGCTCACGGGAAATCGTGGTGAAAAGCCTAGGGCCGCAGTTTGCCAACGTGCACGGTATTTCTGGCGCCACCATCCTTGGAGATGGCCGCGTAGTCGTGATTCTTGACTTGCTTGCGACGATTCGTTTGCAGCAAACCCGTCAAGGTCTAGCCGGTTCTGCAGGGCATGCCTTGCTACCAACAGAAACCGCCAAGCAAGACGCTAAGCTGGTGATGGTGGTGGATGACTCCATTACCGTACGTAAGGTCACCACGCGCTTGCTGGAACGTAATGGTATGACCGTGATGACAGCCAAAGATGGGGTTGATGCGATTGCCCTACTGCAAGAGCGCAAGCCCGACATTATGCTGTTAGATATTGAAATGCCGCGTATGGATGGTTTTGAGGTGGCAACTCTGGTGCGCCATGATGCACACCTTAAAGACTTACCCATTATTATGATTACTTCGCGTACCGGTGAAAAACACCGTGAGCGGGCGATGGCGATTGGTGTCAATGACTATCTGGGCAAGCCCTACCAAGAGACTGTGCTGTTAGAAGCAATCGATAAACTGATTAAGAGTAATGACTGATTGCGCTGCTGTTCGGGTTGCCGTTGTTGCGGATACGCCCTTACAGCGGCATATTTTGCAGCAGCTTCTCGTTAAACAAGGCTATCAAGTGGTACTCAATAGCGCTCCACAGCATTTGGATCAGAGCGCTTTAGAGCATTGCGTAACGGATTTGTGGCTGTATGAAACAGTGAGCTCTAACGATACCCTGTGCCCGTCCTTGGAGTACTTTTTAGCTGAGCCCAGTGCGCCAGTGTTATTTGGTGAGGGTGCAGCACCGGCACTAGGCACGGAAGATTATCCACGCTGGGAGCGCAGTTTACTGAAGAAAATCGTGCAACTGACCGGGCATATAACGCGAGCGGCTACTGTCGCGCCGGTGCTTGATCAGCCATTGCCGACAGCGAATCGGCTCAGGTCAATTGAACTGCCTCAGTATTTTCATAAGCATCCGGTTGATAACACACAGCCCGCCCAGCAAGTGTGGTTACTGGCAGCGTCCATGGGTGGCCCGCAAGCGGTTAAAGCTTTTTTAGATGTCTTGCCGCAAGGTTTACCACTAGGTTTTATTTACGCCCAGCACATTGATGCTGCCTTTGAGGGGCATTTACCCCAAGCCGTGGGACGGCACAGCCAGTGGTCGGTGCGCTTGCTTGCTGAGCATCCTTTTGTCCGTGCCGGTGAAGTGGTCATCGCGCCAATTCAGCAAGAGCTGACTTTCGCTCACGATCATAGTTTACTGATGCGCGACAAGCCTTGGAGCGGTCCTTACCAGCCTTCCATTGAACAAATGATGCGCAATTTAGCCCAGCACTATGGGGCTGCTTGTGGGGTCATTGTCTTCAGTGGCATGGGTGATGATGGCAGTTGCGCAGCGTCTTATGTGCAGCAACAAGGTGCCCAAATATGGACCCAGAGTGCCGATAGCTGCGCTTGCTCAAGTATGCCCGACAGTGTTCGCGCCGTTGCTGGCAGTGTCTTTAGTGGCAACCCAGAGGAGTTAGCCTACGAGTTGGTGCAATACTTATTACATAACACACACAAACAGCATGATGCTCAAGAGAGGAAGGTGCAATGACCCAAGCCCTAGTTGTTGATCAGGCCGCGAGCCAGTTAACCGGATTATTATTGACGCTCAATGATCGATTATTGTTGCTTCCCAACACCGCCGTTGCGGAGCTGGTGCCGTACCGTAACGTGCAGGCTGCACAAAACTCACCTGCTTGGTTGCTGGGGCAGATCCCATGGCGTGACTTAAGCTTGCCGTTGCTGTCTTTTGAGGCCGCTTCCAGTGATGCTGCGGTGAACACTGACAGTGCGCGCGTGGTGATTATTAACGCTTTAGGTGGACGCGCGAAGTTTCGTTTTTTTGCTTTGGTGATTCAAGGTATTCCGCGTTCCGTACGCATTGATCCAAGTTTGGCACGGGTTAGCCAAGAGCCTTTGTTGCCTTTGGAGTTGGATGCGGTGAGCCTTGACGGTGAAATTGCGAAAATACCTGATTTGGCAGGGTTAGAGCAAAAGCTGGCTGATCTTGATTTGATTTGATTTGAGTGTAAGCGGTAAGCGCTGTGGATCAGCTGGCTGTTTTAACATTATTGCGGCCAGCATTTTTCGCTGCATACAGGGCTTGGTCAACCCGTTCAAAAGCTTGCTCAAGGGTTTCATCGTTGGCAACTTGGCCGATACCAGCAGAGAAAGTGATAGTCACCAATTCACCTTTAAAGTGGAAGGGGCAGGCCTCAATAGCTGTGCGTAAAGTATTGAGCAGCTTGAGGCCGCTCTCTAAAGGCGTATCAGGCAGTAAAATTACATACTCTTCACCGCCAAAACGAGCAATAAAGTCAGTTTTACGCAAGCGTCTATTCAGCTCTTGGGCAATGATTTTTAAAACCTTATCGCCAGCTAAGTGCCCGTAGTTGTCGTTAATGCGCTTGAAGTGATCAATATCAATGATGCTCAGCAGTAACGAGCTCTGGTTGCGCTGGATACGGGCGTATTCAAGCTCTGAGCGCTCAGCCCAAGCCGCACGGTTGGGTAAGCCAGTGAGGGGGTCGAGTAGGGCTTTTTGCCGCTGCTCTTCCAGCTTAGTTGAAAGGAGCTGGGTTTCTTTTTCCATTTGCTTGGAGTGTTCGGCCAATGCTTGAAAGCGTTCTAAGAGGACGCTATCAGTGCGCTCACGGCTTTCTTGATAGGTCTGCAAGGTACCAATGAAGGTATCAATACGGCTATCAACACGTTTTTTTAACTCCACTAAATCATTGGCGCTGTGCACATCACTTTGAAAGTTGCTGACATGCTCGCGCAGGTCATGATCGAGATTTTTCGCAGCGGTCACCGATTCGTTGTAGCCAATTGAGGTGACCTGTAAATTATCGTGCAGGGAGGCTAAGCGGTGGTTGAGCTGTAGTAAATACTGCTCCAGATCGTTCTCTTGGCCACAGGCGATGGCCAGAACAATAATCGATAGCTCGTCCAGCAGCGGCGCGAGCTCGTACCAATTCAACCCCTTGTTAATTCGCGAGCGCATGGCAATAACTTGCTGCTCATGCTTGGCGGTAATCGGTAAATCATTCAGTAATGTGGTTAGAGTGTTGTGAATATGCAGAGCAACGGAGCTGTAACTGGCTTCCACCAATAGCGGTATGGCATAGGTGTCATCAGCACTGGCGCTCTTGGGCTGCGCCGCTACTATAGTGGTATCAGTATCAGTATCAGTATCAGTATCAGTATCAGTATCAGCTGCCAGAGCTGTTGTAGGAGGCTCTGGCTCGCTGCTGTGAGCCAGCACTGCAGGCGCTTGTTGATTCTGCTCTGTGGCTGCCGAGCTGCTGGCAGAACCTTTAAACCAGCGGGAAAACAGCCCAGGTTGCGCCTGTGGAGTTTTCTCTACTTGAACTGTGGCGCTGAGTACGCGCTCTTGTAGATCTTTTAACTGAGTTAAAGCTGGATACAAACTGTGCGGTTTGGCGAGTTGTTTGTGCAGGTTTTTTTCAAACGCACGCAAAGATTTTTGGATGTCTTTGGGTGGTTGCAGTTGCAGTAGCTGCTGGACAAAATAGGTTAAGGTATTGCTTAAGCCTTCTCGGCGCTGCTGAAGCTTTTTTTCAGACTGCAAAATAGCTTTTTCCAGCCGGTTAATGTGTTGTTCAAGCTCATGGGTATCGGCTTGTTTACGCAGTAAGTTACGTAGCCCCTGTAACTGTTGATCTAACTGCTCATCATTGCCTTCTGCGGCTAAACTGCTACGGATCAAGCCGCGTTTTAACACGTCAGCTTGCTTATTAAAATTGTTTTCTAAGCGCTCTTGCTTATCCAGCAGTTCGAGGTACTTTTTCTTCCAAGCATTATCCGACATAGCGCACTCAGCTTACTCTTGTGGAAACTGATAAGCCGTGGTGGGGTTAGCACCCGGGCGGATAATATCCATAGCAACTGGGAGGTGGTCTGATATTGGAATGGGCAGCACAGACATATTATCGATTTCTAATTCGGAGCTGATCAAAATATGGTCAATGCAGCGCTGCGGCTTCCAGCTGGGGAAGGTTGCGCAGATTTGTGGTGCACGCAGATTTAAATCGCTGAGTGGCGTGTTGATTAACAGATTCTCAGCTTGAGTGTTCATATCACCCATAAGCACCACATGCTCATAATCACTGACCATTTCCCGGATATAACCAAGCTGACGGTTGCGAGCACGGGCGCCCAAGGCTAAATGCATGGAAACCACAGCAATAGCATCTTTACCTTCACCAATTTGTGCCAAAATTGCACCGCGTCCTGCAGGGCCAGGTAAAGGGTGATCTTCTAAGCGTTGTGGCGCAAAGCGTGTGAGTAAACCATTGCTGTGTTGAGCGAATGGGCCTAAGTCGCGGTTACGCTGTTGATACCAGTAAGGAAAATTGCCGAGCTGGGCCAGTTGTTGCACCTGATTAATATTGCCAGAACGCAAACTACCGCCGTCGGCTTCTTGCAGAGCAACAATATCGTAGTCGCCCAGTAAAAAACCGATTTTTTCCAGATTACGGTAGCGTTCTTTATGCGGTAACAGGTGCTTCCAGCTGCGGGTAACATAATGCCGATAGGCACTGGTGCTGATGCCAACTTGAATGTTAAAGCTCAATAAGCGAATGCGCTGTGCATCCAGTATTGATGCATCAGGGCTGCACAATACGTTGCGATTGGCATCACATAAAATAATTGAGCGTTCTTGGCTAAAGCGACGAGGCATCAGCACGGCGATATCCTATTCTGATTGACGTTCTTTTTGAATCAAAGCGTCCGCAACTTCTACAGTCTCTTGGAGGCCACCGGCCATGCCAATATCAAAACGGTACTTACCGTTGACGACGACAGCAGGTACACCGCTGATTTGATAAGCCAAGGCCAGTTTTTTAGCTTTTTCCATTTGGCTTCTGACACTAAAGGAGTTCCAGGTTTTAATGAACAGGTCTTTATCAATACCTTGCTCTGCAACAAAGCTGGCAATTTCATCAAGGGAGGATAACTTGCGGCCTGAATTGTGTAATGCGCTAAAAATGCTGTCATGGACTTTATCTTCGGCTTGCAATGTTTCTAAGGTGTAGAACAATTGGCCGTGGAGATTCCAAATACCGCCAAACATGGCAGGTACACGGACGAAGTTCACATCATCCGCTAGTTGCTTGGACCAGGGGTTGATTGTGGCTTCGAGTTGGTAGCAATGTGGGCAGCCGTACCAAAACATTTCCACAACTTCGATTTTTTCTGGCTGAGCAGTGGGCACAGGACTGCTTAGCGTCGCATAGTTGCGACCTTCTACTAGTTCTTGCGCAAAAACAGTAGACCCTATTAGGCTAGCGCCTACTAATACAGCTGACATAAGTAAGTTGCGCATGGTGAACTCCGTTACAGTAATGAGTGGCAAATAAGAGTGAAAAGTATTTTATGGACACTTTGGCCGCTGTGCTAGTTCCGCATTAGCAGCCTGTGCGTTTTACGCTAACAAGCTTATCGTGGTTAGGCCAGTGCTTTGCTGTCATTCATTATAGCTAAGCTGAGCGCTAAATATACTGAGCATTCTGGCCTACACAAAGGTATTAAGCTATTAATCGGCCCTAGTGGGCGACAATGATTTTATTGCGCCCTTCACGCTTGGCTTGATACAGGGCGTCATCCGCTTTATTTAAGAGCGCCTGTGGATCAGGGTGGCCGCTGTACTGTGCCAATCCAATGCTGATGGTGATGTTGAGGGTGATCCCGCGTGGCAAACGAAAATCTTCTTCAGCTACTAATGCGCGGAGCTTTTCCGCAACTTTAGCGGCTTTTTCTGCAGTAATGTCGACGAGCAACATTAAGAACTCTTCACCACCCATGCGGAAAACATAGTCACCGCTACGGCAGCTGTTGCTCAATAAGCTGGCCAGTTGCTGCAGGGTTATATCGCCAGCTTCATGGCCGTGGCTGTCGTTAATGAGTTTAAAGTGATCAACGTCTATGGCTAGAATGCAAAAGTTACGCTTATGCTCGCGGGCATAATTGATTTCTTTGCTCATGACCACGGGTAAGAATTTACGGTT
>SMEQ01000420.1_pt1 | contig 13038 bp, 7 predicted proteins | sample 2456281 | NCBI WGS metagenome assembly SMEQ01 (sample SAMN10132596, study PRJNA489261) | soil metagenome | isolation source: day1 antibiotic-loamy sand soil ammended with raw manure from dairy cow... | place: USA | collected 2015-04-01 | reverse complement strand
CGCAAATGCCAGGCAATAGCCTCACCTTCGCGGTCCAAGTCCGTGGCCAGATAAATAGTGTCGGCATCTTTTGCTAGACGGCGTAACTCTTCAATGACTTTTTCTTTGCCCGGCAAAATCTCATAGCGCGCTTTCCAATCATTTTCCGGATCAATACCCATGCGAGCGACTAAAGTGCGCATCGCTTTCTCTTTGGGCGTCAATTGCGCAGTATCGGCCGCTTTAGCACGCTTAGCTGGCTCTTTACCGGCAGCAGAAGACCCGCTTGTCGGTAAATCACGAATGTGACCCACGCTCGACTTCACCACATACTCATTACCTAAGTATTTGTTGATTGTCTTCGCCTTAGCGGGGGACTCTACGATAACCAGCGATTTGCTCATTGCTCAGAATATTCCTGGAATAGATAAAATGATATGCACTCGGTCAATGCGCTGCACACCACAAAAAATACGATAACTTACTTTATAGTGAGGCTATATATAGGTTGTAACCCACCTAGGTCAAGTTTTTGGTCAATTAGTTCTTAGTGCTCCTGCGCTGTAAACAGACTTTTTTCTGCTTGCAGCAAGCTAAACCGAGGCTGTAATTGCCCATCCACTTCAACCTGTTCCACAAACATTGACAAGGGTCGCACCCACAAGCCAAACGCCCCATAAAGCGCTTGATAGACCACCAATTGCTCATCGTGCTCAGAGTGTTGAGCTACGCCTAAAACGCGGTATTGCGGGCCTTTATAATGTTGATAAATACCTGTTTGTACATTCACACTTTTCTTCCTAATAAAAAAGCCGAGACACGAGGCCTCGGCTTAGATGTGACACTGATTTTTACACGCGTTCAAATACAGTAGAAATACCTTGGCCTAAACCAATGCACATGGTCGCTAAACCTAAAGTACCACTGTTTTGTTGCATGACATTGAGCAAGGTGCCAGAAATACGCGCACCTGAACAACCAAATGGGTGGCCTAAAGCAATGGCACCACCATGCAAGTTGACTTTCTGCTCCATTTTATCCAGTAACTTTAAGTCTTTCAGCACCGGTAAAGCTTGCGCAGCAAAGGCTTCGTTCAGCTCAACAAAATCAATATCGTCCATGCTTAAGCCTGCACGCTTCAGTGCTTTATGCGTCGCAGGCACTGGGCCGTAACCCATAATGGCTGGATCTACACCTGCAACAGCCATAGAACGTACAACCGCCATAGGCTCAATGCCTAGGTCTTTAGCACGCTGTGCTGACATCACAATCATGCATGAGGCACCATCAGTAATCTGCGACGAAGTCCCTGCAGTTACTGTGCCGCCTTTGGGGTTAAACGCAGGACGCAGAGCCGCTAGACTTTCAAGGGTCGTCTCGGGACGAATGGTTTCATCGTAATCAAATACTTTTAAGAATCCATCGGCATCGTAGCCTTCCATCGGAATAATTTCGTCTTTGAAATTGCCTTCATCGGTCGCCTTTTGCGCCAAACGGTGCGAACGTTCGCCAAACGCATCCTGCTGCTCACGGCTGATGCCATGCATTTTACCCAGCATTTCAGCGGTTAAACCCATCATGCCTGATGCCTTAGAGGCGTACAGCGACATATGCGGGTTAGGCTCAAGTCCGTGAGTCATGCTCACGTGCCCCATATGCTCAACACCACCGACTACAAACACATCGCCATTACCGGTCTGGATCGCTTGTACCGCAGTGTGCAAAGCACTCATGGATGAGCCGCACAAGCGACTCACTGTCTGCGCAGCACTGGTGTGTGGAATGGCAGTCATTAAAGACGCCATACGGGCAATGTTCCAGCCCTGCTCTAGAGTTTGGTTGACACAACCCCAGATCACATCTTCAACTTCTGCTGGGTTTACTTTCTCATTACGATTGAGTAAACCACTGATTAAATGTGCTGACATATTTTCAGCACGTGTGTTGCGGTGCATGCCACCTTTTGAACGACCCATAGGGGTACGTCCGAAATCAACAATCACTGCATCTCTTGGATTTAAGCTCATATCTTTACTCCCGCTCTAATCTGTTATCGATTAACCGAAAAAGGTTTGACCATTTTTGGCCATTTCGCGTAATTTTTCGGTCGGGTGATATAGCGCACCCAAGTCAGCGTATTTGTCGGCTAAAGCAACAAACTCGGCTACACCGATACTGTCGATGTAACGTAACGCACCACCACGGAACAATGGGAAACCAATACCGTAAATCAAGCCCATATCCGCTTCTGCCGCTGTTTCAACGATGCCGTCTTCTAAGCAACGAACCGTCTCCATGCACAATGGAATCATCATCCAATTGATAATGTCCTCATCGCTCACTTCACGCTGCTCATACACAATGGGGGCTAAGATTTCAGCAATCGCATCGTCCACGACTTTTTTCGGCTTGCCACGCTTGTCTGTTTCGTGAGAATAAAAACCTTTACCGTTTTTCTGCCCTAAACGATCGGCCTCATACAAGGCATCAATGGCTGAGCGCTGATCATCTTTCATGCGATCAGGAAAGCCTTCAGCCATCACGTCACGACCGTGGTGACCTGTGTCGATACCCACCACGTCCAGCAAGTACGCAGGACCCATGGGCCAGCCGAACTTTTCCATGACTTTATCAATGCGCACAAAATCAACGCCGGCGCTGACCAACTTGGCAAAACCACCAAAGTAAGGGAACAGCACTCGGTTCACTAAGAAACCTGGGCAATCATTCACCACGATTGGGTTTTTACCCATTTTTTGCGCATAAGCTACAGTGGTCGCTACCGCTTCGTCTGACGAATGCTCACCACGAATCACTTCAACCAAAGGCATCATGTGCACTGGGTTAAAGAAGTGCATGCCGACAAAGTTTTCTGGACGCTTGAGTGCTTTAGCCAGCAAGTTAATTGAAATCGTTGAGGTGTTGGATGCAAGAATGGTGTTTTCACCCACATGTTGCTCAACCTCAGCTAAAACAGCCTGCTTCACTTTGGGGTTTTCAACGACAGCTTCAACAACGATATCAACGTGACCAAAATCGCCATACGACATCGTTGGGCGAATCGCATTCAAAGCTTTGGCCATCGCAGCCGGCTTAAGGCGCTTACGCTCAACACGCTTGACTAGCAATTTGGCCGCTTCATCAAGACCTAACTGGATACCGTCTTCACGAATATCCTTCATCAGAATGGGCGTGCCTTTTAGGGCTGACTGATAAGCGATACCACCACCCATAATACCTGCGCCCAATACGGCAGCAAGTTTGACTTCACGGGCAATTTTCTCGTGTGCTTTAGCTTTACGCTTGAGTTCTTGATCGTTTAAGAACAAACCAATCAAGCTTTCAGCCACGGACGTTTTCGCGAGCTTTGCAAAGCCTTTAGCTTCAATTTCCAGTGCTTTTTCACGGCCATGATTCGCCGCTTTTTGAATAGTTTTAACCGCTTCCAGTGGCGCTGGGAAATGCGGGCCCGCCTGCGCGCCCACTAAACCTTTAGCCGTCTCAAAGCTCATCATCTGCTCAATAGCATTGAGCTTGATTTTTTCCAGCTTAGGCTGACGCTTAGCTTTATAGTCAAGTTCGCCAGAGATGGCGCGTTTGATTAAATCAATCGATGCTTGCAACAGCTTATCTGCCGCCACAACTGCATCTACAGCACCCACTTTTAAAGCATCGTCGGCGCGCCCTTCTTTACCTGCAGCAATCCACTCAACAGCGTTATCCACACCGATAACGCGAGTTAAGCGCACTGTGCCACCAAAACCCGGATAAATACCGAGTTTAACTTCTGGCAAACCTACTTTGGCCGTCTCAGACATCACTCGATAATCGGCCGCCAAACACATTTCAAAACCACCACCTAGAGCAATACCATTAATGGCGGCAACGGTTGGCATATTCAGGTCTTCAAAGTCATTAAAAATTGCATTCACTTCGAGGTTGGCAGCAATCAATTCTTCTTCGGGCAGCTTAAAGTTCTCAACGAACTCAGTAATATCTGCACCAACGATAAATACATCTTTACCACTGGTCACAATCACGCCTTTAACATCAGTCTTGGCTTTAATTGCGTCCACTGCAGCACGCAGTTCGGTCAGTGTTAGATGGTTAAACTTATTAACGGACTCACCCTTGAGGTCGAAATTGAGTTCGACAATACCGCTTTCAAGGGTCTTCACCGTGATGGCTTTACCTTCGTAAATCATCAGCTGATCTCCATTCGATGGAAGCTGCGCAGTCAGCTTGTTGAAACTGCCAGCCATTCAATATTGTGCAAGGCACTTTGCGAAACACCGCCGAGCAGTCATACCATTATTATATTCAGAAGAATTTAAGCGGCACTGCCAAGTCGAGTTTCATACGCCCGTTTGATTTGGGTAAGCACACATTCACGCAATTTTTTCTCTTTGTCAATTGCCAGCACTACAGAAAGCCAAAAAACATCAGTAAATGTGCTGCAACAGTGCGTTTTTAAAAGAGACATACGCGTATAACGCCAGATCTGAGAACCGACCTAGGGTGATTGATCCAGTATCAGCCACTGACCCCGCTGCAGGCTATTGCTAAATCATACTTGGGCAACACGACAACAATAGCAGAGGCGTGCAGATCAATCAGTCCGTGCAATTGAGCTAGAGGAGCGTTACATTGTGCAGACATAAAGTGCAACCCAACGGCAGTGCTCAATGCGATATAAAGTGCTGCCTATCATCGACATATGTCGTACTCAAAGACGCTAAGCCCACGAGCAAGGACTGGAGACAGCCATGGCCTATTCCCATATATTGATTGCTATTGATTTAACTGAAGATTGTCATCGCGTTTTGGAAAGAGCCCACAAGCTCTGCCAAGCGCTCTCGTGCCAAGCCACGCTGGTGCATGTAGTTGAGCCTTTAACCATGGCATTTGGCGGTGACGTGCCGATGGATTTATCATTGCTGCAAGATCAGCAAACTGAGCAAGCGCAAAGCAAGCTCAATATTCTTGCTGAACAGCATGCGCTCCTCAAAGAAAACAACTGCCATTTGCGTTATGGCCAACCGCGTCAAGAAATTCATCTATTAGCCAAAGAATCCAACTGCGACCTTATTCTTGTCGGCAGTCACGGTCGTCACGGCTTAGCTTTATTGCTGGGCTCAACCACCAAAGATCTGTTATCAGGCGCGCCCTGCGACATATTGGCGGTTGATTTAAGTGAGCATGACGACGACTAAAATGCAAAACAGGCAAGCTGCTGACGCATCACTTGCCTGTTAATTGATTGCATAGAGTGCGCTTTACAGCGCAACTAGAGTTTAACTGTCCAGTTCAGCCCAACGCTCGATCAAAACGTCTAACTGCGCTTGCACTGCATCAATTTTCGCTAACACAGCTTCAGTGACATCCTGCGCTTGCTGATAAAAATCAGCAGCAGACACTTGCTCATGCAGGGCTGCAAGCTCAGTCTCTAAAGCATCAATCTGCTCTGGAATCGCATCCAGTTCGCGCTGCAACTTATAGCTCAGCTTTTTTTTAGGCTCAGCACTGTCTGCAGAAGGCGCGACAACGGCAGGTTCTGCCTCAGCTTTAACGCTCGTTTTTGCCGCGGGTGCTTCTAGATCATCAGTTGCACCCAGCAGGCGAATACTACCGCCCTGACGCAGCCAGTCATCAAAGCCACCTACATATTCGCGCACACGACCTGTGCCATCAAAGACTAAGGTGTTGGTAACCACGTTATCTAAAAATGCACGGTCGTGACTGACGATCAGCACTGTACCCTTAAACTCCATCAGCACTTCTTCAAGCAGCTCAAGGGTTTCAACATCCAAGTCGTTGGTCGGCTCATCAAGCACCAATAGGTTGGCAGGACGAGTAAACAATTTAGCTAACAACAACCGAGCACGCTCACCACCTGACAAAGCTTTAACCGGTGTACGTGCACGCTGTGGACTGAATAAGAAGTCGCCCAAGTAGCTGAGCACATGCTTACTTTGCCCATTAATCATAATGGTGTCGCTGCCTTCACCCACGTTTTCAATCACCGTTTTCTCGGGATCCAACTGATGACGCAACTGATCAAAATAAGCCACTTCAAGCTTAGTTCCCACCTCGATCGTGCCTTCAGTGGGCTGCAAGTCACCGAGCAGCAGTTTGAGCAAGGTGGTTTTACCACTACCATTGGCACCCAACAAACCGATGCGATCACCACGTTGTAAAACCATCGAGAAATCTTTAATCAGTTGACGACCGCCATCATGGGCAAAGCTGACATGTTCGGCCACGATCACCTGTTTACCTGATTTTTCACCGGCACCAATGCTGATATTGGCTGTACCTTGGCGCTCACGGCGCTGACTGCGCTCGACACGCAACGCTTTCAGCTCACGTACACGACCTTCGTTACGCGTACGGCGCGCTTTAATACCTTGGCGAATCCACACTTCTTCTTGCGCCAGCTTTTTATCAAACAATGCATTGGCGGTTTCTTCAGCGGCAAGTTGCTGCTCTTTATGCTCTAGAAAACTTGCATAGTCACCATTCCAGTCGATCAAGTGACCACGGTCCAGCTCTAAAATACGGGTGGCTAAGTTTTGTAAAAATGCCCGGTCGTGGGTAATAAACAAGACCGCACCGGTGAAGTTCAGCAGAGCGTCTTCCAGCCATGCAATAGCGCCAATATCCAAGTGGTTGGTCGGCTCATCGAGCAGCAGTAAATCAGGCTCAGCAACCAATGCTTGCGCGAGTAACACGCGACGGCGCCAGCCCCCTGATAACTCATTGAGTTTTTTATCAGCAGGTAACTGCAAACGACTGAGCGTGCTGTCGACCAATTGCTGTAAGCGCCAACCATCACGCGCCTCAAGCTCTTGCTGCACATGCATCATTTTATTTAAGTCTTCATCAGTGACAATGTTTTGACTTAAATGATTAAACTGTGCCAATAATTCACCGACGCCATCTAGACCTTCGGCCACTACATCAAATACAGTACGATCATCGGCAACGGGTAACTCTTGTGGCAACTCACCTATTTTTAAGCCTGGCGCGCGCCAAACCTCACCACCATCGGGCGTACGCGCGCCGCGAACGATATGCAACATACTTGACTTGCCCGTACCGTTGCGGCCAATGATGCACACGCGCTCGCCACGGGCAATCTGCCATGAGACACCCTCCAACAGTGGAGTAGCGCCGTAGGCGAGTGATACTTGAGTTAATTTGAGCAAAGTCATGGTGGTTCTCCTAAAATCTGCGACGTATTGTACAGGTTAGTGCCGTGATTCGTTGAATATCTGTATTTAAGCCTGAATACGCCTCTTTCACCCCTGTACACAAGCAGCTAAGCTATGCTGCTTTGGCCATGAGCACAGCACGGCATGGGCTGTTACTGGGCATTTATTTCTAGGATTTTTTATGCGCAGTTTGTATGCATTACCTCTGAGCTTATTGATTGTTTTGTGCACCCCTTTTATCTCGGTGCAGGCAGCCTCACTGCCACAACAACGCGCTATATATGATCAAGCCAAGCTTGGGTTAAGTAAAAACGACACATCGGTCTATCTGCAAAACCGTGTGGTATTACGTGACTACCCGCTGACCCCCTATTTAGCTTACGATGAATTGACTCAACGCTTAAGCAGCGCACAGCCTGCTGAAGTTGAAAAGTTTTTGCTTGAACACGGTGATTTACCCCAGATCAAATGGATGAAGCTGCGCTGGTTGCGCCTGCTGAGCGAGCGTCAACAGTGGCCCTTGTTTTTAAAGTACTACAGCCCTGACTTGCAGTTCACTGAGCTCGATTGTCGCTTCGCACGCTATCAGTTGGAGCACAATCAAGTCCAAGCCGCCTACGCAAGTGCAGAAAAACTATGGCTCAGCGCGCAATCACAACCCAATGCCTGCGATCCATTATTCGACACATGGCGCGCCGCCGGGCACTTAACTGAAGATAAAATCTGGCAACGCTTAAAACTGGCCACCGAAGCCCGTAACTTTGGTGTATCCAACTATTTAGTCAAGCTACTCGACAGCCAGCAAGCGCATGGCCAGCGCCTGATTGATGTGGCGCAAAAGCCTGAGCTGCTCAAGCAAACACAGCGCTTTTCCGGTAAAGATCAGCGCAGTGCCGAAGTCATCGCGCTAGGCTTGCGCAGATTGGCCACCCAAGACCTTGATGCCAGCGTACAGCTGCTTACCCAGTATGAAAAACAGGTGGCATTCAGCCCAGACGATCAACTTAAACTGGCCAATGATATTGGCTTGCGTCTGGCGAAGCGTTTTGATCCGCGCGCCTTAACCATTATGCAAAAATATGATCCTAAGATGCACAACGCCAACCTCAGCGAATGGCGTGTGCGTTTATTGCTGCGCTTAGGGCGCTGGAATGAAGCCTATCAAGTGATTGGCAACTTACCGGATGAACTCGCCAAGAGTAACCGCTGGCGCTACTGGCAAGCACGCAGTCTGCAATTGGCGCAACCTGCGAGCCAACAGCCGTTAGTCCTGTATCAACCTCTGGCTCGTGAGCGTGATTTTTATGGATTTATGGCTGCTGACCAGAGCAAACAACCCTATCACCTGCAGCACCAACCTTTAGCGTTGCAAGCTCAAACACTACAAAAGGTACGCAATGCCGCAGGTGCCAAGCGTGCATTAGAGTTTAATAGCCGCGATGAGATGACAGAATCACACCGCGAGTGGTACCACCTAAGTGATTTTTTAAGCCGCGATGAACTGGTAGCGCAAGCACGTATTGCTTACGACATGGGCTGGTACTTCCCCGCTATTCGCAATATCAGTCGAGCCCAATATTGGGATGACTTAGACATTCGTTTCCCCATGGCGCACCGCAGCAACTTTGTCACTGAAGCGAAAAACCGTGGCTTACAATCCAGCTGGATGTTTGCAGTCACGCGTCAAGAAAGTGCCTTTATGATTCAAGCCAAATCCCACGTAGGCGCTATGGGATTAATGCAGCTGATGCCGGCCACCGCAAAAGAAACCGCGCAGCGCTACGGTATTGCTTTAGCCAATCCACGCAGTGCGGTGATTCCCGAAATTAATATTCAACTGGGCGCAGCCTATTTAAGCCAAGTGCTGGGTCAGTTTAAGGGTAACCGTGTGCTGGCTTCAGCCGCCTATAACGCAGGCCCAGGGCGCGTACGTCAATGGCTGCGTGATGCCAAACATTTACCCTATGATGTCTGGGTGGAAAGCATTCCCTTTGATGAAACACGTTTATATGTGCAGAACGTACTGGCCTACTCAGTGATTTATGGCGACAAACTTAAAACCCCCATGCCACTGGTTGAGTGGCATGAACGCTCATTTGACCAGCAGTAACTGCAGCTTTGCTACGCGGCTTCAATATAAGTTGAAGCCGCGCCTGATACTTTTATAAGTTTTCGTAACGGTTCATATCCAGCACGCCCGCCTCTAAAGGTTGTCGCTCACGAATATGCTCAGCTAAGTCATGAAAGTAGGCCCAAAACTGCGGGTGGGTGCGACGTATCCCCCAGCGCTCAACCACCTCACGCAGCGCCAGCTCATCTTTAGCCTGCTCTAACGCCCCAACAAAATCAGGTATCTGCGCCGCTGGCACATTAAAGATAAAATTGGGATAACTGCTCATCACTTCAGGGTAGACGGTTAAGGTATCTAAGCCGGGCTGATAGCGCAGTGATTCACCCATCATAAAGGCCACGTTGGTGTGCTCGCGGTTACGCAAAACGCTATACACCTCACGCTCACCATTGCTCAGCTCAACGCGTACCATGGTTGCTTCAGGCAGGTGATGAATCACCTTCAAAGCAGCAGCAGGACGACTGGCTAAACGCGACAACACATGCTCAACATTGGCCGCTTCACGACTTAATTCCGAACGATTACAGTGGGCGCTAAGGCAGCGATTAATCGGATCAGGTCGCGCATTAATTGCATCAAAACGATCCAGCAATTGATGAGCAAACACCCGCAAAGTATTGCCAGAGGGCAAAGCTAAAGCGCTTTGGGTATCGTCATCAATTTTTGTGTAATCCAACCACAACTTCACTTTGCCACTTTTCTGATACCAACTGTCCAGCATATCTTGACGCACAGCCGGTGGCATTAGACGTAAAAAATTGACCTCAGCACCGTTGCGGATTAAATCAAAATACAAACGCGTTTGTGCTTGATGCGACACGCTGCCAAACACATCAAAGTTCACCACCAGCTGATAATAGGTGCGCTCCAGTAAAGGAAAATCCAACAGCCACATGGTTTTAGGCACATCACCCACTAAACCTTTACGCACGGTGGCGCTATCATGCTGACGAAAAATACTGAGCAAGGCTTGGTCGTTGCCGCTCCACAGATGTGGCCAATCGGGTAACTCAGCATTTTTATAGCGTTTGCGGCGTATATTTTCATAGCGATTGCGCTTCTTTTTATAGCTGCGCCAGCCTGATACCAAATCAGTAATGGCATCAAACTGCCCGGGCATCGCCAGCAAATGATTCACTTGATGCTGATAGGCCGTATCTGTGACATACACATCGTGCTCAGGGTCTTGAAAAAACGTCCAAAACTGATCACGAATCACATCCGTGGCAATTTGACCGCGACACACCGGCCCGCGAATAAAGGTGCGCACAAAGTACTCAGCATCATCGAGCATAAACTGATAGCGCGCCCGCGCTGGAATCATGGCAAAAGTTTCAAAGGGATTGCTACGCGAGAACGCCCCATAGCCTGGCACTTTATCCGTCTGCCAATCATCGGTAAAAAACAACGCTTGCACATGGGTTAGTTTTTCTGGACTCATACCATACGTAATATGCGTTTTATGCACGATCACATCGGCCACGGGGACAAAACGGTAATACATACTCACGCCTGGGTCATCGTTGGGGCGACGCGTGACGATCTCTTTAACGGGCTCGCCTGTGGGCGTGCGCGAGCGTACCAGTTTAAAAAAGTGCGTGGTGTCACCGTCCTGAAAATAAATATGAGCAATAAACAAATGCTCATAGATCCAACGGCTGACCACAGATTCGCGCGCACCGGGCGTATTTAAAAACGCCTCCCAGTCTTCGATTTGTTGTTGCTCGTGGGCGTTAGCTGTCCAGCTTTGCCAATCCAGCTGTGCGCCATCTTGAAGCCACTGCTCCACGCGCTGGTGTTCTGCATCAGTTAAACCTGTCACCGCAAAAGGCATACCACCGTGAGGGTTTTTCTGCGCATATTGGGCAAATTCATGCGGCTGTGGGCATTGATTGCTGCGTGACAGAGCAACATTTAAATCGTCGGGTAAACGGCTGTTCGGAGCATAAGGCTGCTGACGACCCAGCGCCAACATGCCGGTCAAGAGCGCAGCTTGTGCTTGATCTTGGCCTAACACATCATAAAAGCCCTTCTCACGCCAACCTTCGATATGCGTAGCATCGGTAAACAGACGCGTGGTTTGTTGGGCTACTTTACGCGCACCATTATAAATAGGTTCTTGATGCGCGCCCCGCTGCAAACCTTCACCGCTACCTAAATTCAATTGGCAGGGTGCGTCATAACAGGCATGGCAAGCGACACATTTATCGGTAAAAATCGGCTGAATATGCTCGCTGTATGAAGTCTGCGCGGCCCAAACAGGTAGGCTCAACACCAACCCCAAAACACTTAAACACCATCCCTTAATCACGGTTATGACCACTTATCTCAAGATTAAAGCGCGACAGTATAAAGCACTTCTCAGCGCAGACCACCTCATTGCGACCCTGCCTGCGCGAACACACCAGTGTGTGCTGGCCACCTAACTCTGCACACAACCGAGAGCCTTGCGCCTTTTTACTCAAGCCAGCGATGTTTTGTTATGATGAACGACTTTTTTGATTGCACTGTATTTAATCTAGGTGGACACCCATGGCCAAGCATCATCAAGCTCGCACACTCGCTCTGCAAACCGCTTTAAAGCAACGGATTTTGGTACTTGATGGTGGCATGGGCACCATGATTCAAAGCTACAAGTTCACTGAAGATGATTTTCGCGGCGAACGCTTTGCTGACTGGCCACACGACTTACAAGGCAATAATGACCTGCTCATTTTGACTCAGCCCAGGCTGATTCAAGAGATTGAAAAAGCCTACCTTGATGCGGGCGCAGATATTATTGAAACCAACACCTTTAACTCAACGCAAGTCTCACAATCCGATTACGGACTTGAGTCTATTGCCTATGAACTGAACTTTGAAGGGGCACGCATTGCCCGCGAAGTGGTCGATGCTAAAACCTTAGAAACCCCCGACAAACCACGCTTTGTCGCTGGGGTACTTGGCCCAACCAGTCGCACCTGTTCATTGTCGCCGGACGTCAATAACCCAGGTTACCGCAATGTGACGTTTGACATTTTAGTTGAGAATTACAGTGAAGCCACACGCGGTCTAGTCAACGGCGGTGCTGACATTATTATGATCGAAACTATTTTCGATACACTCAATGCTAAAGCCGCAATTTTTGCCGTGGAAGGTGTGTTTGAAGAATTAGGCATCACTCTGCCTATTATGATTTCTGGCACTATCACGGATGCTTCAGGCCGCACCTTATCAGGGCAAACCACAGAAGCCTTCTGGAACTCCATCAGCCACTGCAAGCCATTATCTGTGGGCTTAAACTGCGCCTTAGGTGCAAAAGAGTTGCGCCCTTACCTGCAAGAACTCTCAGAAAAAGCCGACACCTTTGTATCGACTCACCCCAACGCAGGTCTGCCCAATGCGTTCGCTGAATATGACGAAACGCCAGAAGAAACGGCAGCCATGATTGAAGAGTTTGCCGCGTCTGGCTTTATCAATATTGTCGGCGGCTGCTGCGGTACCACGCCTGAGCACATTCGTGCCATTGCCGAAAAAGTCGCTAAGTACCCACCGCGTGTGATCCCTGACATCCCTAAAGCCTGCAGACTTTCAGGCTTAGAGCCTTTTACCATTGATCGCAGCTCGCTCTTTGTCAACGTCGGTGAGCGCACCAATATCACCGGTTCCGCTCGTTTTGCCCGTTTGATTCGTGAAGACAATTACACTGAAGCCCTCGCCGTTGCACTGCAGCAG
>SMEQ01000419.1_pt1 | contig 13043 bp, 11 predicted proteins | sample 2456281 | NCBI WGS metagenome assembly SMEQ01 (sample SAMN10132596, study PRJNA489261) | soil metagenome | isolation source: day1 antibiotic-loamy sand soil ammended with raw manure from dairy cow... | place: USA | collected 2015-04-01 | reverse complement strand
GTCTACTGCACTAAGGGTTATAAAAATCACGTTTAAAATAAAGCGTTATTAAAATACGCATTATAAAAGGCTGCACAGCTTAAAGGTCAATGCCTCGAGTGTGAACCTTTTCAGTGATTTACAGCTGAAAAACTTCTGTGATTAGCTTGAATAATCAAAAAAACACGCACAATTACCTTCATTTTTGTAATTATTGATGCAGTCACCTTGCCAAACATTGCTACAGGTTTAAAGCTATACGCTGTACGTTTTGATAAGTACTTAATGTGCAGATACAAAAAAGCCTGGCCTTTGCAGTCACTCACTGCAAAGGCCAGGCTGAGTACAGCATGGGGTTTATACTACGTAACTGACGACCACTACACCAAGGAAGCCAACAGTGTAGGCCAGCAGTAAATAACCAAAGTAACGCAAATACGCAATAAAGCTTAATGCGCTAATTTTACTCATGGCCACCACACCCGCTGCAGAACCAATAGCTAACAAGGAGCCGCCCACACCCACAGAATAGGTCAAAGTGAGCCACTGGCCTTCCGTCATTTCAATACCTGATTTTAGTAGTGCGGCTGTCAAGGGCACGTTATCAATCACAGCCGAGAATAAGCCCACTGAATAGTTGGCAACAACAACGGGCAGCTGTTCGTATAAAACCGGGAAATGTTCCAAGATTTGTAGTTCTTTGAGCATGCCGACCAGCAATAACACACCCAAGAAGAACAGCAGTGTATCGAACTCAATTTTGCGAATATATTCCAGTACCGGCTCATCTTTATTCAAGAAATGCACAGCCATAAACATCACTGCCAAACCGAATAGGAACGACAAGACTGGAGGGATACCAAAGGCAACGTTAGCACCAATGGTGCCTAGAATAGTCGCTAGAAATAGCCCGGCAATAATCTGATCACCCTTGGCAATGTGGATCTCGCGCCTCACTAAAACCACTTCGCCAGTGAGTGAGCGTGACAAGATAAAAGACAGGAACAACACTGCAAACAATGCCGGCAAGCTGAGTAAAACCAAGTCAGCAATTTTCACTTTACCGGCCAAGAAGATCATCAGTGTGGTTACATCACCGGTAATCAGCGCTGCACCACCTGAGTTCACCGCAAAGACCACTAAAACGATATAACGCAGCAGTTTTTCAGTCGGTAAATTTAAACTGACCAATACAGTAATACACACCAAAGTGGCGGTAATATTATCGGCCATAGAAGAGAAGAAGAAGGCAAACAACCCTGTGACAAGCATCAAGCGGCGCTCAGTCATATGCGCAGGCATCACTTTATTGACAATGCCATCAATCACGCCCTTATGAGATACATAAGCCACAAAGGTCATCGCCGCCATTAGAAACAGCCATAGCGTCGCAATCTCTAACAGGTTTTCATTCAACGACCCCATCAAGTCCTGCGTTGTTAGGCCATCGGGCGGTGCAATAAAATACAGCACCCACACCAGCGTGCCGAAAAACAAAGTTGTCTTGGCTTTATCAATTTTTGTGAAGTCTTCTGCCACAATTGATACAAAACCCAAGAACGCTAGAACCAGTAAAACGGTTGTCATTTTAGTCCCCTGTGAGTACATTAAAAAGCTGCCAAAGTGTAGTCCTTTTTCTCAGGGCAAGCCTATAACTATGCACCAGTATTTCGGTTATTCAGGACTGTTTGCCTCTGGCGTTGCTTGCTGTGCTGCATTTTTGATTGCGGTTTGCTCAGCTTGCCATTCACGCATATCATCGTAATAAAGATCCCACACACAAGGTGAGCATTCGCTTTCACAGCATTCGTAATCTTCTGGGGGGGTTGGTTTTTCCAGCATAGTCACGCTCCATCTCAGTCGATATAAAAAACAATGACAGCTTAACTGTCGATCTACCGTATTTTAACGCAATCACTGCACGCTGTGCAGGGCCTAACAGGGTTGAGTTCGGTTAAGCGAGCAACAGGCTATACTGCGACGTCAAAGCTGTATAGGTTCAACTCAGGCTCAATAGATTGTCTATCGCGCTGCCAAGCAACTTAACTCACCGACACTTGGAGGTTATATGCACAGATTACCAGCACATTGCATTGAGTTTTCTAGCGTAACAACAGAGTTTGCCGTGATTTTATTAGCGCGTAACACTCGGGGCGTGTGCGCTGTTTTGTTGGGTGATACAGACTCGCAACTTTGTACGGATTTACAACAACGCTATCCTCAAGCACAGCTCAGTCGCAATGACTCAGCTTTAGCGCCTTGGTTACAGCAAGTGATTGATTTATTAGCTGCGCCCCTGACACCTATAGAGTTTCCTGTCGATATCCAAGGCACTGACTTTCAAAAAAGTGTGGGGGCGATGTTACAAGATATCCCTGTTGGCGAGACACGCAGTTATAGCGAAGTGGCGCAGCAGTTAGGTCGGCCTAAGGCGGTGCGTGCAGTGGCCAACGCCTGTGCTGCCAACCCCTTAGCGCTGATCATTCCCTGTCACCGGATATTACGCGCCGATGGCGGTATTTCCGGCTACCGCTGGGGCGTAGAGCGCAAGCGGGCTGTACTGGCTAAGGAGAAAAAAGCAGCAGCTGGCCACTCAAACAGCACTGCTATTTAGGACGTGGCGCATAGGCAAAAGCATCAGCCAGCATTTGCTCTGGCTGCATACCAGCGGCAACCAATGCATCAAAGGTGCCGTAGACCATAGCAGGCGAACCACAAGCGATCACACGGTAATCTGTTAAGTGCTTAATATCACTGCAGACTGCTTCGTAGAGTAAGCCGCTACGGCCTGTCCAGCCGGTATCTTCACTGACAATTTGATGAAAATGCAGATTACTCATGTCTTGCCAAGCGGGCAGTGCTTCAAAGGCATAAAAGTCATCAGCTAAACGCGATCCCCAATACACATGGATCGGCAAGCTAAAACCCGTCGCACGGCAATGCTCAACCAAACTTTGTACTTGCGCCAGTCCCGTTCCAGCCGCGATCAACAAAAGTGGACGCTCATCCGCACCCGCTAAATGCACATTACCAAAGGGCATCTGCACTTGTGCAACACCCTCTTTTTGTATGTACTTGAGTAAATCAACGGCCGCATTATCGCGTGCCAGAATATGCAACTCGAGCTCACGGCCTTGCTGTGGCGCTGAGGCAATAGAAAAAGCATTGATCTCGCCATTTTCCCGTTCCAGCAAAAGGTATTGACCTGCATGGTAACGCACCTCTTTGCCCGCTGGCAGACGCAAATGTACGGCAAACACATCAGCACCCAAAGGTTTGACACTCACCAATTGGCACGCCACTTTCACACGAGGTAATTCATTCACAGCTAACACACCTTCCCAATGCAGTTCACCATCACTCAAGGGTTCAGCAAGGCAAGTCAAAATATCACCTGCCTCAAGCACTTCATCACTTTGTCGCACGCTACCGCTAATTAATTGAGCAGTACAGATATGACAATTACCATTACGACAACTGTGCGGCACATCTAAACCGATGCGACGCGCAGCATCCATAATCGTTTCACCTAACAGAGTTTCAATCATCTGCCCTGACGGCTGTAATCTGATGTTCATGCGTAACTGGATTCCTTTGTGTGCATTACTCAACAAGCAATAATAACGATCAGTCGATACCTAATTCAGACCACATGGCATCCACCCGTTGTTTAACCAGCGGATCCTGTTCAATAACAGTGCCCCACTCACGGGAGGTCTCACCTTGCCATTTGTTTGTTGCATCCAAGCCCATCTTGCTGCCTAAGCCTGACACAGGTGAGGCAAAATCAAGGTAATCAATGGGAGTATTATCAATTAATACCGTGTCGCGACTGGGATCCATACGGGTGGTAATCGCCCAAATCACATCGCTCCAATCACGCGTATTAATATCGTCATCCACCACAATCACGAACTTGGTATACATAAACTGCCGCAAGAAACTCCAAACACCCAACATAACGCGCTTGGCATGCCCTGGGTATTGCTTCTTAATGCTCACCACAGCCATACGGTATGAACAACCTTCAGGCGGCAAGTAAAAATCAATAATTTCTGGAAACTGTTTTTGCAAAATAGGTACAAACACTTCATTGAGTGCCACACCTAAAATAGCCGGCTCATCGGGCGGACGTCCGGTGTAAGTACTGTGATAAATCGGATTTTTACGATGAGTGATGCGCTCAACCGTAAACACTGGAAAGCTATCCACTTCGTTGTAATAACCGGTGTGATCGCCATAAGGACCTTCATCCGCCATTTCACCTGGATAAATATGCCCTTCCAGCACGTACTCAGCTTGCGCAGGGACCTGTAAATCACTGCCAATGGCTTTGACTAATTCTGTACGTGAGCCACGCAGCAAACCCGCAAAAGCATATTCCGACAAGGTATCAGGCACAGGTGTTACGGCACCTAAAATAGTAGCCGGATCAGCACCTAGAGCAACAGCAACAGGGTAGGGACGCCCAGGGTAGGCTTTGCACCAATCACGAAAATCAAGTGCGCCACCACGGTGGCTCAGCCAGCGCATAATCACCTTATTGCGCCCCAAGACTTGCTGGCGGTAAATCCCAAGATTCTGACGCTCTTTATGCGGGCCTTTGGTGATGGTTAAACCCCAAGTAATTAAGGGTGCAGCATCACCAGGCCAGCAGGTTTGCACAGGCAATGCCATTAAATCAACATCATCGCCTTCAATAATCACTTCTTGGCAGGGGCCGTCTTTGCGCACTTTTGGCGCCATCGACAACACCTTTTTAAACATCGGCAACTTGCTCCACGCATCTTTAAAACCTTTAGGTGGCTCAGGTTCTTTCAATGCGGCCAACAACTTACCAATTTCACGCAATTGTGTCGTGCTTTCAGCACCCATACCTAAAGCCACACGCTGAGGTGTGCCAAATAAGTTACCCAATACGGGCGTGGAAAAACCGGTCGTATTTTCAAACAACAACGCAGGACCGCCTTTACGCAAGGTACGATCACAAATTTCTGTCATTTCTAAAATGGGGGAGACGGGGACTGTAATGCGCTTAAGCTCACCGCGCTGCTCAAGGCCGCGAATGAAATCTCGAAGGTCAGTATATTGCATGATGTGTATCCGTAGCAGATCAAACTTCTGAGCCAGCGAGCCTGTTATGCGCCACGCCAGCTCAGAGTTTGTGATACTAGATGAGGGTTATTTACTGCGCTTCATGGACATGAAAAACTCTTCGTTAGTTTTCGTGTCTTTCAGCTTATCAAGCAAAAACTCGATCGCTGCTGTTTCATCCATAGGATGCAACAATTTACGCAAAATCCACATACGTTGCAGCTCATCTTCGCTGGTTAACAGCTCTTCACGACGAGTGCCCGAGCGGTTGATATTGATCGCTGGGAACACGCGTTTTTCTGCAATACGGCGCTCAAGTTGCAGCTCCATATTACCGGTACCTTTAAACTCTTCGTAGATCACTTCATCCATTTTTGAGCCCGTCTCAACTAGAGCCGTCGCGATAATGGTCAGTGAACCACCTTCTTCGATATTACGTGCCGCACCAAAGAAACGTTTTGGCTTCTCTAATGCATGCGCATCCACACCACCGGTGAGCACCTTGCCGGAGCTTGGAATCACGGTGTTGTAAGCACGGGCTAAACGGGTAATAGAGTCGAGCAAAATCACTACATCTTTTTTGTGCTCAACCAAGCGCTTGGCTTTTTCGATCACCATTTCAGCCACTTGCACGTGACGGGTGGGTGGCTCATCAAAGGTTGAAGCAACCACTTCACCACGCACGGTACGCTGCATTTCCGTGACTTCTTCTGGGCGCTCATCAATCAGCAAAACGATGAGATGGCACTCAGGGTTGTTACGGGTAATGTTCGAGGCGATATTTTGCAGCATGATAGTTTTACCGGCTTTAGGCGGTGCCACAATCAAACCACGCTGGCCTTTACCAATAGGTGCAGCCAAATCAATCACCCGACCGGTTAAGTCTTCCGTTGAGCCGTTACCAATTTCCATGGTCAGACGCTTAGTTGGAAATAACGGTGTCAGGTTTTCAAACAGAATTTTATTACGGGCGTTTTCTGGACGATCAAAGTTGATCTCATCCACTTTCAACAGTGCAAAATAACGCTCACCTTCTTTAGGTGGACGAATTTTGCCCATAATGGTGTCGCCCGTTCTTAAGTTAAAACGGCGAATCTGGCTCGGTGATACGTAAATATCATCAGGCCCAGCCAGGTATGACGAATCTGCAGAGCGCAGAAAGCCAAAACCATCTTGTAAAATTTCCAGGACACCGTCACCAGAGATTTCTTCACCACCACGCGCATGGCGCTTGAGTAGGGAGAAGATAATATCTTGCTTGCGTGAACGAGCCATGTTGTCGAGTCCCATTTGCTCAGCCATTTCTAGCAATTCAGCAACGGGTTTTTGTTTTAATTCGGTCAGATTCATAGGGAATGACGATGATATAATTTAGGAGGAATGGGCAAGCTCTTAGCTTGGAAGGCGTACCGCGAGGAGAACAATCGATTGTATGTTCAGAGCCGCATATGATATCGGCGACGGCATGCAGACTTATAACGGCTTAAGCGTTACAAAAACGGAATTTACCACTTGCGATTGAAGGCGTCTAGTGTGTAAGTCAATAAAGCACACACTAAACGCTGATAGAGCACAGTTTTGACGATTAAATGTGGCTTTCTAAGAAAGCAACCAACTGGCTTTTAGATAACGCACCTACTTTTGTTGCTTCAACGTTGCCGTTTTTGAACAACATCAGTGTTGGAATACCGCGTACACCGTATTTGGGTGGTGTGCCTTGGTTGTCATCGATATTGAGCTTACAAATTTTAACTTTGCCAGCAAACTCAACTGCAACGTCTTCTAAAACAGGAGCAATCATTTTGCATGGCCCACACCACTCAGCCCAGTAATCAACCAATACAGGGCCGTCAGCTTGCAATACATCTTGGTCAAAGCTTGAATCGCTAATGTTAGTAATGTGATCGCTCATGAAACCTCTCCGTAATAGCGGATATAATTAAATAGTTGCGATAATCATAGCCTGACTTTGCCGGTAACGAAAGCAGCATTGCATTATCGTATTTTCATTTATCTTTTACTTCGCCCTAGAGTACAGTGATTTAAATTGGCGAATGCGCCATAGCATGGCAGGATAGAACTCATATTTTCTCGGAATAGTAGTATGCCCACCTCTGCTCCCAAACATTTTCCTCTGATTGCCGCCATTGACTTGGGCTCTAACAGTTTTCATATGGTGCTCGCCAAAACAGATCAGCGTGAAATTCGTATCCTTGAGCGCATTGGTGAGAAAGTACAACTGGCCGCCGGCCTTGGCACGGACCTAAAACTGCAAGAAGATGCGATTGAGCGCGGGCTCGATTGTTTGCGTCGTTTTTCGCAACTGATTCATGGTTTACCCCAAGGTGCAGTGCGTGTTGTGGGCACCAGTTCTTTGCGCATTGCCCATAACCGCCAAGATTTCATCCAACGTGCCGAAGAGATTTTAGGCCACGATGTTGATGTTATTTCCGGTCGCGAAGAAGCACGTCTGATTTATTTAGGTGTCTCGCATACCTTGGCAGATGCACCGGGCAAGCGCTTGGTGATTGATATCGGCGGTGGCAGTACTGAATTTATTATTGGCCAAGCCTTTGAATCGCAATTGCGTGGCAGCTTACAGATGGGTTGCGTCAGCTTTACTCAGCGCTTCTTTAAAGACGGTATCGTTACCCCTGCACGTTATGCCCAAGCCTATACCGCCGCACGTCTCGAACTCATGGAGCTTGAGCAAAGCCTGCGCCGTATGGGCTGGCAAGAAACTGTCGGTGCATCAGGTACGATTCGCTCAGTGGCGCAAGCCATTACGGCGCAAGGTCTGACCAATGACATCATCAACAGTGAAGGGCTGGCGTGGTTAAAGCAGACTGTATTTGCGCTGGGTGACATTGATAAAATCAATATCCCCGGCGTAAAACCTGAGCGCAATGCCATTTTACCGGCGGGTTTAGCGATTATTGAAGCCATTTTTGATGCCTTACAGCTTGAGCAAATCGCCCCGTGCGATGGCGCTTTACGCGAAGGCGTGCTCTATGATTTACTCGGTCGCCATCAGCATGAAGATGTACGTGAACGTTCAATTCAAGCGCTGATGGAGCGCAGCCATGTTGATATTGAACATGCGCAAAAGGTTGAATTCAAAGCCCTGGAGGCGCTCGATCAAGTGGCGGACGCTTGGCAGTTAAGCGAAGAATGGCACGGCGATATGTTGAGCTGGGCGGCGCGTGTGCATGAAGTGGGTTTAGACATTGCCCATTACCACTATCACAAGCACGGCTCTTACTTAGTTGAGCACTCAGACCTGTCAGGTTTCTCGCGCCAAGACCAACAAATGCTAGCTTTACTGGTACGCGGCCACCGTCGCAACATCCCTAAAGATCGCTTTGCAGAGTTTGCTGAGGAAGGCCAGCAACTGCTCAAACTGTGTATTTTATTGCGCTTTGCGATTCTTTTGCATCATATTCGCGGCACTCAGGAAGTGCCTGAACTGCAACTGAGTGTGACCCCAAACAGCTTGCATATTCGCTTCCCAGAGAACTGGCTCAATACCAACCCACTCACACTGGCTGATTTTGAAAAAGAAGCCGAGTGGCTCAAGCGGATAGACTTCAATTTAAGCGCTGAGTAACAGCCTAATCTGTGCCAGCGTGCCTACAGAGCTGATCAATCTGGACGCTGATCCGTTTTTTGCCAATGCTGCATTTCAATCACATTATTGTTAGCGGTATGGCTAGGTGACCTTTGTGGCTGCACAACAATAGCATCCTGATGATCATCATTCTGGTTGGGCATCGGGTATGCCTGCATGTCAATCTTCGCTAAATGCCGTCCAAACATCGCCACTGTACCGGCCAAGCGTTCTTGACTGGTCACGGTAAACTCAAAGCCATACAGCCGTGCTAAACGCTTTTGGCCTTTGCCATCCAGCACAATTCGCCAGCCTTTTAAGGCCACGTTACCGTCGAGTAACTGCACCTGTTCCTGCTCACAGTGACGGCGCACATACCATAAGGCGCGTTCACGCACCCCGTGCCCACGCCAGATCCAAGCAATCGTGAGCAGCACCAAGAGCCAAGCGGTTAACTCACCCAAAGTCACCATATTTATCACCCTGATAGTATCAATTTAATCCAGTGCAACCTGTCACAAGCGGCTGATTTACGCCCATGACCATCTGCACTATTTTTACTGCGCCTGTGGATAACTTTGCCTCTGAAGGCTACAATAGCAGGTCGTAATTTTGTTGTTTTACTTGAGGGATCTCTGTGTCTGTCGAACTTTGGCTACAGTCTGTCGATTTTTTGCGCGATGAACTGCCTGCTCAGCATTTCAACACCTGGATCCGTCCATTACAAGTTGAAGCCGTCGGTGATGAGCTGCATATTTTCGCCCCGAACCGCTTTGTATTAGATTGGGTCAACGATAAATATATCAACCGTTTACTCGAACTGATGGCCGAGCGTAATAACGGTAATGCGCCCTCTATTGCTCTGCTGATTGGTAGCAAGGCGAAGACGCGCACCAGCATTAACAGCCCGGCGCAACCGCCACCTGTGGCTACGCCTGTGCCTGCTGTGAGCGCCCCGGAGCCGTATCAAGCACCTTTGCCGATACAACCCATGCCCACAGCGCAGCCGACAGTACAGGTCTCCCATACTGTCAGCCCGCAAGGCAATAGCCCGGCCAGTACCGGTATTGAGCGCCCAGCACCGGCCAGCTCAAGCGCCAAAGGTGCGGGCGCGATTAAGCATGTCAGTGCTTTAAATCGCTCTTTCACCTTTGATAGCTTTGTCGAGGGCAAGTCCAACCAACTGGCTCGCGCTGCAGCGTGGCAAGTAGCCGATAACCCTAAGCATGGCTATAACCCGCTATTTTTATACGGTGGCGTGGGTTTAGGTAAAACGCACTTGATGCATGCGGTGGGCAATCATTTACTGCAGAAAAACCCCAACGCGAAAGTGATTTACTTGCACTCCGAGCGTTTTGTTGCCGATATGGTGCGGGCACTGCAGAACAATGCGATTAACGAGTTTAAAAATTATTACCGTTCGGTGGATGCGCTACTGATTGACGATATTCAATTTTTCGCCAAAAAAGAGCGCTCACAAGAAGAGTTTTTCCATACCTTTAACGCACTACTCGAAGGTAATCAGCAGGTTATTCTCACCAGTGACCGTTACCCTAAAGAAATTGACGGCCTAGAAGAGCGTTTAAAATCACGCTTTGGCTGGGGTTTAACTGTTGCCGTTGAGCCCCCTGAATTAGAAACGCGCGTAGCGATTTTAATGAAAAAAGCCGAGCAGAGCAGGGTGCAACTGTCTCACGATTGCGCATTCTTTATCGCGCAGCGCATTCGCTCTAACGTGCGTGAATTAGAAGGTGCTTTAAAGCGGGTGATTGCTCACTCACACTTTACCAATGAGCCGATCACCGTTGAGTTGATTCGTGAGTCACTCAAAGACTTGTTAGCCCTGCAAGATAAACTTGTCAGCATTGATAATATTCAGCGCACCGTGGCTGAGTATTACAAAATTAAAATTTCCGATATCTTATCCAAACGCCGCTCGCGTTCGGTTGCTCGTCCACGTCAAGTTGCCATGGCATTATCGAAAGAAATCACCAACCACAGCTTGCCAGAAATTGGCGATGCGTTTGGTGGTCGTGACCATACAACGGTCTTGCATGCCTGCCGCAAAATTGCTGAACTGAGCGAAACTGATGCAGATATCCGCGAAGATTATAAAAACCTATTGCGCACGTTAACTACATAAGCAGTGCCAGCACTTTTAAGTAAGGATCAAACCATGCACTTCACTATTCAACGCGAAGCCTTATTAAAACCGCTGCAATTGGTAGCCGGTGTCGTTGAACGCAAGCAAACTATGCCTGTGCTATCCAACGTATTACTGGTCATCGACGGTCAGAATCTATCCATGACCGGTACTGATACTGAAGTGGAACTGGCGGCACGTATTACTTTAGAAGAACCCGCGCAACCGGGCGAAATTACTGTGCCAGCCCGTAAGTTAATGGATATCTGCAAAAACCTACCTGCCGATGCCTTAATTGACTTTAAAGTAGACGAGCAAAAAGTGTTGATTAAGGCTGGCCGCAGCCGCTTTACTTTGACAACACTGCCGGCTTCTGATTTCCCATCCTCAGAAGAAACCCCAGGCTCTCTGAGTTTTACTGTTGCGCAAAGTCATGTGCGCCGCTTAATCGAGCGCACCAGCTTTGCCATGGCGCAACAGGATGTGCGCTATTACTTAAACGGTTTAATGCTAGAAGCCAAACAAGGTGTATTGCGCGCTGTTGCCACTGACGGTCACCGCTTAGCGCTGTGCTCAGTGCCTGCCAATATCGAAGAGGATATTCAGCATCAAGTGATTGTGCCGCGCAAAGGTGTTCTAGAGTTGGCGCGCTTGATGTCTGATGATGCTAGCGAAGTCAGCGTGGTGTTCGGCAGTAACTATATTCGCGCCACTACCGCAGAATTTACTTTTATCTCGAAACTGGTTGACGGTAAATTCCCTGATTACGAACGTGTTTTACCGCGCGGTGGTAACAAAACCGTGATCGCTGATCGTCAAAATCTACGTGAGGCACTCAGCCGCGCGTCTATTTTATCCAACGAAAAGTACCGTGGTATTCGCTGGCAACTCGAAAGCAGCTTGCTGAAAATCCAAGCCAACAACCCTGAGCAAGAAGTTGCCGAAGATGAAGTCAGCGTAGATTACACAGGTGATGCGCTAGAGATCGGCTTCAACGTCACCTACTTACTCGATGTACTGAGCGCAACGTCCTCTGAGCAAATCAGCATTGTCTTATCTGACTCCAACAGCAGCGCCCTGATCCAAGAGGCTGACAACGACGGTGCGTCTTACGTTGTTATGCCCATGCGCCTGTAATCTAGACGACTGACGATGGCGATCAGCCAACTACAAATCACCGGTATCCGTAACTTGATGCCGGTGACTTTAAGCACCTCTCCTCGCATTAATATCCTCTACGGTGATAACGGCAGCGGCAAAACCAGCGTACTGGAAGCCATTCATTTACTGGCGATGGCACGTTCGTTTCGCAGCACGCGCTTACAGCCGATGATTCAATACGAACAAAGCAGCTGTACCGTTTTTGCACATATTGATCGTGATGATGGCAGCCAAAGCAATCTAGGCATCAGCCGTGATCGCCAATCAGAACTGCGTATTCGTATCGATGGGCAAAACGCACGCAGCGCGGCCCAGCTTGCGCAACTACTGCCGTTGCAACTGATCAACCCTGATAGTTTTCGCTTACTGGAAGGTTCACCAAAGTTACGCCGTCAGTTTCTAGACTGGGGAGTGTTCCACGTGGAACATCAGTTTATTTCAGCATGGCAAAGACTGCAGACCAGCCTAAGACAAAGAAACTCATGCCTGCGCCATGGTATAATGGACGCATCTGTTATCGCTGCTTGGGATAAGGAACTGTGCCTTGCTAGTGATGAAATTGACCAGTTGCGCAGGGCGTATATCACCAAACTCAAGCCTGTATTTGAAGAGACACTGGCGAAGTTATTACAACTGCCGGGCTTAACTTTGAGTTACTTTCGTGGTTGGGATAAAAGCACTGCTTTGCAGGATGTGTTAAATAAAAATCTGGAACGCGATAGGGCGCTGGGTTACACGCAAGCCGGTCCGCAACGTGCAGATTTGCGAGTACGCATTGAGAAGAATAATGCTGTTGATATCCTCTCTAGAGGTCAGCAGAAATTAGTTATTTGCGCCCTGAGAATTGCACAAGGCTATTTGCTGTCTCAGGCACGACGCAATGAATGTATTTATTTAGTTGATGACTTACCTTCAGAGCTGGATGAGCAACACCGCTTAGCTCTGTGTAAGTTACTCGATGACTTAAACTGCCAGGTATTTATCACCTGTGTTGACCAACAATTAATGAGTTCGGGCTGGCGAACGGATACGCCAGTCTCTTTGTTCCACGTGGAACAA
>SMEQ01000756.1_pt1 | contig 13061 bp, 10 predicted proteins | sample 2456281 | NCBI WGS metagenome assembly SMEQ01 (sample SAMN10132596, study PRJNA489261) | soil metagenome | isolation source: day1 antibiotic-loamy sand soil ammended with raw manure from dairy cow... | place: USA | collected 2015-04-01 | reverse complement strand
TATTTACTGGAATGCGTCATTTCCGTCATTAATTTTAGGAATAACTATGCAAGTTTTGATTATTGGCTCTGGTGGCCGCGAACATGCTTTAGCTTGGAAGGCTTTACAGTCTCCATTAGTAAGTAAAGTATTTGTGGCTCCCGGTAATGCGGGCACTGCACGTGAAGCGAATACACAAAACGTCAATATCGACGTCATGGACTTTGCGGCACTAAAAGATTTCGCTAAAACCAATAACATTGGTTTGACCATAGTTGGCCCTGAAGCGCCTTTAGTGGGTGGCATTGTTAACGGGTTTGAAGCGGAAGGTCTTAAGATTTATGGCCCGCGTCAAGGCGCAGCTCAGCTAGAAGGCTCGAAAGCATTCACTAAAGACTTTTTGGCTCGTCATAACATTCCTAGCGCCGATTACCAAAACTTCACCGAGGTCGAGCCAGCACTGGCTTACTTACGTGAAAAAGGCGCACCCATTGTTATTAAGGCCGATGGTTTAGCCGCAGGTAAGGGCGTTATTGTTGCTGAAACCTTAGCGCAAGCCGAAGAAGCCGTCGTCGATATGCTGTCTGGTAACGCCTTTGGTGAAGCCGGTTGTCGTGTGGTTATTGAAGAGTTCCTCGACGGTGAAGAAGCCTCATTCATTGTGATGGTCGATGGTAAGAACGTGTTACCTATGGCCACCAGCCAAGACCATAAACGTATTGGCAACGGTGACACTGGCCCTAACACGGGCGGCATGGGTGCTTACTCCCCCGCTCCTGTGGTTACAGATGCAGTCTACCAGCGTGTACTAGAAGAAGTGATTTACCCAACCGTCAATGGTATGGCTGCAGAAGGTAATGACTACACTGGCTTTTTATACGCTGGTCTAATGATTGATACCGATGGCAACTCCAAGGTTATCGAATACAACTGTCGTTTTGGTGACCCTGAAACTCAGCCTATTCTAATGCGTATGCAGTCGGATATTATTGCGCACTGCTTAGCAGCGCTTGAAGGTAAACTAGATACCGAAACTGCCCAGTGGGATGAACGCCCCGCTTTAGGTGTGGTTTTAGCCGCTCAAGGCTATCCAGATGACTACACAAAGGGCGATGTTATTAGCCTGCCTGATAACGATGGTGAAGATCGCAAGATTTTCCACGCCGGTGCACAGCTTAATGATCAGGGTCAGGTCATTACTGCCGGTGGTCGTGTACTCTGCGTTACCGCTTTAGGTAATAACGTCAGTGAAGCACAGCAGCAAGCTTACGAACTAGCTAAGCTTGTTCAGTGGCAAGGTATGTTCTATCGTAACGATATAGGCTATCGTGCCATAGAACGAGAGCAAAACAGCTCAAACTAATGAGGTAAGCCATGCAACCACGATCCATTCATCAATATTTTTTATTGATTGGCTTGTGGTTGTTTGCCTCTTGCGCTGTTGCCAAGTCATCTATCATTCTTTCGCATGAGTCTTTTGAATATTCAATAACGCCTTACCTGGCTATTTACGAAGACACCACAAAAAAACTCACCATCGATGAAATTGCTTCTTTAGAGTATTTATTACTATTTACTCCCTCGCACGCTAAGACAGTAAAGCTGGGTATTTCTGATTCTTTCTTTTGGTTTCGTTTTAGTGTTACCAACCCATACGACAAATCTATTCGGGCTATGTTTAACTTGTCTGATAGTGACTTTGACCTCATCAATTTTTATCTATTAAAGCCAGACAGTAACCATCTCTACTATTCAGCAGAGCATCTTGACCGTGCTGTTATGGGTGGTTTATTGCAGAAGCACAGCTTACAGATGGATGTACCCGCAAATACGACCAATACGTATTTGCTGCAGCTGCACTCGGAAGGGTTAATTACAGCACTGGCCTCTCTACAATCTATTGATAAGTATATTTTAAAAGAACAAAAATTCTTTTCTATACTTGGCATTAGTTTCGGTTTATTGATTGGCTCAGCTTTATTCTTTATTTATGCATGGTTTAGCTATCGGTTATTTATTGCTATTCCAGCCTTAGCCTTGGTTACCTTGTTGGCTTTATACCAACTAACCGACCTTGGTTACATAGAGATTGTTACTAACATTTCAGCTTCATCCACAGACAAAATCAGTGAGATTTCTTTAGGTTTTATTGGCTTTTTTCAAATATGTACAATTTTAAGTTTAAACTGGATTAGACATAATCGTGCAATTCGCCTAATTATCATTACGGTTGCTCTGGCTATTATTCCGCTGACACTTGCAATCCAACTATTCATGCCTGTAGCAGCCATGCCAATGATGGTCGCGCTGGTATTCTTTGTTAATATAATTTCTGTTTTAATTTTATTTTTTCCAACCAGCACCAACCTTTACAGCCAACGCTGGTTACGCTTTGGCCACACTATCACTGCTATTGGAATATTAGCTACTCTGCTTACTCATCTAAACTTACTAAGCTTTGATGACTTTGCTATCTGGTCACAAATAAGCATACCCATTACAATCATGCTTTTCTTGGTTGCCGGCACTTCCGCTCAAATACCTCGACATCATTGGAAGCAAAAATTTCAACCCCACGGCAACTTTCCACTGCAGAACTTTTTATCATCTCAAGTAAGTGAAGAATTACTTACCCCTGTTAATAGTGTTTTAAACATAAGTGACTTGCTTAAAGATACGCCGCTTAGTCCACAACAAAGAACTCTGAGCAATTCTTTAACTGAAACGGGTTATGAGTTATTGCATACGGTTAACCAAATCAATGATATTGGTTATTTATATACGGGTGAGATCAAGCTGAACGAACAGCCCGTAAATTTATTAGAGCTAGTAAACTTAAGCCTATCTGAATTACAGCAAGAAGCAGCTCGTAGAAAAGTTGAACTAATATTAGATTACTGCGAAGACTTGCCCACTCTCATTAACAGTGATTCTTCGCGTCTTTTTATTATCATCCATAACATTTTAAAACGTGCATTAACCTATACCGAACACGGTGAGATTAATGTGGCTGTACTACCCTTTCAAATTCAAGATGGTTTTGGCATATTAATAAAAATACAGCTAAGCAGCACTATCATTAAACCTGATGAGTTAAGAAATTCATTCAGTGTGCTGCAATATCAAGACAGCTTGCCGACCAATGGTAATTACGAATGGTACTTACTACTAACGCGCTTTCTTATTAAAAAAATGAATGCACGCTTAGAAGTAGAGAGTATGACACTGCAAGGCGCTTCTTTGAGCTTAAGCATTTCTTTTCCGAAGGAGTCCATACCAGACCGCCCTCAGACTTCTTCTGGTATGCTCAAGGGCAAGCAGCTACTGATCGTTGATGACAACGCCTCATTACGCTCTGTTTTGGAAAAACAAACCAAGCGCTGGGGCCTGCGCGTAAACAGCACTTATAACAGTAAAGAAGCATTATCAATGCTGCGTAACCAAATTAACTTGGGCGCGCCCTATGAATTTCTTGTGTTAGACCAAGACATGCCTGCTTTAAATGGTTTTGAATTGGCTAAACGCATACAGCTTGATAACAACATTCAACCCAAACCGGCTATTATTATGCTAGCCAGTCATAGTGTTAATGATATTAGAGAAGAAGCGTATAATGCTGGTATTGCGATAGTCTTAGCTAAGCCAGCTTATCCAGAACACCTGCAACAAGCCTTGCAAGATTTATTGCCGGCAACGTAAACGATTAATAGAGGGAAGTATCAATGTCCAACAATACACGTCAATACTCTTTATTTGATAAACTCATACAACAGGCTGATACCGCCTTACGCACCTTGGTTCCCGGTGCTGCTCAAGCAGAGCGTAATTCTCCTGCAAATCAACGCCCTAACAACGAACTTAACGATGCGGAAAGAAAACACGCTGCCGGCTTAATGCGCGTTAACCATACCGGCGAAGTCTGTGCACAAGCACTTTATCAGGGCCAAGCATTAACCGCTAAGCTTCCCGAAGTGCGTGCAGCTATGGAAGAAGCCGCCAAAGAAGAAGTGGATCATTTGGTTTGGTGCGAACAACGTTTAAAAGAACTGAACAGCGGAAGCAGTCTACTCAATCCACTATTTTATAGTTTATCTTTTGGCGTAGGCGCAATAGCAGGTAAAATTTCTGACAAGGTAAGTCTTGGCTTTGTGGCGGCTACTGAAGAACAAGTCTGTAAGCACTTAACCAGCCATATGAGCAGTTTGCCGGTGCAGGACGAAAAGAGTAAAGCCGTGATACTACAAATGTTAGAAGATGAAGCCAGGCACGCAAATAGTGCATTGGCTGCCGGTGGTTATCGTTTTCCTTTCCCCATAAAATTAGCCATGTCGGGCCTGTCTAAAGTCATGACAAAAACGGTTTATAAAATCTAAAAAACACTAACAAAGAGGCACTGTTACAGTGCCTCTTTTAGTATCTACCTAACTTTTTATAACGCATTAATAGCAGCACTAACAATATTGCTGGAACCCCAACGACAGCGGCAATCAAGAAGAACTCAACATAGCCGAAGCTATCCACCACCATTCCCGAAAAGCCACTGATAAACTTACCCGGCAAGGTCATTAAAGAGCTAAACAGCGCGTACTGGGTGGCCGTATAGTTACGATTAGCCAAACTCGAAAGGTATGCAACAAAGGCTGTACTGGCAATCCCACCACTTAAGTTATCAAGGCTAATAACAATCGCCAAATACCATAGGGCTGGGGTGGTTTCACTACCAATAAAGGCAAGGCCAGCAAAGAGCAAGTTAGTGCTCGCTATCATTATTGCACCCAATAACAAAGGACGCATAATTCCAATTTTTACCACCATTATGCCGCATAATGCCGACCCGAAAATGGTCATAAAGAAACCAAAAACTTTAGCAACACTGGCAATATCAGCTTTGCTGTAACCTAAATCTAAATAGAACGGGTTAGCCATTACACCCATAGTAATGTCACTTAAACGAAAGACCGCGATAAAGGCTAAAATCAACAGAGCAAATTTACCGTTACGCTGAAAGAACTCTAACAACGGACAAACCACAGCGCCGTACAGCCAACGCTGCCAAGCTGAGCGGCTGGCCAAATTCATGGGTCTACCCATAATTTTATCGACCAGCTCTAATTCAATTTTATTACGTTCTTTGATGCTGGCACGTTCAGGCTCATCCGCCCATACAATCGCAACCACACCCACCAGCATTAATCCGGCCATGCATAAATAAGCCAGCGCCCAGTTACTGAACTCAGCAATGTACAAAGCACCCGCACCAGCCATCAGTAAAGCTAAACGATAACCAAAGATATAAGCGGCTGACATTGCCCCTTGTAATTCGATAGCAGCGGATTCAATACGAAAGGCATCTAAGGCAACGTCCTGAGTCGCTGATGAAAACGCCACCAGCAAAGCAGCTATGGCGACTACCGCCAGTGAATCCAGTGGGTTGACCATACTCATCAAGACTAAACCAATAGCAATACCAACTTGCCCGAGCAAGATCCAACTGCGCCTTTGGCCAATTCGCCTGAGTATTGGCAAACGCACCCTGTCAACCACTGGTGACCAAAACACTTTAATAGAATAAGTAATACCTACCCAAGCAAAGAAGCCGATAGTAGTACGTTCCACCCCAACGTCGCGCAGCCAAGCTGTTAAGGTAGAGAATACTAATAGGAAAGGTAGCCCAGCACTAAAACCCAGCAAGGCAATCACTAGCACGGGTTTTTGGCGGTAGATACCATAGGCATCATGCAGCCAAGTACGCACTTGTGCTGGAAAGCTGTTATTCATCAATCTTTAAAGTTTTTATATGCTAAAGGCATTTCAATACTTTCATCTTTATTAAACATCGCCATAACTTGCTGTAAGTCGTCACGGCTTTTACCTTGGATGCGTACGCTATCGCCTTGGATAGTCGCCTGCACTTTAATTTTGCTGTCTTTCACCATTTTTACCATTCTCTTGGCAAGGTCTTTATCTATCCCTTGGCGCATAGTAGCGGTGACTTTTACCTGTTTACCTGAACCTTGAGCTTTACTGTATTCAAGACAACTTATTTTAATATTTCGGTTAACCATGGCGCTGGTTAGCATCGGTTTCATTTGATCAATTTGAAATTCGTGCTCTGCGGTTAGGGTAACCACAAGATCTTTCATCTCAAAACTGGCTGGTACGCCACGAAAATCGAAACGCGTAGTCAGTTCTCGACTTGCCTGATCAACAGCGTTTTGTGCTTCGTGTTTGTCTACTTCAGAGACAACATCAAAAGAGGGCATGGCATTCTCCTAAAAATATTATTTAATTAAAGCTGGCACTTATACAAATATTAGCTAGATTATGAAGCATGAACAGTAAAAATCTATTACATGGCGCAGGAGTTTACTACTTTGCGCTCACAGGTGCGAAACAGCAGCCTATTTTTAACTCCGTCTTTGAATATCAATACGGTGTTAAAATTTTAGCAGCGCTTCCTAATACGCGTTTATTGGCCTACGTCTTTACCGATCATCAGATTTTCTGCGTATTGCGTTGCCAAGACTCAGCTGATTCTTTGCATAACATGCAAACGGCTTTCGATGAAATGCATCAGGCTTGCTGGCGTAAACGTCGCCAAGTACTGTCTGAACAATCGCAGGTCATTTTAATTGATGAACGAGCCTACTTAGTAGACGTTATTCTACAACTGCACGACTGGCCTCGCTATTCTGGCTTAGTTGCCGATGGTAGCCTCTGGCAGTGGAGCAGTGATCAATATTATCGTTCACCACAACCACCTAAGTGGCTGGATGTGGAGTCTATGCTTAACTTGTTAGCGCATAGCCGCCGTAACCGTGACATGCACTACACAAACGTAATGCGCAACCCTATTGGCAATAAACTCGATCTTAGCCAAGGCAATCATCCTGAAGTGTTTGCCCTAGCGCGTCCAGAGTTTGTTGAGCGCTTTAACTCGACTCAAGTGAATGCTAACTTTAAGCAGCCAATTAACAGTAACGAATTGTTCAACAAAGCTTGTGCGTTAGTGGCTACTCACTTTGGTATTACCGAATCTGAATTAACAGATGATAAAAACCGTCGTCGCTTTCATCACTTAATGCCTTTAGTCGTTTGGCTAATGCGCAAAAGCAATGCACCCTTTGATGATATAGCCAAGCTGACTCGCGAAGACGAAGTACGCTTAGAGCTATGGTTACTTAACCTCAGTGCCGACCATACAGACAACACCCGTCAAAAACTGTTACAACAATGGGCCTAACGTTTTAATTTCTTTCTATTAAGTGTTAACTTGCTTGACTCTTAATAGTACAGAACCTTAACCCTATGAATATCGGTATTCTTGGTCTTGGTAGTTTAGGCTCATTAATGGCTTACCATTGGCGTGAGCACTTACTCTTTGCTTTGCCTCGTCAGCCTCAAGACTCCGTTCGTGTTAGCGTTCAAAACCAAACGCAACTTTGGCAAACCGAGCTGCCCTGCTGGCAAGCTGAGCCCTTAGACTGGCTGATTGTTTGTACCAAAGCCGCTGATACCTTAAGCGCCCTGCAGCACTGGCAGCATTTGTTACACCAAACCCAAAACATTCTACTGTTACAAAATGGCTTAGGCCAACAACAGCAAGTGGCGGTTTGGTTAACTCAACAGCAACTGAATATTCCCTTATGGGCAGGCATCAGTACCGAAGGTGCGTATCGTGATAACGATAAAGTCGTTTATTCCGGTGTCGGTAGGACTATTATTGGGCCATGGCCTGTAGACCAAGTAAATCTAATCAACCTTGATGCTGCTTTCACTCTTCCTCAAACGCAAATGTCGGCCGATATCAAAGAACACTTATTAAATAAATTGGCCATCAATGCCGTAATTAATCCATTAACTGCTTACTTGCGTTGTAAAAATGGCGAGTTAGTAAATAACCCAGTGTATAAAAAACAACTGATCGCCTTGAGTGAAGAAGTGAGTGAACTTTATAAGGCACTAAATTGGCCTTTAAGCATTCCTTTACCAGAGCTAGCTCAGCAAGTCGCTTTAGCAACCGCCGCCAATACGTCATCGACATTACAAGACGTGCTGGCAGGACGCCCAACCGAACTGCCTTTTATAAGTGGTTATTTGTTAGAGCAAGCTCAGGCAATAGCGTATGATTTACCGCTTACGCAAAAACTATATAACACTCATAGGCAGCACTGAGCTGCTCTGTCCTAACAGGGATAATTCAGCCTTTATTTATGTCGAAACTTGCTAGCACAGTACGCACTCCTTCTATACTTAGCGGCAGCATGATCATTGCTGGTACGGCTATTGGTGCTGGCATGCTAGCAAACCCTACTGCAACTTCTGGTCTTTGGTTTTTAGGTTCTTTGCTATTACTGGCGTACGTCTGGTTTTGTATGTGTGCTTCAGGGCTATTACTGTTAGAGGCAAGCTTACATTTTCCTGCAGGCTCCAGCTTTCACACAATTGTCGGCGGCTTATTAGGTAACAAGTGGAATTTGGTTACTGGACTGGCTATTGTTTTTGTCTTGTATTCTCTGACCTACGCTTATATTTTTGTCGGCGGTGGTTTAACCCAGCAAGGATTTGATTCAGGGCTTTCCGTACAGATTTCACGGCCTGTTGCGGCCAGTATTTTCTTGTTTGTGTTGGCCATTATTGTTGCCAGCTCAACACGCTTAGTCGGCTACCTATCAGCACTGCTTATCCTTGGCATGCTAGTCAGCTTTACCCTCGCTAGTAGTGGTTTAATTGAGCAAGCAGACTTCAAGACTTTACTCAACACCGGTGAAAACCAACAACCTATTTATTGGCAGTTTTTATGGGTAGCCTTACCGGTCTGCCTGGCTTCATTTGGCTTTCACGGCAACATTCCAGGCCTAACTACTTTTTACAAAGGTCAAGCTCAACCTGTGGTTCGCAGTATTATTGGCGGTTCTTTATTAGCGTTTTTAATTTATTTACTCTGGCAGCTGGCAGTACAAGGCAACTTGCCACGGGCTGAATTCGCACCTGTAATTGCTGCCGATGGTGATGTCACTGTATTACTCTCCGCACTTTCTGCACATATCCATACCAGTGGCTTGCAACAGCTTCTAAACTCTTTTGCATTTTTGGCGATCATTAGCTCTTTCTTAGGTGTTACTTTAGGCCTTGGTTGGCTTACTTATTAGCACCGACGGGTTTTGTAAAAGTGATGGGTTACATTGGTTTAATGGCGGCTATTTGGGCGGTGTTAGTGCCCGCCTTACTGGTATTAAAAAGTCGTCAGCGTTTTGCTAATAGTGGCTATCAAGTATTTGGCGGTAAGAAGTTGGTCTACTTTGTTATCTTGTTTGCTCTATTAGTACTGTCCGCACAGCTATTAATGCTATTCGACTTACTGCCGGTGTTTACCGGTTAGTTACTGCTTACTACTGACTGTACTGGGCAATAGCCTCTGTGTTTATTCTATTTTTCCGCCCTATACCACCAATGGAACTTGACCCATTTGGCCTTCGCGGCTAATCTGCCTGCTTTCAGGTTCCCAAAGGCGTTCAGCCCAAGGGTTAAACGGGAAGATTGGTGCGTGAACTTATCTTAAACAAGATAAGCACAAAGCCAACGCTGCCCCCGCAACGGTAAATAACCATACCAGAAGTAACATGCCACTGTGTTTACACGGGAAGGCGCTGACGGCAAGTGTAAGCACACACTTAGGTTATAAGCCCGGAGACCGGCCTGTATGAAATACCAATTAAACTGCGGTGGGCGGTATTAGGTAGAGACAGCGCCCTTCTCTGTTTTTTGCCTTTATGCCTGCCCCTTATTATCTCCCTACGGGTTGGCTGATGAAACGTATCTGTATTTCGCTGATAGCTAGTGCCTTAAGTGCACCGCTTTGTGCTGCCGATAATAAAGAACTGGATACAGTAACCATTCATGCCCAACAGCATAAAAACTATAGCCTAAGCGATTTCTCCGGGCATCATCAGCGAATAGACAGAGCAGACTTTACCCAACACTTTACTCAACTGCCCGATCTTTTAGAGCAGCAAAGTGGCATTGAAATACAAAGCATGGGTGGTATTGGCCAGTACTCGACACCCAGTATTCGTGGCTCATCCAGTCAGCAAGTATTGGTGTTTTGGGATGGTATGCTGATTAACTCGCTGAATGGCGGTGGCACCAACCTCAGTAATTTAAGCCTCAGTTCTGCTAGCCAAATTGATATATACAGAAGTTTAGCGCCTATTGAACTGTCTGCCTCTGCAGTCGGTGGCGTCATTCACCTACAAAGTAGAGAGCTGGGTAGTGATGGAGGTAATAATGGCGAAGCCAGTGCAGTAATTGGAAGCTATGGTGTACAACAATATTCAGCCAACCAAGAGATAAGTAACGATAAAAACCAGCTATTTATCAGTGCTGAATGGTTGCAAGCAGACAACGATTTTTCTTACTTAGAAATGTACCCAGTCAGCAACCCGAACCAACCGCAACATGAGCCACGTTACAACAACGGCAGCGAGCAATATCATATTCTAGTTAAAGGCAGTCACTTGTTCACCGAAAGTAGAGTTGATGTTGCCCTACAAAGCAGCAAGGCCATTCAAGAACTCACTGCTGCCATTAACTACCCGCAAAACAATGCCCACCTTGATACCACCAGCAACAATGTGCAACTTCGCTGGCAAAAACCTTGGAACCAATACTTTCAAAGTGAATTTCTGGGACATGTGCAAAAACAAACTCAACTTTACGATGACCGTGATAGCCGCATTGGCTTAGGCGCGCAACTGAATGAATACAGCACCACAGGTTATCGCTTACAGATGAACCAATATGCCGTATTTAACAATTTAAATATCGCCTTCACAGTACGCAACCATCAAGAAGAGATTGATACCGACTTCAAGCTCGTCTCTGCCGCTGCTGCGCAACAGCAATGTGCTAATGGTTATGGCTGTGAAACTGCTTACTCTCGTTCACAATTAGATGTCGGCACTCGTATACAATACTGGCTAAACAACACCCGCTTTACCGCACAAGCAAGCAATATATCCATTACGGATAAAAACTTAGACCTACGTGGACAAAAAGACAATAGAAACGCTAACACTTGGTACCTTGCGGTACAGCATGACTTTTCTTCTGGCTTAAATATTTACCTAAATATAAGTGAGCAACTACGCCTGCCCGCGACTCACGAGCTGTTTGGTGATCGCGGTACCAGCATGGGTAACGCTAAGCTTCTACCAGAAAAAGCTTTAAATTATGAAGCAGGGGCACATTTACAGCTAAGCCAATGGGAATTAAGCAGCAACCTGTACTTTCGTGATGTTAAGGATGCCATTGTCGCTGAAACTGACAGCCGCGGGGTCATTCACTTCAATAACTTGGCACAAACCCAACACCTTGGTTTTGAGCAAGATATTCAGTGGCAACCTATTACCCAACTGATTTTAAATGCCAACTTAACTGTGCAATCCAATGAAATTGCAGAGCATAGAGTCACTCCCTTTTATCAAGGCAACCAAGTAGCCGGCTTAAGCCCCTTCCATACTTTTTTAAGTGCAAAATGGCAGCAGCGCTTTTGGGATGTCTCCCTAACCCATAACACCCTGATGGGTGGCTATTATACAAACTCAAACATATTAAAAAAAGATTCTGAAAGCCGCTGGGATGCGGCTTTCGGGTTGTTTGGCAATAACTGGCGAGCCAGCATAAGCGTGACCGATATCACCAACAATGCCGCTCGTGACTTCCCTTCCTATCCTGAACCCGGGCGCATGTACTTTATGCGCCTACATTACCAATGGTGATTTATGAAAAACTTTAAGACCCTGAGCCTTATTGGCTTAACCTCCGTTTCGATTTTATTAAGTGGCTGTTTTGAAAGCAGCAATAAGAAAGAAACGGTTAACTTTGATGGCATCGCTGTCGTACAAAGTGTCGATACCAGCGGCATGATTGAGTTTACCAATGGCATAGACAAAGTTGTGAGTGGATTTAACGAAACAGTCAAAAATGACTACAGTGTCTTTACTCGTGGTGACTTCTATTATCATTTAGGTAAATTTGAGATTGATACCATTCAAAAATACCATATCGATAATCCTGCAAAAGGCTACTACCCAAATGATGGTTTTTCCTTACGCAGTGCTGGGGATACCGACTCGGCCAACCCTTACAACATGGCATTTTTAAGTGATAGCCAAGCCATTATTACTCGTTATGGCGCAACTTCTGCTTGGGTGGTTAATTTAGACGCAAAGAATTCGGATGAGTTTTTAATTAAAGAACTGGATTTAAGCATCCATGCCACAGGCGAGGGCGATAGCATTCCTGAAATGGATATGGTCTATGTCTATAAGAACAAAGCCTTCATCACACTGCAAAACCTAACCGATTGGAATTCAACGGGTAATGAAAAAGTAGTCGTATACAACACTAAAACATGGCAAGAAATTGATACCGATCCAAGCCAAGAAGGCACTCAAGCCATTAAATTAAGTTTATCGAATCATCAAACAGGCACAAAGGTGGGTAATAAGCTCTACTTAGGCTCTGTTGTTTACCCTGCTTGGGGTTCTACTGACCCAGCAACAGGCGGCATTGAAACGGTTAACCTAGACAACTACAGTGTTGAAGTAATTACTGATGGCGTGGGTATTAACGTTTTAACTTCAACCCGCTCAGGTAAAGTGTTTTTCACCAGCTATGAAGCATGGCAAGCGAATACCTTATATCAACTAAACTCTGACAACTCTTACAGCAAAGTTAGCCCAGAGCTTGAAAGTAAAAACATTAGCGCATTAAGTGCCATTGAAGAGGCTATCTGGTTAGGCTATTCAGATGAAGGTCACTTTATAGTGCGTCTTGATGCTCGTACCGATTTCAGTATGCCGCGAGCTTTGGCTGATATTCAGTTAAGCCAAGTTCAAATGGCTTTAAAACCTATAAAAATTGAATTTATCAAAACTAAAGATGATATTAACGATTTAGCACAGGAATAAGGTAAAACCATGGGCAACCGTCTTTCTAAAATCTCCACCAAAACCGGTGATTCCGGTGAAACTGGCTTAGCGGGCGGTTCCCGTGTGTCTAAAAGCAGTGTGCGTATT
>SMEQ01000458.1_pt1 | contig 13111 bp, 15 predicted proteins | sample 2456281 | NCBI WGS metagenome assembly SMEQ01 (sample SAMN10132596, study PRJNA489261) | soil metagenome | isolation source: day1 antibiotic-loamy sand soil ammended with raw manure from dairy cow... | place: USA | collected 2015-04-01 | reverse complement strand
ATAGGGTTTTAAAATATTATCTACACTGCTAATAACAACAAAACCCCAAACAGCCATAAAAATAGCCATCGTATAGTTTTCTTGGAAAAACAACCAAGCGACGGCCGGTATCCACACCAAAGGCGGACCCATGGGTATGAGGCTCAGCATAAAGGTCATACCTGATAACAACAAAGCTCCGGGAACACCTGCAATCCAAAAACCAACAAATGCCACTATTGCTTGGGCTGTTGCCGTAATCAGTACGTGTGCCTAACAATCTATGCACCAGTGCACGCACAAACAGCGCTAAACGCTCACCATCTCGATAAAAGAAAAACACCAAAAACAAACTGAGCGTGAGCTCCAGCATACCGCCTGCAATACTGGCACTGCGCCCCAGCAGCCAGTTACCAAGCATCCCCATGTAGGGTTTTACCGCAGAGAACAGCACCGGACCTTCTTCATCTAAAGTAATCCACATTTCGTGTAGACGCTCACCAAAGAAAGGCACATTTTGCAGCCAGTCAGGCTCTGGCGGCATGCCCGTGATACGCAGATTTTTTATCATCTCCGTCCCATCACGGATGTAATCGGCAATGTTAAAACCAATCCAGAAAAGAGGGATAGCCACCAGCAGCACCCAGCCTGTCGTGAGTATGGCGGCCGCTAAAGCAATATTTCCATTAAGCTTAGCGGTTAAAAGGCGCATCAACGGCCAGCTAGCAAAAGCCACCACAGCCGCCCAAAAAAGTGCCGACATAAAAGGAGCTAACACCCACAAGCAGGCACCTATCAAAGCCAGCAAAAGAATCTGCGTCAGTAAACGATCACTACCAATCATTGTTGTTCCTTGTTATTCGTTCAGTTTTCTAGCCAAGTATGTCGTTTTGCTGTTATTCGTTTTAAGGAAGCTTGGCTACTGAATAAGCTGCAGATATAGCGGCCCATCCCCAACAGAATCAAGCTCTATGCGGTTAGCTCTGACACCAGCAGTAACCAATTCTTCGTACCAAAGCGCTGCATTTTCACCCCCAACAACTACTCTAAAAGCAGTATTTTGATTGAGTGTACGCACGAGCAAGGCAAGCCACTGCGCTTCTGGTTGAGTGGGCGCATGGGCCAGCAACAGTTTTTTACCCTCGCGCAACTGACGCAATAACGTAGCTGGAGTTGGGTGCAAATCACTGGGCATAGAATCAGCAACCAGCCGTTCAAAATGTAATAAGGAACGTCCATTACCACGCGTAATTGCATACATTACGATCAGTGTGCTTTCTTCAGGTCGAATAAAAACTGCGTAACTCTGCTGTTCATCCGGCCCATACAGGCGCGCGGTATCAAATACCGCATTAGCCCACAGACTGCTTGGCCCGCAGTCCTTTCCTTCACACCAAAATAGCATTTGCGCATCATGCTGTTCTAAGTAGTCACGTGCGGCCATAAAGGCATCGCCTGCTGTATGTGTTGGCGCTAACTGTACGGTTAAAACAGATTGCTGCCCGTGCAATAACACCTCGCCGGTATAACGCAAACGACCACTAATACGACGCACAGAACCCAACGGATAAATTTTTTCTACAGCCTCCTGTTGTGAGGCATTTATAACACGGGCATTTTGCAAAGGAGGTAACCTTTGCAGTGACTCAAACAGAGTTTGTGCAGGCAAAGCATGCGCAACAAACAACATACCTATACCTAACAGCGCAGAAGCAAGTTTTATCATTATTTCACCAACATCGATTGCGCCGTGCTAATAGAGTCTTGTTTGGGTTGTTGCGAAGGAGGTGTTTGCATGCCCTTCTGTACGGCTTCTCGCTGCCCAACCGCCTCTAGCCAGCGCTGCAAATGCTCCAAGCCTGCAACTGACACACCTGCCCACTCATATGCTGATACCCAAGGGTAAGTCGCCATATCAGCAATGCTGTAATCACCAGCTAAATATTCTGCCTGCGACAGACGTGTGTTTAGCACCTCGTACAAGCGGCGTGTTTCATTTTGATAACGCTCAATGGCAGCCGGAATCTTCTCTGGGAAATAACGATAAAAAACGTTCGCCTGCCCCTGCATCGGCCCAACTCCGCCCATTTGAAACATTAACCATTGCAGAGTTACAGAGCGCTGTTTGGCATCAGTCGATAAAAACTGACCTGTTTTTTCAGCCAAGTACCAAAGAATCGCACCGGATTCAAACACTGCAAAATCACCATTATCACGATCAACGATCGCAGGAATCCGCCCATTTGGATTAATCTTTAAATACTTTGGGGCCTTCTGTTCTTTTTTGTCGAAGGACAGCACATGTAATTGATACTCAAGCGTCATCTCCTCCAAAGCAATAGAAGCTTTATGCCCATTCGGTGTTGCTGCCGTATATAAATCAATCACTTAAACCCCCTTGCTTACTCGCTATTTAGCTGCTAAAAACTCAGCAAAGCATTCAGCTACAGCTTGCGCACCCTGATCATCATCAAGATGCAGGTGGTGACCACCTAAAACTCTGTGTATCACCATATTTTGTTTGTCCAATGTATCCATAAAGGCCATAAACTCTGGCACATTAACCAGTAGACCCTGTTCTGCCAAGACTAGGCTAACTGGGCACTGAAGTGCCTGCACAAAAGCCTGTGCATGCTTGATGGTTAAGCGCAGAGGTGAAGGCAAGGTTAAACGCACATCCGTATTCCAGCAATAACCACCACCCACCGGACTCAGCCCGCGCGACACCAGTAACTGTGCCGCCAACTCACTCACCGGCATAAAGCCACGCACCCGTGCCTGTACAGCCTGAGCTTCAGAGCTATAGACCGTTTTCTTTTTAGTATGCACATCAATTTGCGCCAACAACGCTTCACCCAACTTTTTCGGTGATTGCGCGGCCTCGCCAGTATCAGGCACCAAACCATCAATCAGCGCCAAACGCTCAATACGTTCTGGCACAGCAGCAGCAACCAGCACACCCACAATACCGCCTAATGAATGACCCAAAATTGAAAACTTAGACCAACCTAACTCTTGGCTAGCCAACAAGGCATCCGTGGCAAAGTCCCATAACTGATAACCCGCACCCGGAGCACGACGACCAGAAAAACCATGTCCTGCCATATCCAAGGCGACAATCCGCAAGCCTGGAAGCTTGGGTGCTAACAACTCAAAACTCATGGCATTATCAAGCCAGCCATGTAGGGCTAATACTGGAACACCGTCTTCAGGTCCATAAACACGAGCTGCGAGATCGATATGCGGTAATTGAATACGTATTTCTTTTGCTGGGTAGCTCATTGGCTCTCCTTCTTGTTAACTTTGTACATGCTGCACTGACAACAGATTCATTGCTGCCGCTAGGCAATCCCCCTCTAACTGCACCACAGTAGCTGTTGCTAATGGCATTGAGTACTGCGCGCTGCCATCACAAAACCAGCCAACCAGATTACCCAATAACGGCTGATGACCTATTAATAACAAGCTATCCACAGTATAGCTAGCCAAATAACGCTGCGCTTCAGCCACACTACTTTCTGGGGTTAGCCAAGGTACTATTTCGGGCTCTTTGTGATAATCCACTGCCGGCAAAAAAATCTCTGCTGTTTGCCTCGCCCTAATATAGGGGCTGCATAAAACGTGGGAAAACCTGTTACCCGCGACACTTTGCGCTGCCTCAATCACTTGTTTACGACCTCGCTCAGTCAGCTGCCGCTCAGCATCTTTGCGCTGGTAGGGTTGCGCTTCACCATGACGTAACAACCAAAGCTTCATATGTATTATCTACTCTGCTGTGTCCACTTCTTTGCGTGATTGATAAGCTGCTTCGCCTTCGGCCGGATAAGCTTGGGGCCAGTCAGCAATTGGCCAAGGCTTTTCATCTGTACTGAACACCTCAAAACGCCCAATTTGTAGCAAATATTGGCTTAACGAGTCACCGAAGCTCATCAGGTTTTGATGAGGCGCTGCATAAATCAAACGAAACACCAACTGCGCCAAAACCACTAACCCCAACAAGGGTACCGCTATCTGCCAAACCAGCAAAAAAACCAACATCCAGATGATACGCAAAACGATAGCTTCTCGAGCTAAACGTTTGGCTAGCCTATTCATGCTCATACTCCAAAACCCTCGGTGGAGATAAAGTCAACCTCTGTTTTGGGCTCGCCCAGCATCAAACCACCCACCACCTGCTTCATGGTGTAGCCATCAAACAACACGGCATACAAGCCCGTAACCAAGGGCATATAAACATCCAGTTCTTCGGCTTTCTGCTTGAGCACCTTAATAGTGTGCACGCCCTCAGCCACCTCACCCAAACGCTCCACTGCCTGCTCTAAGCTCAGACCTTCACCCAACGCATAACCAACTTGGTAGTTGCGACTTTTTACCGAACTGCAGGTCACCACCAGATCGCCCACACCCGCCAAACCTAAAAACGTCATGGGATTTGCACCCAGCTTGACCGCAAAACGAGTCATTTCTGCTAATGCCCGAGTAATTAGCATGCTGCGAGTATTCTCGCCCATGCCCATAGCAGCAGCCATGCCCGCCATAATAGCGTAGACATTTTTCAATGCCCCGCCCAATTCAACACCAAAACGGTCCGCACTGGCATACACACGAAACGTGTCGCCATGCAGCACTAACTGCACCTGTGCACACAAGTCGGCATCTTCACTGGCAATCACGCTGGCGGTCAACGCATGCTCGGCAATTTCGCGCGCTAAATTAGGGCCCGACAGCACACCGATACGCGCCTGAGGCGCAATGTCCTCTAAAATCTGACTCATCAACTTAAAGGTATCTGCTTCAATCCCCTTGGTGGTGCTAATCAGCAGCTTGCTGCTCAGTATATCCGCATAAGGCTCTAACACGGCGCGCAACGCTGTTGAAGGCAAAGCCACAAAAACCATATCGCAGGCGACCAAGCTCGCAGCCAAGTCAGTAACAGGCTCGATACCTTTGAGCAAAGGCACATCCTTTAAATAGCGCGGGTTTTTACCATGCTCACGCATATAAGCCGCTTGCTGTTCATCGCGCATCCACAACAAAACGCGCTGTCGATTGCCCGCTAATAAATTAGCCAGCGCCGTACCAAAACTACCGCCACCTAACACGGCAACAGGTTTAGTTGTTGTCATCTCATTTCTCTCCCACCGCCTATATAGCGAAACCAAGCATTATAGAGTTCTCACCTGCCTTCACCAATCTATTTACATGGTTCAGCTTGGCAGTAGCATTAACACCAAGGGCAGACTCAACGCAGCCAATAACGTTTGCATGGTAATAATCCCCGCCATCAACTGACTGTCCCCGCCCATTTGTCGAGCCAAAATGTAGGCACTGGGCGCCGTTGGCAGGGCAAAAAATATCACCACTAAAGCGCCAGCCAAAGCGGGCAACTGCAGCAACCAAGCGAGTAACCCCACCAAGCATGGAAGTAACAGTAACTTACCAGCACTATTTAGCAACAAGGCATGTCGCTCACCCAGCAAATACGCCGGCTGTAAAGCGGCTCCCACACAAAGCAACCCCAAAGGCAAACTAGCCGCGCCCAGCATACTTAAAAACCTGTCACTACCTAACGGCAACCCCACCTCAGATAAATTCAATGCAATGCCCACAACACAGGCCAAAATTAAAGGGTTCTTCAGAACCGGCAACAGCAGCTGCTGAATGCGCACCTCTTTACCCGCAGCCAAAGCCCACACAGATAACAGATTAAGAATGGGTACTTTAATCGCTAAAATAATAGCAGCCAAAGCCAAGCCTTCCTTACCAAATATCGCCGCAACAACAGCCAAGCCTAGATAGGTATTAAAGCGCAGCGCACCTTGCGCCAAGACACCAAATCGCGTGGCAGGCCAGCTATAGCGCTTACGCAACAACTGTAAAACAGCCCAAGCCACTGCAATACTCAAAACAATCAACAGTGCCATCTGCGGTAAGTCGGGACTAAAAAACGGTGCCAGTGTTAGGCTGCTAATCAATAGCGCTGGAAATAAGAAAAAATAGTTTAACTTTTCCGCACCCACCCAAAATTCAGCGCCAAAAAGCCGCAGTTTTTGCAACACAAACCCACTTACAATCAAAGCAAAGATGGGCCATAACGCCAATAAAACACCCTGCATAACAGCCCCTATTTTTTCTACGCCTACATTTTTTCCTGCTCGATACTATACAAGACAAAGCGCTTTACAGCGCAACAGGAAAGGTCCGCTTTGCCATATTAATGCTCCAAACACGCATTACTACAACGAACATGTGACTTAGGTTAAGTGGCACTTGTCTATCTGTACTGTAAAATGCTGTTTTTTAGTTAAAGCCTCCCTGCATTACTAACGAGCAGCTTTGCGTCAACACAATATAAAGTCTTAAGTTCTATAGATTTTTCTTGTTACCCAGATTTAAATAGGCAATTATTTTACGCCTACTAAGAGAACACTTTACAAGGATCCAGCATGAGCAAACAAAATTCCTTTACCTACGAAGAGCTTCTAAAGTGCAGTCGTGGAGAACTCTTCGGACCCGGTAATGCGCAGTTGCCAGCGCCCAATATGCTGATGATTGATCGCATTACGCACATCTGCGAAACAGGTGGCAAGTACGGTAAAGGTGAAATTGTCGCCGAGTTAGATATTAATCCTGACCTATGGTTCTTCGGCTGCCATTTCGAAGGTGACCCTGTCATGCCCGGCTGTCTTGGTTTAGATGCCATGTGGCAATTGGTTGGTTTTCACCTAGGCTGGCAAGGCCATCCAGGCCGCGGCCGCGCACTGGGTTCAGGGGATGTTAAATTTTTTGGTCAAGTACTACCAACAGCTAAAAAAGTCACTTACAACATTCATATCAAGCGCACTATTAGTCGCTCACTAATCCTAGCAATTGCTGACGGTACCGTGAGTGTTGATGGTCGTGAAATTTATAGCGCCGAAGGCTTAAGAGTCGGCCTATTTACTTCCACTGATTCTTTTTAAGGATGGCATGTATGCGTCGTGCAGTAATCACAGGTATTGGTATTGTTTCTTGCTTAGGAACAGATAAAAACACAGTTATAGACAGCTTGCGCACTGGTCGCTCTGGCATTCGCTTTAACCCAAGCTATGCTGAAGCCGGTTTGCGTAGCCAGGTTTCCGGCTCTGTAGATATCGATTTAAACGAATTGATTGATCGCAAAGTACTTCGCTTTATGGGCGACGCAGCTGCCTTTGCCTATCTTTCTATGCAGCAAGCGATTGAAGATAGCGGCCTAACTGAAGAGCAGGTATCTAACCCGCGCACGGGTTTGATTGCGGGCTCCGGCGGCGCCTCCACCTTGAACCAAATGGAAGCCATCGACACCCTACGTGAAAAAGGCGTTAAGCGCATCGGTCCTTACCGTGTCACTCGCACCATGGGCAGTACCGTTTCAGCCTGTCTGGCGACTCCTTTCAAAATCAAAGGGGTTAACTACTCTGTTTCCTCTGCGTGCGCCACCAGCGCTCACTGTATTGGTCAGGCCGTTGAGCAAATTCAGCTCGGCAAACAAGACGTCGTTTTTGCCGGTGGTGGCGAAGAAGAGCATTGGAGCCAAAGCTGCCTGTTTGATGCCATGGGCGCGCTCTCCACTCAATACAACGACACCCCAGACAAAGCTTCCCGTGCTTACTGCAGTAAGCGTGATGGCTTTGTCATTGCTGGCGGTGGCGGCATGATAGTTGTTGAAGAACTTGAGCATGCCTTAAAGCGCGGCGCTAAAATTTATGCTGAGATCGTAGGCTACGGCGCTACATCCGATGGTTACGACATGGTCGCACCTAGCGGCGAAGGTGCTGTACGCTGCATGCAACAGGCCCTAAACAACGTGGACGCTCCGGTTGACTACATCAACACGCACGGCACTTCTACCCCTGTGGGCGATACTGCAGAACTTAACGCTATTCGCGAAGTATTTGGCGATAAAAACCCTGCAATCAGCTCCACCAAGAGCCTATCTGGTCACTCTTTAGGCGCCACTGGCGTACAAGAAGCCATTTATTCGCTGCTGATGATGGAAAACAACTTTATTGCCGGTTCGGTCAATATCGAAGACATGGATGAAGCGGCTAAGGATTTAAATATAATCACCAAAACCCAAGAAAACGTAACGCTCAATACCATTATGAGTAACAGCTTCGGCTTTGGCGGCACTAACGCCACGCTGGTGTTACAGCGTTATAACCGCTGATTTAGTTAGCACTGCACAAAAAAGGCTGCCGCGGCAGCCTTTTTTATTGCTGTAACACTGCAACCTAATCAACACGCACTAAAATACGTCCATGTTGCTGCCCAGCCAGCATAACTTTTATCGCTTCAGCAACCTCGTTAAGACTAATTTCCTGTACGAGAGACTCTAAATCCATTTTCCACTGCAGCGATAACTTATCCCACATTGAGGCCTTAACCACTATAGGCAACTCAACTGAATCAACGCCTAAGAGGTTCGCGCCACGCAAAATAAATGGGAAAACATTGCCCTTAAAATCAGTTCCAGCAGTTAACCCACAACAAGCCATACTTGCGCCGTAATTCAATGCTTTAATCACATTGAACATCATCTCGCCACCGACTGTATCCACTGCACCCGCCCATCTTGGACGCAGCAAGGGTTTGTCGGCCCCTTCTAAGAGCTCAGCACGATTAATCACCTGACTAGCGCCTAGCTGTTTTAAAAAATCAGCCTGCTGTTCTACTTTTCCTGTTGCTGCAACCACCGAATAACCCAGCTGACTTAGCAACTTAATCGCGATCGTTCCTACACCACCTGTAGCACCGGTCACCAGCACTTCACCATCACTGGGGCGCACTCCGGCACGCACCAGCTTTTCAACACAGAGCGCAGCGGTCAAGCCAGCAGTGCCTAGAATCATCGACTCACGTAAAGACAAACCCTGTGGTCGCTTGATAACCCAGTCGGCAGGCACGCGAATATATTGCGCCAACCCACCAAAGGTATTCATACCTAAATCGTAGCCAGTGACTATAACCTCATCACCTTGGGCAAACTCAGGCACATTAGAGCTTTCCACCACCCCAGCCGCATCAATACCCGGGGTATGTGGATACTTTCTAGTGACCCCTTTATTACCCATTGCCGACAGTGCATCTTTATAGTTCAGTGAGGAGTATTTAACTCGAATAAGCACGTCACCCTGTGGCAAATCTTCCTTAGCTCGCTCGACAACTTGCTGCTGAAACTCAGGTTCTTCTGTGACCCATAGCGCTAGATAACTGCTCATCATTTTCTCCTCCACATACGTTTAGGTTAGGAAGACTCTATCGCCCACTCTACCCGGAAAGCGCACCTACCCAAATGGATGCCTGTATTTAATTCACACTATCCATCTAGACTAACGCCAAAACCTTTGCTGTAACAGTCTTTCCCACCAACGTAGTAGAAACGAGTCTGTAGTCAACAATGCTGCAAGACCGATACGTTCCTGCATGCTTTTGCGAAATGCGTATTCCAACGCGTAGACTTTACTGTCTTGCGCCCGCTTAGACAGATACTCATCACTGGTTTGTAACTGATCCACCAACTCAAGCTTTAGCGCATCGGTTCCTAGCCAAATCTCACCTGTAGCAACTTTATTGATATCCAGCTGCGGGCGATAACCAACCACAAATTCTTTAAATAAATCATGGGTGGTTTGTAGATCCTCTAGAAACTTTTTACGACCTTGCTCGGTGTTTTCACCCAGCACCGTTAATGTGCGCTTGTATTCACCCGCTGTCAGAATTTCCACATCGATATCATGCTTTTTCAGTAGTCGATGAATATTGGGTAACTGCGCTACCACACCCACCGATCCCAAAATCGCAAAGGGTGCGCTGAGGATTTTATCCCCCAAGCACGCCATCATATAACCGCCACTGGCCGCCACTTTATCCACACAAATAGTTAACGGAATACCGGCTTGACGAATCCGCGCCAACTGTGATGCGGCAAAGCCATAGCTGTGCACCATACCCCCGGTACTTTCCAGCCTGAGCACCACCTCGTCGTCTTTCTTAGCCATGGAGAGCAAAGCCGTCACTTCATGGCGTAAACTATCCGCCGCTGAGGCTTTTATATCACCAGCAAAATCCAGCACAAAGACACGCGACTGTTCAGTTTTTTGTTTCTTCGCGTGTTTGGCTTTATCAGCCTCTTGTTTATTCACGGCTTTAAGCTGTTTCTTATCCAGCAACTCAGCCTGAAGTTGCTGCTTAAGATCACCGTAAAACTCATTGAGCGACTTCACATGCAAACTGCCTTCTTTGCTTCTGCCGCGGCTTTTCGTGCTAGCCACGAAAGCTAAGATAACCACCACCACAATAATTACGGTAACTGCACGCAATAAAAAACCCGCATAGTCCAGGATAAAGTCCACAAAGCCTCCATAAAGCTCGGATAATTAGTGTAAAAACGATTGCTCAATTATACAGCAAACTGACAAACCTATAAGGATTTCAAACATGCGTATGAAACTATTTGACAGCACAGCTGCTTAACCCTACTCTTTAGCTGTAAACAGCGACCACCGCTACCCTTCTATCAATTATCTAATAAGGATAAAAACCATGTCTGCTGCTGAGATTATTGAAAAATACATCGCAAACTTTGATTCTGCCGCTGCTGCTGGCCTTGACCTTACTTTCCAGTTCAATATCACCGATGGCGAAAACTACCACCTCATCGTAAAAGACGGAACCTGTAATGTACAGGCGGGTGATGCAGCCGATGCAAACGTCACGCTTATTATGGACAGCGATACCTTTAAAGAAATTGCCAGCGGTGAAACCGATGGTATGCAAGCCTTTATGGGCGGCAGACTCGCAGCGGAAGGCGATATGATGCTCGCTATGAAGCTTGGCGAGTTGTTCCCCGTTTAAAACAAAAAAGCTCCTAAACCGTGTTTAAGAGCTTTTTAATGCAACGCAAGAGCCTAGTCAGCAACAGCTGCTAGGCTCTTTTTTAATCGTTATTGTGTTTACCAATCGCTTGCAAAACATACTGCGGTAGCGCAAACGCTGCCTGATGAATATCCGCGTTGTAATAGCGCGTGGTTACACCACTCTCAGCATAGCGCTGACGCAACACCGCTAAGGGTTGCTGACGTGTCGCCGGATTCTTAGCCGCCCACGCAAAGGTCATCGCCCCACCAATGTAAGTCGGTACCGCCGCATGGTAAAAATGCCAGTCGGCAAACAAAGCTGAAATATGCTTAGCCGTGGTTTTCACCTCATCCAACTGCAAGAAAGGCGTACCGTTTTGGGCGACCAAAATCCCGTCAGCGGTTAGACAGCGATGGCAAGCTTCGTAAAATCCTTCCGAGAACAGCACTTCAGCTGGACCCATTGGGTCTGGGCAGTCACTAATAATGACATCAAACGTATCAGTGCAATTAGCCACGAAACTCATACCGTCATCAATCACTAGATTGACACGCGGATCATCAAACGCACCGTTGGAGTGCTTGGGCAGATACTCTTTACACATATCCACCACCGCTTGGTCGATCTCGACCATGGTCACATGCTCAACGCTGGCGTGACGACACACTTCGCGCAACATACCGCCATCACCGCCGCCGATAATCAGCACACGACGGGCAGCGCCGTGTGCCAAAATGGGCACATGGGTGAGCATTTCATGGTAAAAAAACTCGTCCGCCTCAGTGGTCTGGATAGCACCATCAAGCGCCATCACTCGTCCCATTAAGGCATTTTCAAAAATAACTAAATGTTGGTGTTCGGTACGCACTTCATGCAACATTTTATCCACTGCAAAGTACTGACCATAATTCTTGTGTAGTGTTTCGCGATACTCAGCCATTACCCGACCTCTCCTTAAACTAATAATAGCTAGCCCAGCAGCCATAATAAGGCGCGCATAGTAGCAAGCAACCCTAGCCAGCTCAATGTTACTAATAGCTGGGCAATTTCACTCCAGCAAACAAAGCATTAATTTCTTCTTGATTGCGGCACTGTATGACTTGCGATTGCACCTTTGGGGTTAGATGCGGGGCAAAACGCTCAATAAACGAGGCCATATAGCCACGTAAAAAAGTACCGCGCCTGAAAGCAATTTTAGTCACACTCGGCTCAAACAACTCACTGGCATCCAAAACCACCAAGTCGCTATCTTCAACCTCATCCACCGCCATACGCGCTACGATGCCCACGCCTAAGCCCAGTCGCACATAGGTTTTAATCACGTCAGAGTCAGCCGCCGTAAACACTACTTTGGGTTCCAGACCTTGTTCCTTAAACGCCTCATCCAGTTTAGAACGACCGGTAAAACCAAAGACATAGGTCACAATGGGATGCTGTGCCAAGGTGGTTAGACTGATTTTTTTCTCTTGTGCCAACGGGTGTTCTTTAGGCACAACGACGCAACGGTTCCAGCTATAGCACGGCATGGTAATCAGCTCGGGGAAGTCTTCTAGCCCTTCGGTGGCAATAGCAAAGTCCACTGAGCCACGGCAATTTGCGCCGGTGTACCCTGATTCATATGCAAAGACACATCAGGAAACTCTTGGATAAACTGACCTATAACCTTAGGCAGCGCATAGCGCGCCTGTGTGTGCGTCGTAGCAACCGTTAGTTCACCGGCACGCTCGTTAGAGAACTCTTGTGCAATCTGCTTAATGCTTTCGCATTGGCGCAATATCTCCCCAGCCGTATCAATAATACGCTGACCCGCTGCGGTGATATGGGACAGGTGCTTGCCGGAGCGCGCGAAAATCTCTACCCCTAGCTCATCTTCCAGCAAGCGAATCTGTTTACTGATGCCTGGTTGAGAGGTATATAAAACCTGTGCTGTTGCTGATACATTTAACCCATTACGGGAGACTTCCCAGATATAACGAAGCTGCTGTAATTTCACCTTGACCTCTACGTTGCCGAAAATGACTTTAATGCCTTATAATCAAACACTCTAAATAACACTGCCTTTATAACACAATTCAACTCATTGGATAAAGCCATTAACGCAAAAGCACCTCAGCAAACAAACAAAACTCCCTTTATTACCCAGATTAATCAGGATTGGCCATTTAACAATCCATGGTTTGGTTGCGCGTTTGCCGCGTCTAATTTTAATGCCGAGTGGGTTAGCAGTACAGATTTTGAAAAACTGGCCCTA
>SMEQ01000416.1_pt1 | contig 13112 bp, 7 predicted proteins | sample 2456281 | NCBI WGS metagenome assembly SMEQ01 (sample SAMN10132596, study PRJNA489261) | soil metagenome | isolation source: day1 antibiotic-loamy sand soil ammended with raw manure from dairy cow... | place: USA | collected 2015-04-01 | reverse complement strand
GGACTGACTTTATGCCAAATGGTGATTTTTCAGAAGCGATACTTAATAGCTCTTTTGACTGGAACGGAATTAGAGAAGCATTTACTGTGGCGACAGAAAATGATGCACTAAATGGTGTATCCATGTTGTTTGGACATTTGCTTACCAATACTTCTCAAATATTTTCAGATGTTCGCACCTACTGGAGTCCCGAAGCGGTTGAGCGTGTAACAGGAAAGAAGCTAACAGGTATGGCTGAAAACGGAATTTTACATCTTATCAATTCAGGCTCTACCACATTGGATGGTACTGGGCAACAAAGTGAAAATGGAGAACCAGTAATGAAACCTCATTGGGATATTACTGAAGAAGAAGTTGAGAAATGCTTAGAGGCTACTACATGGTATCCTGCCAATTTAGATTATTTCAGAGGTAGTGGTTATTCGTCTAACTTTCTTTCGGAAGGTGGAATGCCTGTTACGATGAGTCGTATCAACATTGTTGATGGGTTAGGTCCTGTTATTCAGATAGCTGAAGGATGGACTGTTGAGATTGAATCGGAGATTCACAAAGTATTGAACGAGAGAACAGACAAAGCTTGGCCTACCACATGGTTTGTACCGAGACTTACTGATAAACCAGCTTTTAAAGATGTTTATTCAGTAATGAATAATTGGGGTGCCAATCATGGAGCAATAAGCTATGGACATATTGGTCAAGATTTAATTACGCTTGCCTCTATCCTTCGCATTCCAGTGTGTATGCATAATGTAGATGAACAAGAGATTTTCAGACCAACAGCTTGGAATGCATTTGGAATGGATAAAGAGAGTGCAGATTATAGAGCTTGTCAGAATTTTGGATCAATTTATAAATAATAGAAAAGATGAAATCAGATAATATAAAAATATTTTTAGAGCAAGCACATCGCTACGGAGCAAGTAAACTTATGCTTTGTAGTAGTGGCAATCTTTCATGGCGAGTAGGCAATCAAGCATATGTTTCAGGTACGGGCTCTTGGCTAGCGAATTTAACTGAAGATAAAGTTTCAATTTGTCAAATTGGCACAGGTGCAACAGACAATGAGGTACGCCCTTCTATGGAAAGCACTTTTCATTTAGGTGTATTACGTGAGAGATCTGACGTGAATGTTGTTCTGCATTTTCAATCTGAATATGCAACAGCCGTTGCTTGCTTAAAAGATAAGCCTACGAACTTTAATGTAGTGGCTGAAGTTCCCGCTCATGTTGGACGCAATATTCCAATTATTCCCTATCTCCGTCCCGGCTCTCCCGAATTGGCAGCTGCTGTTACAGAGGCAATGAGAGATCATAATGCCGTGTTGCTCACCAATCATGGGCAGGTAGTTTGCGGTAAAACTTTTGATGAAGTATTTGAGCGTGCCACTTTCTTTGAGATGGCATGTAGAATAATTATTGAAACTCAAGGCAACTACTCTGTAATGACAGAGGAGCAGATAGAAGATTTGGAAGTTTATGTAATGGGTAAAACAAGAAAATAGGATTTATTTTATGTCAATTAAAACTGCTTATTTATCAGTAGACTTTGGTGCTAATAGTGGGAGAGTAATCGTTGGTTACTTTCAAAGCGATGAGTTAGTCTTAGACGAAGTTCATCGATTTCAGAATCGTTCTGTAAAAATGGGAAATCATCTCTATTGGGATTTTCTCTATCTCTTTGAAGAGATGAAAACTGGAATGAAGCTTGCTGTACAAAAAGGATATGCTATTAAAAGTGTCGGTATTGATACTTGGGGAGTTGATTTTGGCCTAATAGACAAAGAAGGCAATTTACTTGGAAATCCTGTTTCTTATCGTGATAATCGTACTGCTGGGTTAACTAAAGAGTTATTTACTCAAATAGACGAAGCTTCACATTATCGAGAAACAGGGATTCAGGTAATGGAAATAAACACATTGTATCAGCTTTACAGCATGGTTAAAAGCGATTCTGCTATATTGAAAGTGGCTGATAAATTGTTGTTTATGCCTGATTTGTTCTCTTATTTTCTAACGGGTGTTGCTAACAATGAGTATTGCATTGCATCTACATCAGAGCTATTAGATGTGCATAAGAAGGAATGGTCAAAGGATTTGATCAAACATTTAAATCTGCCCTCTCATCTATTTGGTGAAATTATTCAACCTGGTAGTGTTAGGGGTAAATTGAAACCTGAAATTGCTAAAGAAACGGGTCTGAGTAGCGAAACAAATGTTATTGCTGTTGCGTCTCACGATACTGCGAGTGCAGTTTTAGCTATACCTTCAGATAAAAAGCAAATAGCATTTATTAGTTCGGGCACATGGTCGCTTATTGGAGCTGTAGTGAGTGAGCCTATTGTAACAGAAAAAGCCAGATTGGCGCAATATACTAATGAGGGAGGGTTTGAGAGTATCCGTTTTCTTAGAAATATTACAGGACTATGGATTCTACAAAGCTTGATGAAAGAGTGGGCTGCTGATGGTAGTAGTTTGACTTACGATGTAATGTTGCAAGAAGCTGCCTCTGCTAATATTGAGACAATTATTGATGTTGATGATACCAGTTTCATTAATCCTCTAAATATGCAACAAGCAATTATTGATTATTGCAACAAACATCAACTGGATGAACCAAAAGATAGAGGCGAGTATGTAAGATGTGTTTTAGAGTCTCTGGCAACTAAATATCTTGAAGCATTCAAAAACCTTCAGGAGTTAGTTCCAGAAACTATAACAGAACTACACATAATTGGAGGTGGCTCTCAAAATGAATTACTAAATCAACTTACTGCTAATAGACTCGGGATACCTGTTATAGCAGGACCTGTTGAAGCTACAGCCATCGGAAATATACTTGTTCAAGGTTTAACAAACAACGAATTCGGATCACTAATGGAAATGAAGACCATTTTAAAAAAATGTATCACCACAAAAGTTTTCAATCCACACACTAAACAAGAGTAAATAAGAAATGAAAAAAACAAAAGAGTCTTTATTCAAAAAGGGAGGAGTCAACTATATTGTACCCTTTATTATTATTACTACTTGCTTTGCCTTGTGGGGATTCGCGAATGACATTACCAATCCTATGGTAAAGGCCTTCTCTAAGATATTCAGAATGAGCAATACGGGTGGAGCTCTTGTGCAGGTAGCGTTTTACGGAGGTTATTTTGCAATGGCCTTTCCCGCAGCTATATTTATCAAGAAGTATTCTTATAAGTCGGGTATTCTTATGGGATTGGGATTGTATGCTGTAGGGGCTTTTCTGTTTTTCCCTGCAATGATGATAGGAAGCTTTTATCCTTTTCTTTTCGCTTACTTTATTCTTACTTGCGGATTGTCGTTTCTTGAAACGAGTGCCAATCCCTATATCCTATCTATGGGTACAGAGGAGACATCTACTAGAAGACTCAACTTGGCACAATCATTCAATCCACTTGGATCACTTGCGGGAATGTATGTTGCTATGAATTTTATTCAAGCAAGAATAAATCCGATGGAAACTGCCGAACGTGCAGTGCTACCTGATGCAGAGTTTCAGGCATTGAAACAAGCTGATCTTTCGGTGCTTATGTCACCTTATTTAATTATCGGATTAGTGGTAATGGTGATGTTCATTATTATTCTGATAAAGAAAATGCCAAAGAATAGCGACAAGTCTAATGAGATACATTTTGGAAAAACACTCAAGAGAATTTTCTCCATCCATAATTATCGACAAGGTGTGATAGCTCAGTTCTTTTATGTGGGTGCACAAATTATGTGCTGGACATTCGTTATTCAGTATGGCACGCGCATATTTATGGCGCAGGGAATGCAAGAGCAAGCAGCCGAAGTGCTTTCACAGAAATACAATATCTTCGCTATGATCATTTTTTGCATCAGCAGGTTTGTAAACACCTATCTATTGAAGTTTTTCAATCCTGGTAAACTGTTGCGTACATTAGCTATAGCTGCTGGTATATTGACCATTGGTGTTATTGGATTCCAAAGCATCTGGGGTCTATACTGCTTAGTTGCTGTTTCGGTATGTATGTCGCTCATGTTCCCCACCATTTATGGAATTGCATTGAAAGGAATGGGAGATGATGCCAAGTTTGGTGCAGCTGGTCTTATCATGGCTATCCTTGGTGGATCAGTCCTACCTCCGCTTCAAGCCGCAATTATTGATTTAGGAACTATTGGAACTTCGTTTCCTGCAGTAAATGCATCCTTCATATTGCCATTTATTAGTTTTGTAGTGGTGGCTTGGTATGGGGGGCAGGCTTATAGGAGGAGTAGAGTAATTATTTAGAATTAAAGAAAAGTTGCAAGAGTTTTTCAAATGAAGAAACTTTAGATTGCATGTAGTTGCAAATTATTAATTCAAAATAGAAAGAGAATGAAACAATTAGACAATGAACAAGTTTTAATTATTAATTTAAAAACGATGAAACAATGAGAAAGAGAAATTCATTAAGTTTATGGAAAGGGTTGTTGTTCACGTTCCTATGGACAATATCCTTGGGAGTGTTTGCACAAAACATTACCTTGACAGGAACAATTTTAGATCAGCAAAATGAACCAGTGATTGGGGCAACTATTCTTGTAAAAGGAACTAGTAGTGGAACGGTTACAGATTATGATGGTAATTATATATTATCTGAAATTGCATCTAATGCCGTCCTTGAAATATCCTATGTGGGGATGAAAAGTAAAACCATCAATGTAAATGGGAGAACATTAATTAATGTTGTCTTAGATTCTGATACAGAATTATTAGATGAGGTTGTAGTTATTGGTTATGGAACAAAATCGACAAGAATGGCAGTTGGCTCTATAACATCTTTAAAAACTGATAAAATTGAAGATTTACCATTTACAAATGTTGGAGATGCTCTTCAAGGTAGAACAGCTGGTGTGGTAATTCAATCTGGTGGTGGAGAACCTGGTTCGAAACCTAGGATATCTATTCGTGGTGGTTCAAAGCCTCTATATGTTATTGATGGTGTGATAAGGGATGAGAGTGATTTTAGTGCTCTTAACTCATCAGATATTGATAAGATAAGTATTCTTAAAGATGCAAGTGCAACAGCTGTGTATGGTTCACGAGCAGGTGATGGAATTGTTCTTGTTCAGACTAAAAGAGGGAAACAGGGTGATTTAAGTATCAAATATTCTGGTGGTATGGACTTTAGTCAATTGGCTGTATTCCCAGATAAACTTAACGCTTATGACTATGTGAATGCTGTAAATCAAGCTGCAGGCTATGATGGTCGAGAGCATCCATATTCTGAAGAAGATATTAATAAAATTGCGAATAACTCGGATCCTTATGGAAGTATAACTGCCAATACAAACTGGAGAGATTTAACCCTCAATGATTTTGCATCAGGTCATCGTCACAACTTGTCGATGTCGGGTGTAAGCGAAAATGGTATTAATTTTTATGCAGCCGTAGGTTACCTTAAGCAGAACTCAATATTCAAAGAGTCTCATAACAATGAGTATGAACGTGCAAATATTAGAAGTAATATTTCTACACGTTTTGATGATATAGGTGTTGAAATAGGCTTAAATATTGATGGAACATTAGAACAAACAAGTCCTACTGTTTGGGGTAATTATACTGTTTGGAGTCAGATTCAGAATGTGAAACCAAACTATGCAGCATTTAACCCTGATGGTACTTATAGCTCTATTTCAATTCATCCATTAGTATTATTGGATAAAAGAGCTGGATACAATAATGAAAAAGATAAAACGTTTAATATTCAATTAAATGCTAAGTGGGATCTTCCTCAAGTAGAAGGATTAAGTGTAGGAGCTTTAGGAAACATTAGGTATGGTGATTATAATCAAAAAATATTTCAATCAAAGGCGCCTCAACATCAATCTAATGGATCTCGCGTTCCTTATACTAGCAATTATTTGAGAATGTCGAATGGAAATGGTACACAAACATCTTTTGATGCTAATGTTTCATATAAAAAATCAATTGATCTTCATAGGTTTGAGCTACAGGGAGTATATAGCTTTTATAAATCAGATGGAGATAGCTTTTGGGCGCAACGTGAAGGCTACCTTTCTTCAAATTTTGATCAACTGTTTGCAGGTGATGCTTCCACTCAAACGAACTATGGTGCTGGACAAGAGTCTGCACGTATAGGTTATGTAGGTAGAATAAAGTATGATTGGAATACACGATATATGTTTGAGGGTAACTTTAGAATAGATCAGTCTGACAATTTCGCTCCTGGTGAAAGAACAGGTTTCTTCCCTTCTGGAGCTGTAGCCTGGGCAATTTCTGAGGAGTCTTTCATGGAGAAGTTAAAAGAAGACAACATCATTAACTTTCTGAAAGTTAGAGCTTCATACGGTCTTGTGGGATTAGAAGAAGGTGCTCGTTTTGGATATTTACCAGTATATGATTTGGATCCTCAGGCAGCTGTTATAAATGGAAGTTTCCAACCTGGTTTCAGTGAAGGGCCGTTAGTTTCTAACGACTTGAGTTGGTACGAACGTCAAGTATTTGATGTGGGTATTGATGCTACTTTTTTAGACGATCGATTATCAGCGACTCTTGATTATTACTACTACAGAACAAAGGGGTATTTAATATCACCAAAAAACCAGTATAACACCCCATTAGGTAAAGACTTACCTTTAGTGAAAAGTCAAAGTGCTCATCGTCGTGCTGGTTATGAAGCTAGTTTTAGATGGAAAGATAAAGTTAATGAGTTTACTTACGATGTAGGTATTAACTTAAACAGTTATGATGAGCTATGGGAGAAAAAAGAAGATGAAACTCTATCTGTTTTAATGGATCCAAACAAAAGAGTTACTCACACAAAAAACTATTATGGTAGTGCCTATAAAACAAATGGTTTATATCAATCAATTGATGATATCCTGAACAATCCTCGTAGAGAGACAGCTAATGAGCTCAAGCCTGGAGATTTGTTTTTTGAAGACTTAAATGGTGATGGTAAAATTGATGGTGAGGATTTCCAAAGAATTGGCAAACCAACATTCCCTTCTTTTATTTATGGATTTGATTTCAGTTTAGGGTATAAGAACTTTTTTGTGAATGGTCTTTTACAAGGAACTGGTAAGCGCTATATGCAACTACAAGAGTTCATGAGAGGTTCAAATACTGAGTATATTACTTATGATTTTCATAAAGATTATTGGACAGAAGATAATCCTAATGCTGCATTTCCAAGACTTTCAACTTATCAAAACTTAAATGCAGGTCAGAACTATACTGTTTCAGCTGATTTTTGGTATCATAATGCTGCTTACTTGCGACTTAAATCATTACAAGTTGGATATGACTTTAAAGACTATTTAAAGAACTTTAAAAGAGTATCATCTATAAGATTATCTGTAGCGGGTACAAACTTATTCACCATATCTGATGTGACAAAATACTTTGATCCAGAGCTTACATCAGAATCGGGATATGGATATCCAGTTCAACGGACTTATTCCGTTAATTTAAACATAACATTTTAAAACTAAGTAAAGATGAAATATAATATAAAGGAGACATTGATTCTTTTGGGGTTATTGATCTTTGCATTAACCTCATGTACTGATGAGCTAGATACAAGACCATTAGATAAATTTTCTGGTGATGATGTGTGGGCTGATGCAGTTACGGCACGTGCTTTTGTAAACAAAAGTTATCAAATATTAGATCGATTGATTCAAGATGATGAATGGTCTGATAATATGGTATTAAACCCATCTCAATCAGGAGCGAGCAATTTAGTTCAAGAGAAAATAAATAATGAGAATGATTTTGGATGGAATATTTACTCCGATGTTCGGAGATGTAACATGATACTTTCTAAAATTGAAGAGTCTGATTTCTTACAGTCTGACAAAGATGTAATGAATGGTGAAGCATATTTTCTGAGAGCTGTTACTTATTTTTCTGCAGCAAGAAAATTTGGAAGATTGATGATTGTAGACAAAGTGCTAACACCTGAAGATGATCTAAAATTGTCGCGTACAGCTACAATTAAAGATACATATGATTTTGTAATCGACGATCTTAAAAAATCTTCAGAGCTATTACCTGTTGACGTAGAAAGTGGTCGTATAAGCAAGGGGGCTGCATATGCTTTATTAGCAGAGGTTTCGTTACACGGAGCTTCATACTTAGATAACGATGCTGATAAAAAGACTTATTATCAGATTGGTAAAAAAGCAAGTGAAGATCTTTTTGCATTAAATAAATACTCACTTGACACTAATTACAAGGCTTTATTTAATACATATGAAGGTGGATTAAATTCTGATGAGGTTATATTAGCCAAGTATAGATTAAGCACCAACACTGTAATAATGAATACATGGATGCAGTCTTTAGTTCCTAATATGGGTGGAGACAAAGCCAAAGAGGGAGTTTTGGAAAAGTGGCCTTTAGATAAACCATTTGAGGGGTGGCTTGAAAAAACACCATCACAAGACCTAATTGAAGCTTATTTGGTAAATGACGTAGACGGAGTGTCTAAGCATTGGAGTGAAACAAGTTATTTTGCTGACTTTATTCCTAACGTCACTTCCGTTCAAGAAGCAATGTATAAAAATCGTGATAAAAGATTTTATGCAAGTATAGTACAGGATAGCTCAATGATGTATACCTCATTACTAACTACACGTATTGATGGGAATGTGCATTATGCTTCTAACGTTCAGCAAGATAGACATATGACGAAAAGTGGATACTTATTCAGGAAAAGTATTTATGAAGATGAGTGGTTATATTACAATGTACCTACAAATTATCATTATATGATTCTAAGACTTGGAAGATCTTATTTAAACTATGCGGAAATACTTTTACGATTAGACGTAAGCTCAAATAAAAATACGATTGTTGATTATATTAATAAAACCCGTGCAAAACATGGGGGGTTGTCTGAAATGAGTTATTCTATTTCTTCTGACCAATTATTAGAATTGTATAAAACTGAACGTCGTGTTGACCTACTTCAAGAGAATGATCGATATTGGTCACTTTTGAGATGGGGAAAAGAAGAGAAACTATCAGTGATTCCTGAATTAAACAGTACACCAAAAGCTATTTCTATAAATGCAGATGGAACTAACTTTGAAATTATTACTGTACCTGTTGTAGCAGGAGCTAATACACGTAACTTCACAAGCAGAAGATATTTGCTTCCTATACCTAAGAGCGAAACTTTAGAGAATGAGAATATTAATCAAAATCCTGGATGGGAATAAACATATATATAAAATGAAAAATATAAAAATAATTTTATTAGTCCTCTTAGCTGCAATGTTTAGCTCATGCTTAACAAGTGGCCTTGATGATTTACCTACCTTTAGTGATGCGGAAATAATCAATGTTAAATTTGAATATAGATGGTCTGTTAAAGAAGGTACAAGTGATAAGCTGAGAGTGAAAATGCTGACCACTGATTATGTTGTTAATGAAGAAAGTAATGAAGTAACCTGTAAAGTTACTGTGCCTAATGCTGATGCAAATTTCCCTGACGAAATTCGTCGAGAAATTACATTAAATAATATTATAGGATATACAACAATTTCATCAGCTGCCAAGATAAGTCCTTTAAATAATGCACCTATTTTAGGCAAACCTGGCGATTGGTCATCTCCTAACGAATATGAAGTAACTGCTGCAAATGGTGATCAAAAAAAGTGGACTATTAAAGTAGTCACATTTAATAAATAACTATCTGTTTAATTCTAAATAGGGGTGTCCAATTTTTTTGGGCACTCTTGTTTTTAATGCTAATACAAAAATATTTACTCTGTTTTCATACATTAAAATATAGGGACCTCTATAATAAGTCTCATATTACTGCTCTTTTTGGAGGACTTCAATATGTCAAGTACAACTTTTTAGTCATCTTGGTATTGGCCTACGAAAGTAAAAAAATATTTTCTTATATAGTAGTCCTGTGATTATGTCCTATAATTAAGATTGAATTTTTGTATATTTGATAAATCTGATAATAATTAAAATAAACTTATGCGAACCAACATTTTTTTCTCGCTTGTTCTGTCTATACTGTTTTTAAGTTGCAATAGTGCAAACACCCAAAATGATCAACTTGCTTTGCGCTACGATTCCCCTGCTCAAATATGGGAACAAACACTGCCTTTGGGCAATGGAAGAATAGGGATGATGCCCGATGGAGGGATTGAATCTGAGCAGATTGTGCTCAACGATATCACCATGTGGTCGGGCAGTAAAGACTCCGATGCTTTGAATCCTGAAGCATTGCAATATCTTCCACAGATTCGGCAACTGCTGCTAGAAGGAAAGAACTTAGACGCTCAAAATCTTATGTATAAACATTTCCGTAGCAAAGGGCAAGGCTCGGCTTACGGTAATGGAAAGGATGCGCCTTATGGTTGTTTTCAGATGTTGGGCGATTTAAACATTAACTATAGTTATGCAACAGAAGCCGACATAGAGCACTATAGTCGTTCTCTCAACTTGAACGATGCTATTGCAAACACCTCTTTCAAAAAGGGAGATGTAAGTTATCAGCGTGAGTATTTCGTATCGCATACCGATGATGTGATGATTATTAGACTAACAGCAGATAAGAAAAATGCTATTTCATTCAATGTAGGAATTTCGCGCCCTGAACGTGGTGATGCTTTTGTAGAAAACAATGCATTGTATATGAAAGGTCAATTGAATGATGGACACAATACAGACAATGGCGTTAGCTACCTCACTAAAGTGCAAATAACCAATAGTGGTGGTAGCTTATCGGCTGATGATAGCTCGCTTTCCATTACCGATGCCGATGAGGCAATCATTGTAATTTCTACTTCCACCAATATGTTGGATGAGGAGTATGAAGCTACAGTGGCTGAATTGATGAGTAAAGCACTTGGTGCAAACTACAATAAACTAAAGAAGAGTCATGTTACGGCTTATCAAGAGAAATTCAATCGTGTAGAACTGCATTTAGGACAACAAGATACTGAGTCTACTACAAATCAGAGATTGAAACAATTTCAAACCAGTGGCGATCCGTCTTTCGCAGCGCTCTATTTTCAATATGGTCGCTACTTAATGATTAGTGGGACTAATGAAAACTCAATGCCTCTCAATCTGCAAGGATTGTGGGCCAACACAGTTCAAACTCCATGGAATGGTGATTATCACCTGAACATAAATGTACAGATGAACTATTGGGCAACCGAAGTGAGCAATCTCTCTGAATTACATAAACCCTTGATAGATTTCACCCAATCGTTAGTTCCTTCTGGCACAGCAACAGCAAAAACGTTTTACGATGCTGAAGGTTGGGTAGCGCACGTTATTACCAACCCTTGGCTTTTTACTGCTCCTGCAGAACATGCATCGTGGGGCGCAACAAACACTGGAGGTGCTTGGCTTTGCGAACACCTTTGGGAACACTATGCTTTTACACAAGATAAAGACTATTTACAAAGTGTATATCCCACCTTGGCTAGTGCGAGTAAGTTTTTCTTGACAAATATGATTGCTGAACCAAAGAACGGATGGTTGGTAACTGCACCCTCTTCGTCACCCGAAAATGGTTTCTACATACCGGGAAGTAAAGATGCGGTGTATGTTTGCATGGGTCCTACAATGGATGTGCAAATTATAAACGAGTTATTTACAAATACGCTTGAGGCTGCAAAAATATTGGGCATTGAGGACGAAACAACTAATAGTATTCGCGAAACGCTTCCAAAACTTCCACCCATGCAAATTAGTCCCAATGGTTATTTGCAAGAGTGGTTAGAAGATTACGAAGAAGCTGAAATTCATCATCGCCACGTGTCACATCTATATGGATTGTACCCTTCTAATCAAATTACGCCAGATAGAACTCCTGAATTAGCCGAAGCTGCTCGTCAAACATTGGAGCGACGAGGTGACGGAGGAACAGGTTGGTCACGTGCATGGAAGGTGAACTTTTGGGCACGACTCCATGATGGAGATAGAGCATACAAACTATTGAAAAGCCTGCTTCAACCAGCTATGGGAGATAAAGTAGAAATGGATGGAAGTGGTAGCGGAACGTATCCTAATTTATTTTGTGCACATCCTCCTTTTCAGATAGATGGTAACTTTGGCGGAACTGCTGGTATTGCAGAGATGCTTATCCAGAGTCACGACGGGTTTATTGAATTGCTACCTGCCATACCCAGTGAATGGTCAGATGGTAGCTTTAAAGGTCTTCGTGTTCGTGGGGGAGCAGAAGTGAGTGCAGAGTGGAAAGACCATCAACTAAAAAGAGTAGAGATTCTAGCAACAGTGGATAATGAATTTAAGATAAAAGCACCTGCTAATATTTCTTCTGTATCTGTTGATGGAAAAGCTGTTGAGGTGAAGGATGGCTTTGTGATACTATCAAAAGTGAAAAATGAGAGAGCTATATTAATGCTTGAATACCTTTAGAGAGTTGAAAATGGATACGGGATTGTTATTTATGAAAGATATCTTCTCTAAGTAATACAATCTGCATGCAAAACAGAGGTTTTTTAATGAAGCTTAATCTTTCAAAGTTGAGAACTATCCTTATAAGATGATGAGTAAATAGTAATATTCCTTTTAGATATATCAACTAATTAATTATAATTGATCAGAATGAATCAACTAAAAACCCTCTCTTTAGCAGTGTTGTTGCTATTCAACTTAATATTAACTGCACAAAACTCAGGAGAAAATAAAATAGAGCAAATTTGTTATAAGAATTCACTTCTTAGTGTAGAGGAAAGAGTAAGTGATTTGTTAGGTAGGATGACCCTTGATGAAAAAATAGGGCAACTTCTATGTTTTCAAGGATGGGAAATGTACTCAAAGATTGATGATAAAGTCTCTTATAGTAAGAAGTTTAAAAATAGTATTGACGCTAAACACGTTGGTATGTTTTGGGCTACTCTCAGAGCTGATCCATGGACGATGAAAACTCTTAAAACGGGACTTAATCCTCGTTTGGCTGCTGATGCAACTAATGCTATGCAAAAATATGCAGTAGAAGATACTCGATTAGGTATTCCCATATTATTTGCAGAAGAATGTCCTCATGGACACATGGGTATTGGTACAACTGTGTTTAATACATCTATAGGTCAGAGTAGCACTTGGAATCCATTATT
>SMEQ01000410.1_pt1 | contig 13205 bp, 9 predicted proteins | sample 2456281 | NCBI WGS metagenome assembly SMEQ01 (sample SAMN10132596, study PRJNA489261) | soil metagenome | isolation source: day1 antibiotic-loamy sand soil ammended with raw manure from dairy cow... | place: USA | collected 2015-04-01 | reverse complement strand
TTGAGGGTGGGAGAGTAAGTCGACGCCGCTTTTATAAAACCCGATACATTTAGTTGTATCGGGTTTTTTTATGTCTATACTTTTCTGAAGGGAAAAGTAGGATCATGCGCAAATGTTGGGGATTTAGCATAAATTCTCGTTAATCGATACAAGAAGAAAGCTTTGTTTCATAAACTTGACGTAGTTTCGCCGATTTGTTCACCAGTAAGCCCTTTCCGGTATAAACTGTAAATTAAGTTGTTTCTTTCAGCATCTTCATCTCGTAAAACGCTCAGTAAAACTGGATAAAAATCACCATTTCTTGTACTGGTAACGCTTAAAGCTATTTCTTTGCCAAAACCTTTGATAGTTCTCGGACGATACCCATTTGCATAATCTCCTGTTTCATTTTGATGAATCTTCCTCTCTGAGATCATTAAGACTTCCAATGACATTTTCATGATTTCATTAAAACCATCTTTCTTATTTGCAATATCTTGCAAAATTTCCGTAATTTGTCCCTGTGTAAAGTTCATATTTAAGTGTTTATTATGTTGCAATTTTAAAATTACAAAATATTTACTTTACACACTTTTTTAGTACAGTATCTAAGAAGTTCAATGTAGTTATCCAAAATCCGATTTTTTTACAAAGGAAATTATTTTTCATGGATTTTGTCCCTAAGTTTTGGTATTGATACGTCATCTTCCATTTGCACCGCTGAAGGTAGCCACGAAGTAAATTTGCAATCTTTCTTCTGAAATCTTCTAATCTGCAATTTAAGACCACAGAAAAAAGGTGCTATTAAAATAACACCTTTTATATATAATATGTAATCTTCAATCTTTTATCACGAAGTGCCTACCACATCTCATCTAGCACCTTAACGGTTCCTTTGAAGAGTGCTACTGTTTTGTTATTTTGATCGCTAACTAAAACTTGGTAAATACCAGTAGATTTACCTCTGTGTAACTCTGTACAACGCGCGGTAAGGATATCGTTCAATTTAGCTGGTCTTGTATGCGAGATAGCGGTTTCAATGCTTACACATTTAAATCCATGACTGTTTGCTGCAAAAGCTAAAGCTGAATCTGAGAGCGAGTAGCTAATGCCACCGTGAACAATTTCAAAGCCATTTAACATGCTTTCATTGACTTTACAAGCCAGTGTGCATTTCCCAGTTGTTATCTCCATTACTTCAATGCCAAGCCATTTGCTAAACGCATCCTTGGACATCATTAAATGAATAATTTCTTGAGGATTTTTCATGTTTATTTAACTGATCTTGATAATAAAGTTGTAAAGGCAATCATTACGATAAATAATTGTGTTGCAGTTTCATCGTCTAATTCTGTTCCGTCATCATCAGGTTCGCTTAATTCCATTGCAATAAAACGAGATAATTCAGGTTGATCTGTGAAACTTTCCAAAATTTCCTCATCGTTGTCGTCGAAATAACCGTCTAACATTTCAAAATAAGGCTCTTCAAATGCGTCGATGTCATCGTCAGTTACAGTGGTTGTTACCAAACCTTCCTGCTCAAAGCTTTCAGCAATTAAGCAATAGTAATATAAAAGTAATCCTTCTAATTTTTCATTGTTGTATTCTAATGCCGCCGACATGATATAGCCCAACAAGGTAGGCTGTGCAATCGAATGTGTTTCGGATACTCTTTCTAACGCATCATCGTCTAGATTGTCTACTTTCTGAATTGCTTTCTCAATACTCTTTATAGAAACTTGTGCCATTTGTTATGTTTATTTGTATTTGTTTTTTGTTAAATCAGTAGTCGTCTTTTTGAAAGAGCTTGTTGCTAGTATTTAAAAAGTTCGTCCAGTGCTTTTTCAACTTTAACAGCGTTTGTCAATAATTCCGACTCTAAAATAGAGTTTAAGGGAATTGCTGGTGAGTCTACTGAACCTACAATCGAAATTGGAGCATCTAAGAACTTGAAATTATCGCGTTGAATTCGTCCTGCTAATCCCAAAGTAAATGATGCTTCTATGGATTCTTCTGTCACTAACATGACCTTTCCATGTTTCTGAACTGCTGCATTGATCATTTCTGTATCGATTGGATTCAATGTTCTTAAATCCAATATATCTACTTTATCTGCGAAATTCTTGGACGCTTCAATGGACCAATAAACTCCTCTTCCATAAGTAATTATTACAGCTGATTCTCCATTCTCAACGTGTTTTGAAGCTGCTTCTTGAACCGTACGACCTTTCCCAAAAGGAATAATGTAATCTTCGTCTGGTTCAATGGACATTGCGCCTTCTGTTCCTGGGATTTTAGACCAATATAACCCTTTATGCTCCAACATTACTACTGGATTTGGATCGTAATATGCGGCTTTCATCAAACCTTTTAAATCTGCTCCATTGGATGGGTAGGCTACTTTAATACCACGAATGTTGGTTAAAATAGATTCTACACTGGAAGAGTGATATGGACCACCAGAACCATAAGCTCCAATTGGAACGCGAATCACACAGCTTACAGGCCATTTTCCGTTAGATAAGTAATAAGAGCGGCTTACCTCCGTAAATAATTGATTCAATCCTGGCCAAATGTAATCAGCGAATTGAACTTCTACAATGGGTTTTAAACCAACTGCTGACATTCCAACTGTAGAACCAATGATAAAAGCTTCTTGAATTGGCGTATTAAAAACGCGATTATCACCAAAGGTTTGTGCTAAAGTTGCTGCTTCTCTAAAAACGCCCCCTAATCTGGGACCAACATCTTGTCCATAAAGTAAAGATTCTGGGTGTTTTTGCATCAATTCACGAACTGCGAATAATGCACTATCAACCATGACCGTTTTCCTCTTTCCAGCAGGTTCACGAATTCCTTTTTCTTCAGTTACCGGTGTAGGGGCGAAGATAAAATCCGTAATTGATTTTGGATCTGGCTCCTCGGCATTCAATGCTTTGATATATTCTTCGTCAACTAGTTGAGAAACTTCGGTTTCGATTGCTGCTATTTCAGCTTCTGTTACACCAACGTCTAATAAGTTTTGAATTAATTTTGGATACGGATCTTTTTTGGACTCTTCGTCTAAGTCATCGCGATACCATTCTTTTCGAACGCCTGACGTGTGGTGACCTAACAAAGGCACCTTCGCATGAATCATGAACGGGCGTCTTTCTTTTCGAATGATTTCAAAAACCTCTTTTACGGTTTGATAAGAAAGGTCAAAGTCACTTCCATCGATGGTTCTTACTTCAATTCCTTTAAACCCTTTCAGGTAATGGGTCATGTCTTGCGCACGAATTTCTTCAGCTCGCGCTGATATATCCCAACCGTTGTCTTGAACTAAGAATACCATTGGAAACTGCTTTAAAGCAGCCATTTGTAAAGCTTCTGAAACTTCACCTTCTGTACAGGAAGCATCACCCAGGGAACAAACAACGACTGGATTTTGGCCATCGAAATCTGCTGCTAATCCTTGAAGTTCTTTATACTGAATTCCCATTGCAACTCCAGCTGTAGGAATGGCTTGCATTCCGGTTGCTGAGGACTGATGCGGAATTTTCGCCATGTCATCTCTATCCAAGGATGGATGAGAATAATAGGTTCTTCCGCCTGAAAATGGATCGTCTTTTTTAGCGAATACTTGGAGCATCAATTCGTATGGCGTAATCCCCATTCCGAGAAGAATACTATCATCCCGGTAATATGGCGCTACCCAGTCTTGTGGAAGTAATTGTAATCCAACTGCAAGTTGGATGGCCTCATGTCCACGAGAAGTTGCGTGCACATATTTGGCAGTAACCTCTTTATTTGCTTCGTATTTTTCTGAAAGTGTTTTCGCTGTACACATCAAACGAAAAGCATCTATTAGTGTAGTTTTATCTGTTTGGATTGCATCCATTGTTGATTCTGTTATCGTATTTTGCATGACTTTGTTGTCGAAAAATTTGTATCAAATATACGCATTCTAATATTAGAATCGCACTAAAATCGATGATTTTAACTATTTGAAAAGCTCTAAAATTGGTTCTCCTGTTGTTGTACTTGGTTTTTGTAATTGTAATATAGGAACCAAGGTTGCAGTGATGTCGGTGATGTTGATTCTTCTCAGTATCTCTTGTGTTGGAATATTTGCTCCATACCAAATTAGTGGTACATGCGTGTCGTAATTATATGACGATCCGTGGGTTGTTCCTTTATAAGCTTTTGGTGCATCTCCCCATTGGGAAATATAACCAGGTTCCAAGATATATAAAACGTCTCCACTTTCGTGGTATCTGTATCCTCTTCGAATCATGTCTCTCCATTCAAAATCAGCTGAAGAACTTTCCAATTCGGTAGCTGTATAAACTGCTTTTACGTTTTCCCAATTTTTCACTCTAGCTTTTACAAACTCTTGCGCATCCTCCAGTTTTATTTTTTTAGAAATTAATAATTCACGATCAAAGTAGATGTTGCTGTTCTGTCTAGATGAAATGATATCAACTCCATACTTTGCAACTACCTCTTTTCTTAACTGTACTAATAAAGGTTTCCAATTCAAATAACCTCCTGGTAACTGTTGGTCAATTAATTTTTGAGGAACTGGAACTACAGCATGATCAGCAGTTAAAAAAAGCACGAAATTTTCTTTTCCAACTTTTTCCTCTAATTCAGCTATGATTTTTGCAATTTCTAAATCTAAACGAATATACATGTCTTGTATCTCGATTGAGTTTGGACCAAACGAGTGACCAAGAATATCCGTTGAAGAAAAACTAATCGCTAAAAAGTCTGTTTCTTTTCCTTGACCTAATTTCTCTTTATCAAGCGCTTCTAAAGCAAAATCAGTTAGGTATGTATTTGCATAAGGCGTATATGTGAAAAGATCGTAATCCAATTCATTATTGGTCATTGCTTTCAGATCATAAGGAAAAGTTGGAGTAGATTTTCCGGTTAATGTATGTTCATAAGGTGAATCGTCAGGGCCACTTTCTGTGTACGTATCGATGTCAAAATACGTATTCCAAGTTTCCTTTAGATAGGAATCTGGAGTTTTCATTGCATTGAAATCTTTTACCCATCCTGGCAATTCCTTTGTGAAAAAAGAACTCGTTAAAAATCCTCCTGTTGAAGAATCAAACCAATAACTTCCATCTGATAAATGTCCACCAGGTAAAATAGCACTTCGATCTTTAATCGATAAAGAAATCACTTTTGAATTTGGGTAGGTTAATTTCAGTTGATCGGTAATGGTATTTGTTTTTAGATTTTTCGGTGATTTTTTCCCGCCATCATCTTTTGAACCAACTGATGAAACTGATTCGTCTCCGACACAATTCACTGTTTTTTTTAGCGCTCTATGGTACCAATCATTAGCAACAATTCCATGGTTATTTGGAGTTGTACCAGTATAGATGGATGCATGTCCAGGACCTGTATACGTCGGAACGTAATTGTATTGCGTATTTCTACAATGTGATCCGTTATTCATCAATTTGACAAATCCTTTATCAGAAAATTTAGATTGGTAGCGGTATAAATACTCATAGCACATTTGATCCACTACAATACCGACTACCAATTTTGGTTTGGTAGTTTGTGCAAACGATGAAATCGAAAAACTAAGGAATAAGAGAATGACTACGACGGAAGATGGAACTATTTTCATGATTTTATTTTTATTTATCAAAGCTAAGCATAGATTCTAAAAATAAGAAGAAAATAGGTTAGAACTTCCTTAACGCATCAAATACATTTTACCAAATTCTTTCTTAAAGTATGTATCAGCTCCAGAGTCTCTGTGTTTAATATCTTCTCCTTTAATCTGTGAAAGGACTCGGTATAAATAAACTCCATTTGCTAATTGATCGCCAAACTCATCTCTACCATCCCAAGCGTATTGACTGATGTTTCGACCAATGTGAATCGGACCTAACTGATCTTCTGTAATTTCACGAACAACCTTTCCTGTAACAGTCATGATTTGAATAATTATTTCATCCGGTACCTCAGAACCTGTCAATGTAAACACAAATTGAGTACTCGTACTAAATGGATTTGGATAATTCATCAAGTAAGTAATGGTTGATTCATGAATCACTTCAAAAGTGATTTTGTATTGTAAATCACCAGAAAGATTACCGGATTTATCAGCTCCTTGAACCATTAACGTGTATTTACCATCCATTTCAAACTCTCCATTGTAAATGATTTTAAAACGCTTGTGCTGCGATTCAGCAGGTATCCACTGTAAAACAGCATTTCCATTTCCATCGATAAAAGGAATGCGTTTTTGATTTCCGACTGGGTCAGTTAGATAAATACCGAAAAGAGTTGTATCTGATATTTCATTCATGATTAACCAAGGGTTTTCATCTTTCAAAGAAATGACAACTTCACTTTTTGGACTGATGATATCGCCATTTAAAATATGAACTCCGTCAAACGTAACATCTAAAATTGGGTTGATTTTATCGTTAGAAACATAAAATGGAATTTGCAATAAATTGTTGTAGTGGAATTGCTCGGGTTGATCGGTAAGTAATGTTCCATTTATATATGGATTTACTTCCATCCACAACGAGTTTAACCCCGAAAGACCATTGGTGGAGAATTCAATTGTATCTCGAATCACATCAGAGGTCCGCAAAGAGTCTTGTCGATTATAAGGAACAAAATGTTTATTTTGATTTGCATCTTGGATCCAATACGATATCAACAAAGAGTCCATGTGGTATTCGCTGATGTTTCTAACATCTACAGCAAATTTAAAAGTCTGACCCTCCTGCAAAGTATCGGATTCTGATAACCATGTAAACGGATTAGATCCGTCAATTGCAGCTTCGGGGAGTGGTTGGTAAAGAACGTGCCAACGATCTAGCTGTGCAGGTGTTAGGCCAATTTTGTCCTGGTAAGATGCCTTAAGCCTCAGCATTGGGTAATCTTGTGCCGAAATAAGGTTGTTTAAGTTCAAGATGGAGTCTTTCCGGGTCATTAAGGTATCCATGGTGAAGAGAACTCCACCAGAAAGGTTTAAGCCTTCAATGGTAATGCGTGTGGAGTCGAAATTAGGATTTTCCTTGGGGTCTTGCTTCCAATAGAGGGTTTCCCACATGGAGGAAGGTCCAATGATGGTTGATTTTTCTTGTCCTTTTGATTGGCTCCCTACCAACTTTAAGTTTAAATTAATTAACTCTCCAAAGGTAGAAGAAGTAGAAACTACTTCGTGAACAAAACCGGGATCTCCTTTTCTATAAAAGAAAATAAATGCCTTGTCTGGTCCGGTTCCTATTTGATTAGCTCCTAAATCTTGAAAAGTTTGTCTCAAAGAAGGGGTGATGTTATCCCATTCGTCATATAGGGCTTTAACAGTTGTGTAAACCAAAATATAATGACCATCTGGTACAGAGTCTAAAATCATACTTCTGAATGATTCCATTTGGGAGGGAATCTGTTGTCTGAATATGAAGTAGTTTTCAACTCTGTTTCTACAAGCAGAACCATCATTTGCATTGCCAAAATAATGTCTTGGATTTAGCCCATTGATTCTTTTTCCCCAGGGCTCTAAAGTAACAGGGTCAAATACGGCTACATGTATAGACGGGCTCCAACCACAGAAAGCGTAATCAATCATTTGATTATCAATTTCAAATAGCGTCATAAATGTCATGAGCGTAGAGGTCGGATTATCGTATACGTCGACGTTAAACGTTCTTGGAATTGTGTCAAATTTTCGCTCTCTGACACTTCTGTCGTACTTCAGGTTACTGAATTGATTTTGTTTAAACTGAAAAAAGTGATCTTGACCCCAACCTGTTTTACCAGGTATGTATTGAAACGAACTTTCATGCCACTTTAAAGTAGAACTATCCACGGCAACTCTCCAAAAGTAGACAGTACTATCTGAACAAATCAAAGGGTAGTTTTGGTTATTACCTACTTTTTTCCATTGCGATGGGTTAACCTCTTTAACACCTCCCAATCCGGAAACGGTTGCAAAACGATGTTGTGGACTGTTGAATAGATCGGTGGTGTCAATTTCAAATCTATAGGTATTGAACGCCGCAATCGGATTGATTGTGGAAGCCTTCAAAGTGACACTATCTCTTGGGATAACTGCAAATTCATAGGGCCAAACAGGGCTAATTCCATCAATGTTAATTAAAAAGGGTTTGCTGACTTGATTGTTAGTCCATTCTTCAAACTCCGGTATTAAGCTTGGGATATCAACTGAAATATTAAAGTAATTCAGTCCAACACCGATGTCAGCTTGTAAAGGTACTTTGAAGCTGAATGTATCTTTGAAGTCTAATCTTGGTATAAAAAAAGAATAGCTTGAATCTACGCCATTTGGAAAAATTCGATTGACTTCTAAAGTGAATGTGTCCGTTACTGATTTACCTAAGTTGGTGAGTTCGATATTTACTTGTATGCTATCGACACTTAAGTTAATTTCTTCGGGTCTAAAGAAAATAGATTGCTCTGTAATTTCTATTTCAGGTTTCTCATGCCAGTTGATTCTTAACAGTGGGTCACCGTGTAAAACCATTTGGGTGGAAGTGGTTTCCGTGTAGATATTGTCTCCGAAATTATTTCTAACTGTGGCGATTGTTCTTTTCATCTGTTCACCTATGGATTTTCCGTATGCCGCTTTTGAAAGTTGACGATAAAACTCAGATGAATATTGATTGAGAGAAAAACCATAGGCGGTGGTCACTGAGGAGATAAAAGCAATGGCCCCCTCTTGAGGAATCAAAACAAATTTTTCAGCAGTGGATTCATAATCTTGAAACACATCTCCCGAGTAACAAGCGTTTCCGATCATTAGTGGATACTTTCCTTGATTGTTCCAATTGGAAGGTTCGTCCACATTGATTTCAAAACCATCTGCAGTAGCATGTCCAAAGAAGTTCATCAAAGAAACACCATCAGAAATCCGTTGACCGACCTCGGCAACTGTAATTGGATCAAGTGGGCTGCTGCTGGTTTTCTTAAACGTTCTTACACTGCCTCCGAAATCGTCCGTTTCGATGGTTGACTTCATGTTGTTTAGGTAGTGTTGGAATTCGTTTTGATCTGCAGCTGTTGTTCCACCAGCAAAGTGTAAAATCTTTTTTTGCCATTCTTTACTAGACGAATTATAGGTGCTTTGAGGATCTTGTTGGGCATCGAATTGAATTACTTTGGCCAAATAATCTCTTAATTGTTGATTGGTTCTAACTGCAATTCTTCCTGTTGGAACCAAAGGGTCCCAAATGGCGTTTTCTAGTCGCGCAGTAATCATCACATCGCTCGATGGATAGCCGAAGGAAGGAATTAAAGATTTGGCAAAAATAGCAGGGTTTTTTCTAGTACCTGCAACCTCTTTCAGTCCCTTTCCAATCAAAAATAATGCTTTGGGCTTTTGTACTAAAGCCGTCTGATGTAAATGATGCGCGAATCGACGAATTCCTAAAATGTGTTTTTCTACCCCGCCGCCGTATTGTAGATATAGTTGGTCGATGTCTGCCAGCACAACTTTATAACTACCACCAGCAATGGAGGCCCTGTAGTCCGAATACTCTGTAGCGCTTTCCAGCAGTGATTTATGGGTAACCATTAACACCACGTTGCTGTCATTTTGAACTGTATTGTAATCTACAAAACGAGTCGTAGGGCTAACTGGCTTCATTTCTGAAACCAGAATAGAATTGCTTTTGTCTTCAATAATTACCATCTGCTTTTCCCCAGACAAAGAATTGGATACAAGGGCTTGCCAGTTGTTTCCCCCATTATTGGTAACAAGTACGACTTTAGGTTGTTGACCAAAAATTAACATGATTGGATTGACCAAATTTGCATTGGTAATATCTAAGCGTATCTTGTTGTGGAGTGTGTTGTTTTCAATAAAGTATTTTCCTTTATCTTGACCATTCATAGTCGTTAATTTTGGATAGGTCACTGACCAGTAACTGACAGATTGAAAGTCGGTTGCATACTCAGTGCTAGCATTTATGGTATGCCTAATAGGTGTGTTTCCATTTGCCAATAGACTGGAAGGAAATTGTGCGATAATGTTTTTTTGTTGATAGCCTTTAAAGTCCTCCGCATGAAGAACGGTTTGAGATCCCCCTATTTTCCAAGAAAAACTATGGTTGTTTCCACCAGGAGTAACGTTATTCCATGCGTTTGAATTGGAAACTGAAATCCCATGAAACTCAGCTTGTGGTGCATTTACTCCAACGTATGGATTTGGGGTGTAAGCATTATAGGCAACGGTTGAACCGTTGATTCCATTTCTGTGATTGCTTGCCCAACCTTCTCCTGGCATAAACTTTGAGCTTGAAGACACGTTGTTGTCATCCCTACATTCTACATAGAACGTGTTGTAAGAAGCTTCGACTTTAGAAAACCAGTAGCTAGCAGGATTTGATATGGCCGCATGGTTTATATCATTTTCAATTAAAAACCTTTTGTTGTTTGGTTGATTGTTCCAAGTGAAAAAATAGTGAATGGTGTCGTTGTATAAACTGTAGGATGGATTTCCAATTGTTGTTGGGTCATCGTATAGGGTAGAGTCCAACCAACCATCGTTTTTTTCGACATAAAAAAGGATGTATTCACCCGATTCTAAAATGTTGTTTCCTCCATCTACTACGTGAATCGGTACTTCTCTCTGTCTTCCGAAAATCTGGATGTTATCACTGTTAAAAAGAGAAACGGGCACTCCAGCATCTACCAATGTGTTGTAGTCTAATTTATGAATACCGGTCTGAGAAACCTTGAAAGAATAATAAGATTGAGAATAATTGATCCACTCATTCCCGAAAACTTGCCCATAAGCGGATGAAAAAGAGAAGAACAATAAAAAGAATAGTAGTATTTTCATATTAAATTTTTATTTAATTTGAGGGGTATTGATTAAATTTCCTCCTTTATTAATTTGAAGTCTCAATGAGATGACATGAGAGTAGAGCGCGACAGATTGATCTCCCATATCCGTAAAAGCATAGTCCAATGAGAAACTTTTGAAGCCAACACCCAGCCCAACGTTGGGCTGGAAAGTTAGTTTTTTAGAGTCGTCAAAATTTTTAATGTATTGTAAATTACCAACTCCCATCCTGAGTGTTACGAATGATTTGAATCCAAATTCGATTCCAACCGATGGATCGATACTGAATGGCTTGGATTTAATAATTGTATTTCTTTTACCATCCGTTGTGATGGCTAAATCTACTTCACCACCTAAGAATAATCCTTTCTGACCTAAATCATATCGAACGTGAGTTCCAGCAATTAGACGCGGCAAAGTGATTTCCAACCCATTTTCGGGGATTTCGTTTCCAGTCTTGATAAACACTTCTTTCATCGAGTTGTCGATGTTGAAGATCCATGCATTGAAAGTCGAAGAAACGTCTCTCGCCATTAAACCGAATTTCCAATGTTCATTTTTCTTGTATTGAACCCCGGCATCTAATCCAAATCCCCAAGCTTTTGCAAAGTCTCCAATTTTACGATTAATCAATTTAAAGTTCCCCCCAACACTGAGTCCTTCGATGTTTAGTTTTCGCGCATACGAAAATAAATAAGCGTAGTCGGCTGCCGTAAAGGTACTTATGCGGTCGTAGTCAATGTTTCCGCCGTTGTCGATGAGCTGAGTTGTATTCGGGATGTCATCCACTGCGAATCGAATGAACGAAAAACCGATGGTGCTTTTTTCATCCAAGGTTCTAGCGATGCCAATGTAATCGTATTTCGCAATTCCAGCAAAATATTCTGAGTGCATGGCTGCTACTTCCCAACCTGGCTTTAAGTAGGTCAATCCTGCTGGATTCCAATATCCTGAATTTACATTTTCAGTTTTTGCAACCACGGAATTGGACATTCCCAATGCTTCAGCTCCCAAACCAATTTGTAAAAACTCGTTGGAATACTTTGGAGCTACCCCATTTTTTTGAGCAAAGAAAGTACTTTGGAAAAAGAGAACAGTAAAAATAATTAGGCTATATTGAATGCGCATCGCTTTTTTATAAATAAATTAGACACCTAAATAACCCGTTTTTTCAAAAAAAATTGTGTTCTTTGCAATGTCTATATAATAAAGCGTAAAATTACGAAGTATTTTTGACATACATTCTTCAGGATTCATTTAAAAAAATAGTATTCGTGTTTTCAATATTCAATATCCCTAATTTGCTCACATCCATGAATATGATGTGCGGAATAGCGGCTATTTTATTGTCTGTTTTTGGAAGAATTGACTTAGCTCCATTTGCGATTTTTGCAGGAGCAATTCTCGACTTTATGGATGGTTTTGTGGCACGCTTGCTAAATCAGCAAGGAGAGTTGGGTAAACAATTGGATTCTCTGGCGGACACCATTACATTTGGACTAGCACCGGGAATCATGATCATGGTATTGTTGAGTTATTCAATTCAAGTGCCCGTTGAACATGCATTTGAATTTGGTACGACCATGAAAATGGCTTTTAACGATTGGTTTGAAAGTGTGCTTTCTGGTCAACCGACTTCCTATTTGCCGTTTTTTGCCTTGCTAATTCCTTTCATGTCCATGTTTCGCTTGGCAAAATTCAACATTGATGTTCGACAAGGAGATTCGTTTATCGGACTGAATACGCCTGCAAACACGATTTTCTTCACTTCTTTTCCGTTGATTTTAGCGAGTCAGTTTGCCGTAAAGCCAATGACAGATTCAGTGATTTATACCATGATCAGTCCGATGGTGATGATACCTATGGTGATTATCATGTCCCTCTTGTTGGTTTCTGAAATTCCATTTTTTTCCTTTAAATTCAAACACTTCAAATGGTCTGGTAATCAGTTGCGATTTGGTTTTTTATTAACCTGTTTAATATTAATTCCGACCTTATTGGCTTGGTCCATTCCAATTGTTGTATTTTTGTACATTCTTTTATCAATTATTGAAAATCTTTTTTTAAAAAAATAAACAACATGAAATTCAAAGCTGAGATTGACGTAATGCCATTAGATGCATTGTTAGACCCACAAGGTAAAGCTGTAACCAACGGCATGAAAAATATTGGTTTACCAGAGATTACTGGTGTTAGAATTGGAAGACACATCCGTCTTTTCATCGATGCAGCTTCTATGGCAGAGGCAGAGGCAAAGGTGGAAGAGGCTTGTAAGAAATTGTTAGCAAACCAAATCATGGAAAGCTATACATTCGTTCTATCAGCGGTATAGGATCAGATAAAGTTTTATATTAGGATAAACCATCAGACTAAAGTTAGTTTGGTGGTTTTTTTT
>SMEQ01000409.1_pt1 | contig 13207 bp, 8 predicted proteins | sample 2456281 | NCBI WGS metagenome assembly SMEQ01 (sample SAMN10132596, study PRJNA489261) | soil metagenome | isolation source: day1 antibiotic-loamy sand soil ammended with raw manure from dairy cow... | place: USA | collected 2015-04-01 | reverse complement strand
CAACCCTGTGAATACCGATGCGGAATTTGCAGAAAAATCCAGCAAAGGTGGCATTATTGCACCGCCGGCTATGCTGCAAGCATGGAGTATGGAAGGTTATGCCATGGCGCATAAACCTGCACAAGACGTACAACGTGAATTGCATAATGTATTTGATGAGAACGGTTTTACCGGTGTATTAGGTACCAACTGCACGCAAGAATACTATCGCGACTTAAAAGTGGGCGATCAAGTCTTTGCCCATACCATTATCGATACCATTTCTGAACAAAAAGCCACCGCACGCGGTATTGGCTATTTTATCGAAACGGTCACTCAGTTCACCGATCAAAACGGCGAAGCCGTAGGTCGCATGGTGTTTCGTGTATTGAAGTTTATTCCTGCTGAAGGCGCGAATACGGCTAGTAAAGCCGATGACAGTACACCAGAGCTACCTACTCGTGTGCATTCACCACGTGGCCATGATAACAAGTGGTGGTGGGAAGCAGTCGATAACGGCAAAATGCTGATCCAACGCTGTAAGAGCTGCCAAACTTTACGTCACCCGCCACGCCCTATGTGCGGTGAGTGTCAATCCATTGAGTGGGATTCTGTTGAATCAACGATGGAAGGCGAGATTTTTAGCTTCGTCGAAATGTACTATCCGAAATTCCCAGGCTATCAGTATCCTTTAGTTTGTGCGGTTATTTCTTTAAAAGAAGGCACGCGCATCGTATCGAATATTGTCGGCTGTGATCCTGACAAAGTGCATATCGGTATGAAGGTAAAAGGTAAGGTAGAACAGGTCGATGAAAAAACCATGCTGCCGCAGTTTTATCCCGCTTAATGACAAAGAGAGAGAATACTATGACTAAAGAAACACGTTCCTATAGCAGTGTCTCTGTAGGGGATACATTGCCCGCGCTGGAAATTCCTATTACCTCCGGTTTGATTGTGGGTGGTGCGGCAGCATCGCGTGATTTCACGCCTGTTCACCACGATAAAAAAGTCGCACAAGAAGCCGGCTTACCCGATATTTTCATGAATATCTTAACCAGTAATGGTTTGATGGGCCGCTTTGTCACCGATTGGTCAGGACCGGATTCCACCTTAAAAGGCATCGATATTAAACTTGGTGCACCGAACTTGCCTGGCTTTGTTATGACCATTACTGGCACGGTAAAAGCTAAAGACGATGCGAAAGGCACGGTCGATATTGAAGTCGTCGGTGAAAACAACGTTTGGGGCATGCACATGATGGGCACGGTAAGTGTCGCATTGCCACAATAAAGGGGATAAAAAATGACTGCAAATTTTGGATCTAAAGCTGCAATAGTAGGCGTTGCCAATACCGAGTTTTCGAAAAACTCTGGCCGTTCTGAACTGCAATTGGCTTGTGAAGCCGTACGTGATGCGATTGCTGATGCAGGCCTAAAGCCTTCAGATGTAGATGGTATGACCACATTCACCATGGACAATACCGATGAAATCGAAATCGCACGTGCGGTAGGCATTGGTGATTTAAGTTTTTACTCACGCGTACCACATGGCGGTGGTGCAGGTACAGGCTGTTTACACCAAGCGGCCATGGCGATTGCCACCGGCGCTGCAGAAGTTGTGGTGGTCTATCGTGCGCTCAATGGTCGTTCAGGCCAGCGTTATTCCGATGGTGTATCAGGTACGATCTTAACCGCTGATGCGATTCACTGGGGTTGGTACACGCCGTTTGGTTTGATGACGCCCGCGAGCTGGGTGGCTATGTACACCCAGCGTTATATGCACCTCACAGGTTGCAGCCAAGACGCCTTGTATGAAGTAGCGAAAGTGACGCGTGATTACGCAGCAACCAACCCTGCAGCCTTGTTTTACGGCAAGCCGTTTGATCGTGCTGAATACGATGCACAGAAGAAAATCGTTACACCATTAACGCTATACGATTGCTGTCTAGAAACCGATGGTGGTAGCGCGATTGTATTAACCACGCCAGAGCGTGCTAAAACCTTAAAACACCCAGCGGTTATCGTTAAAGGTGTGGGCGAGTGTGCAGCAGCGAATATGGAATCGATGACCAGCTTTTATCGTGACGAAATTGCTGCGATTCCTTCCATGGACAGAGCAGCAGAACAAGCCTATGCACAATCGGGCTTAACGCCAGATGATATTGACGCGGCGATTATTTACGATGCGTTTACGCCTATCGTATTGTGGCAGCTGGAGTCTTGGGGCTTTTGCCCACCTGGCAAAGCAGGTGAGTTCGTACTTAACGGCGGTTTACGTCCTGATGGCCGCTTACCGTGTAATACACATGGTGGTCAGCTATCAGAAGCGTATATCCACGGTGTAAACGGTATCGTTGAAGCAACCAAGTTGGTGCGCGGTACTTCGGTTAACCAGCCGAAGAAAACCGTCAACAACGTACTGGTAACCTCCGGTGTAGGTGTACCTACAGGTGGTGCTTTACTGGGTCTGGCCGAGTAAAGCTGTAACGCACCGCCTCTAGCAATTGCTAGAGGCGGTATCCTCTAAGATAGATCTCAATACACTTCACGCTTTGCGTATTCACTCCCTGCCGAATAAAAGCTTGTTGTCAATCTTTTGATGTTTTAGCCTTGCAGTGTTGTATAATTGTCTGCTAAGGCATTTATCGTTGCATTAATTTATCGAAAAGGCATTCAATCGTGGGCGACTTTCCAACTATTCCTGGCTACTCTATTTTGCGCATTTTAGGTGAGGGCGGTATAGCCACTGTCTATCTTGCCGTTCAAGACAATTTGAATCGTGAAGTTGCTTTAAAAGTCATGCACGTAGCATCTGCACAAGATGAGCGTATCGGTGAACGTTTTTTGCGTGAGGCGCGTATTGTTGCCCGTTTAACGCATCCGCATATCGTGCCCTTATACGATGTAGGCAAAGTCGATAATTACTGCTTCCTATCGATGGAATATTTACCCAAACATGATTTAACTGCACGTATCAAGCAAGGCATGACAGCAGGCCAGATACTGCGCGTGGCTAAAAGTATCGCCAGTGCTTTAGATGCAGCACATCAAAAATCGTATATTCACCGCGATGTAAAACCCGATAATATTTTGTTCCGTGCAGACGGCACGCCGGTACTGACAGACTTTGGTATTGCTAAGCCGATTAGCGATGGTATGGCGATGGAGCAAATTGGTGAAGTGATGGGTATTCCCCATTATATGAGCCCAGAGCAAATACGTGGCGAAAGTGTCGATCATCGTTGTGATCTATATGCTTTGGGCGTGGTTATTTATGAAATGCTGACCGGTCAATTACCTTATCAAGGTGATAGTGCCTCTGTGGTGGGCATGAAACATTTACAGGATCCCATACCACGTCTACCGGTCAATAGAGCCGTTTTTCAGCATTTAATTGATGGTTTATTGGCGAAAGACAAAACCGTGCGTATCGGTTCGGCCAAGCAAGTAGTGACAGCACTTGATGCAGTCTATGCTGTGTTGCGTCGTCAAGCAGATGCGAAAAAAGCACAAGTGAAAACGCCAGCTGCAGCAGCACCACAAACCGCAATCACACCAGAGGCAACAGAGGCCTTAGCACTTGAGCCGCTCGCTGATGGCGCTATTCGTGCTGACAGCCGTGATCGTGAACAAGAATACAATGCTGAACAAGAAGACGCCCAAGCAATCAGCAAGAATCACAAGCCTCTAGTGGCTACTATAGTGTTAGTTTTATTGCTGGGTTTATCCGCTGCTATTTATTACGCACCTAGCTTTTCTGCCAATACACCATTAATGGCCGCACATAATATGCTGAAAAGCTTATTAGTGCCGGTAGAGAAAGTGGATGTTAAGCAAGAGAAGATCAAGCAATTACTTGCACAAGCAGATGCAGCAGTAGCGAGTGAGCACTATGTTATGCCTTTATCGGGTAGTGCACTGGAAGCTTATCGTGCGGTGTTAAGTTTGGATGAATTTAACCTACAAGCGAAATTGGGTATGGATAGCATGAGTGCGCTCTTGTTGGATAAAGCCAATACAGCCATTGATGCCGAAGACTTTGAGGCAGCTGAAGGCTTTATACGTCAGGTAAGGTCGATTGCTGCGAATGCACAAGGCTTGATGAGCACAGAAATGCGTTTGCGTAGGCAACAGCAGATAAGTCAGGAAGCACAAAGGCAGCAACGTTTGGCTGAGCAACAAGCTGCAGAGGAAGCTGTAAGGCAAGAAGAGCTGCGCAAGCAACGACAAGCAGCCTTGGAGCGTCAGCGCCAACAGCGCTTGAAAGCAAACCGTGATGCTGAGAAAGCGGAACTGGCCCAGCAAGAAGCGGAACGTGCTAAACAGCAAGCAGAAGCCGATGCGGCGGCAGCGATGTTTACCAATATTCGTATCCGTGGCCTATTGGCTAAAGCAGAAACCTATTACACGCGAGGCGAGTTTCATGTGCCTGTCGGTGAGAACGCGCTCGCCGCATATGCAGAAGTGCTAGAGCTAGATGCCGCGAATACAGCGGCACAAGAGGGCTTGCAGAAAACCGTTGATGCAATTATCAAAGAGTTAGAAGTTTTGCTTGCCAATCAGCGTGTCAATGAGGCGCAAGCCTTATACAGCCATGTATTATCCATAGCAAAAGACAATAGCGCTTTGTATGCATTTGCCCAGCGAGTGGGTTGGTAAGCCGCTTTTTATAGGGAACTTCAAACGCGCACCATGAGTCTACCTAACACTTTTAACTGTTAGGTTTATAAAGAGGTATGACTATGCGTATGCGTTTGTTTTTTAAAGCTACCCTGCTGCTAGCCAGTCTTGCAGTGCTACTGCCCGCACAAGCCGCCTTGCCCGCGGCTGATAGCCAAGGGCAGCCTATTCCTACATTAGCGCCCATGCTAAAAAAAGTAACGCCAGCGGTGGTGAATATTGCCGTTAGCGCTACGCACACTATCAATAGCCCCTTACTGAATGATCCTGTCTTTCGCCATTTTTTTGGTGTGCCTCAACATCAGCAACCGCGACAAAACCGTAATAGCGTAGGCTCTGGCGTTATTGTTGATGCGGAACAAGGTTTAATTATCACCAATCATCATGTGGTGAAAGATGCCGATGAAATTACGATTGGCCTCAGTGATGGGCGTACCATTGTCGCCGAGCTTGTTGGCTCTGATCCACAAGTGGATATTGCGGTATTGCAGATTCAGGCAAAGGGCTTAACCGCCTTACACATTGCTGACTCGAATACTATAGAAGTGGGGGATTTTGTTGTTGCTATCGGAAACCCATTTAACTTAGGCCAAACCGTCACCACCGGTATTATCAGTGCTCTAGGCCGCACCGGTTTAAACCGCGACCATTATGAAAACTTTATTCAAACCGATGCCTCCATTAATCCGGGTAACTCCGGTGGTGCTTTGGTTAACTTGCGCGGTGAATTAGTCGGTATTAACACAGCGATAATCGCTCCCGCTGGCGGTAATGTCGGTATTGGTTTTGCTATCCCGACTAAAATGGTTTTAGCCAGCAAAGAACAAATTATGCAATACGGTGAAGTGCGTCGTGGTCGTATTGGTGTGGTAATACAGGATTTAAGCCTTGATCTGGCGCAAGCTTTTGGTTTGGATGAGCATCAACAAGGTGTACTGGTTAGCCAAGTAGAAGCCAAAGCTCCCGCTGATAAAGCCGGCGTAAAGGTCGAAGATATTATTATTGCTGTGGATGATGAGCCAATACGCTCGGTGGCGCAGTTACGTAATAGCATTGCGATGAAGCGTATCGGTGAAAAAGCCAAATTGACATTGATCCGTAATGGCAAAGAACAGCAGCTAAAAGTGCGTATTGGCGAGCAGGCAAATACGCAAGCATTGGCGAAAAAGAATGATGAAGAAAGCCAAGCGGCGGTGATTAATAAACTGGCTGGTGTGCACTTACGCAATAGCAATGAGGGTGTTACGGTTGTTGCCTTAGAAGGTGAGGCAAGAAGCACAGGCTTGCGCGTGAACGATGTCATACTAGCGGCAAATCGCCAAGCGATTCGCACTATTAATGATTTACGCAAAGCTCTCAAAAGTAGCCAAAGTGATAATTTTCTATTACAAATCAAGCGTAATAACAGTCATTTATTCTTAATTGTTCGATAAACAGCGCGAAAGCCTGTCGCTATTCGTGTGGCAGGCTTTCTAGGCCTTTATTCAGTATCCGATTAAAAAAATTATTAGCGTATAGCCACATAGGCGAGAGTTCGCTACACTCAAAAGCCTAATAATAGGATGCTTGGGATGCTTAAACGCCTGTCGATTCGCTACAAAATTGGGTTTATTGCTTTAATTGGTTTTTTAGGCTTTGCTATCTACCAAACGGCGACTTATCGCCTATCGGTTGATGTGCGCGATCAATTACAAACCATCCTCACTGAAGACTTCTCTGTTTTAAAGTTTGCTAACGAAGTGCAGGTGCAATTTTCTGAGCTAGACAAAGGCTATCAATCCTCTCTGACAGAAGCCGATCCAGAACTATTACGTGATACTGATGCTAAAGCGATGCAGATACGTATGAATTTTGAGCTTTTAAAAAACAAATACGGCATTGATGACCCTTTGTTTACCGAGCTATTTCGTGCTTTTGATAGCTATGCGGTTTTAACCTCGGCGCATACAGCAGCAGTATTAGCCAATACCTTAACCTATGAGCGCACATTAGATGGTTATGCGCAGGTGAATTTACTGCGTGAGCGCTATAACGATATTCATCAAACTTTTTTAGATGAGCGTTATAAAAGTTTTGAAACCCAGCTGATCGCCATTGAGCAAGCCGAAGAAGCCTTGGTGAATTTTGGTCTGTTATTGGGCTTGTTCTTATCGGCTGTGTTGGTGCTATTGTCCTTTGCCATTAGCCGTCGAATTACCCGCGCATTTAGTAATGCGGTCAATGTTGCTGAGCAGATTGCTAGCGGCAATTTAGATCATCCCATTCACAATGATTCCGAAGACGAAACCGGTCTCCTACTGCAGTCCTTACACGCAATGCGGGATGTATTAAAAAGTCAAAACGAGGAAAATTATAATCGCGCAAAAACGCAAAACTTTCTCGGCGGCTTGAATGAGATCATGCGCGGCGATAAAAGCTTAGGCGATTTATCCAGTGCGGTTTTAGCCTATCTTGCCAAGCAGCTTTATGCACAACATGGTGCTTTATATATTTTTGAAGGATCCCACTTACAGCTAACAGCCGAATACGCGCGTCCTGCCAATGGTGAAAGCCCTAAGCGTTTTGCTTTAGGCGAAACGATGCTAGGACAAACGGCTGTCGATAGAGAAGCGCGGATTATTACCGATATTCCCGAAAATTATATGACCATAGGCTCAGGCACAGGTAAGGCTGCGCCGCGCAGTATTATGTTAGTGCCTGTGGTGTTTGAGGATAAGCTAAAAGCGGTGATAGAAATCGCTGCATTTCAGCGTTTTGCAGAAGATGATTTGGAATTGGTAGAGCGCTGCAATGATGCCATCGCTATTGCGATTAACTCGGCGCAGGTGCGTTTTGCTGTGGCTGATATGCTTGAAAGAACACAAGAGCAAACCCAAGAGCTACAGCGTCAACGGCAAGAGTTAGCCCTGTTTAACCAACGCTTAGAAGAGAAAACAGAAGATTTAGACAGACAAAGAAATCAAGTTCTGCAGAAAAACCAAGAGCTAGAAGAATCCCGCCGCGAGCTGATCGAAAAGTCTGAAGCCTTAGAATTAAGTGGCCGCTATAAGTCACAGTTTTTATCCACGATTTCTCATGAGCTGCGTACACCGTTGAACAGTATTTTAATTCTGTCAGAAGCGCTGATGGAAAACCGCAAAGACAATCTACTCGAGCGCGATGTGCAGCATGCGCGTGTTATTCATACAGCCGGTGGCGAGCTACTTGCGTTGATCAACGATATCTTGGATTTATCCAAAGTTGAAGAAGGCAAAATGGAGCTGGTGATTGATAAAATCGAAGTGGCTAGTTTGGCCAGTAGCTTGGTGCAGCAATTTGAATATCAAGCGCGTGAGCGAGGTTTGCAGTATCAAGTGAATATCGCTGATGATGCCCCAGCGGTTTTTTATAGCGATAAACAGCGTTTACAGCAGATCATTAGAAATTTTGTTTCTAATGCGCTGAAGTTTACCGAGCATGGCGGCGTATATATTGATATTGGCCGACCAGAAAAAATCTATAGCAGTACCTTGGATGCGGACAATAGCATCCTTATCACCGTGCGCGATACCGGTGTAGGTATTGAGCCGAGCAAGCAGAACCTGGTGTTTGAAGCCTTTAAGCAAGCCGATGGTACAACAAGCAGAAAGTTCGGTGGTACCGGTTTAGGTTTAACAATTTCACGCGAGTTGGCTAAGTTGTTAGGCGGTAAAATTACGCTGTACAGCGCCGGTAGCGGCAAAGGTGCGGAATTCTCTCTCTTACTCCCCTTAGGCGATGTTTCTATGGTAAAGCAAGAGGGTACACAGTTTATGAGTAAGCCGCTGGCTTTAAGCGATAGTGCGCATCAGTTAAGTGGCAAAGAAAAAGTCTTAATTATTGAGGACAACCCCGTTTTTCAAGAAGTGCTACGCAGTGTTTTTGCAAACGGTAAGATTGATGTGAGCATTGCGGCCGAAGGCTATGACGCTTTAGAAATGCTAACCGAAACGCCTTATGATTGTTTAATCGCGGATTTGAATCTACCGGATATCGACGGTGTTGAGTTGTTAGGGAAAATTCGCCAACTGCCCACGTATAGTGATACGCCCATTATTGTGTTTACTGCCGAAGATGTGAATAGTGAACGCAAGCAACAAGTTATGCAGTTTGCGAACTATATTGCTAATAAAACACCGCAGTTCGTTATTGAAGTGTGCAAAATGGTGCAGCAAATATTGCAGCAGCAGCAACAGCTGATTTATAAGCCGGGTATGTTAGCCGGCACCACGCTATTGCTGGTTGATGATGATCCGCGTAATTTATACTCCATGTGCAGTATCTTGGATAATGAAGGCATTTATGTCATAACCGCAAAATCAGGTGCCGAAGCGCTCAGCATATTAGAGGAAGAGAGCAGTATACAGTTGGTTTTGCTGGACATTATGATGCCAGAAATGGATGGCTATGAAGTCTTGCAGCGTTTGCGTGAGCAAGAAAAATATAAAAATCTGCCTGTGGTTGCGATAACTGCAAAGGTGATGGCAGGCGATAGAGAACGCTGCCTACAAGAGGGTGCTAATGCCTACTTAGCTAAGCCGGTGAAGCCTAAAGTGTTGCTCGATACGATTGTTAGTTATATTAAAGCGTAGTTTGAACAAGGAATGCCTATAATGAGGAAGTCATGCTAAAAGAAGTTGCTAATACCTTACGATCCGCCAAGCGTTTAGGCATAACATCGGTGGCTATCAATAAGCTGCTTATTCGCTGGATAGCTAATAAGCGCCAAGATTTGCCTGTCATGCTATGCGATACTATGCAAGATTTGGGCTCAACCTATATTAAGTTAGGGCAGCTTATTGCGAGTTCGCCAACGATATTTCCGCAAGAATACGTCGATGCCTTTCAATCGTGTTTAGACCAAACGCCGCCGCTGCCTTTTTCAGAAATACAGCCTATTTTAGAGGCAGAGCTGGGGCCACGCTTAAAAACACGTTTTCGCCATATAGAGCAAACGCCTTTAGGCTCAGCCTCGATTGCTCAAGTGCATGCGGCGACTTTAATTAGTGGCGAAGAGGTGGTCATCAAAGTACAAAAGCCAAGCGTACGTGAGATTCTGACAACGGACTTTCAGTTTTTACAGGTTGCTACGCAAGTGCTAGAGATGATTAACCCCAAAGCATGGAAAACATCGGTAAAAGATATTGTTGAAGAAATTCGCAATGGCATGTTAGAAGAATGCGACTTTCGTAAAGAAGCCGACAATATCGAAGAGTTTGATCGTTTTTTACAAGGCGCAGGTATTGAGCAAGTCGTGGTGCCTAAAGTCTACCGTGATCTATCAACGGATAAGGTGCTGGTGATGGAGCGTTTTTACGGCGTACCAATTAGCGATATTGATGGTGTGCGTAATATTACGCCCGAACCGGAGTTTGCTTTGGTTCAAGCTTTAAATACCTGGTTTATGAGCCTCAAGCAGTGTCAAATTTATCATGCTGATCTACATGCAGGTAATGTGATGATGCTTAATGATGGCCGTATTGGCTTTATCGATTTTGGTATTGTTGGGCGTTTGTCGCCACGCACTTGGGAAGGCTTAACTTCCTTAGCCGTTTGTATACCAGCTGAAGATTTTGATGGCCTAGCGGTGGCACTGAGTAAAATAGGTGCAACCCGCGAGGAGATTGACTTTACTATTTTCGCTGCGGATCTTCGCCGATTATGGGAAAAAGTATCAGGCGATATTTTGCCCGATAGCAGCGAACCGGATGCTTTTTGGAAGGCGCTTACCGTGGATTTTTCAAGCATCAGTGCACACCATGGTATTCGCTTTCCTAGAGAGTTTACGCTACTGATTAAGCAGTTTTTATATTTTGATCGCTATATACGCTTGCTAGCACCTGAAGTGGATATGTTTGATAGCGTACGTATGGAAATGGTAGATATGGATTTATTCTAAATGCATCAGTAAGCGCAGGGCGATAATAGCATGCTCGAATTATCGCCCTGCGAGCTACTTAGCTTAACGGTTTTATCACCAACAAATCACACGTAGAGTTTTCTAAAATTCGCTCAGCCGTATTTCCGATTAAGGCGTTTTCCACTTGGCTGCGAGAAATTGCTCCCATTACCAGTAAGTCAATGGACTGGCTGTTGATATATTGCGGGATAGCGTGTTCGGGCGCGCCACTGAGTAATTTTCTTTGCTCACTATCAATCGCATACTCATCAAGCAGTGTATTGAAGGATTGTTCATGCAGCTCAGCAATGGATTTTAAATACACATCGTAAGAAATAACCACCTCGGCTTCAAAAGTATACATAGAGGGCAAGGTATTATAGCTGTGCACATAATTTGCCTGCATGCCGAGAGTTTCTGCTAAGGCCTGTGTTGTCTTGATTAATTGGTGATCCAAACTGGCGGCTTTATCGTCAGTATGTGTCGGGTCCAGTGCTGCCGCTAATTTATTACCATGCCAGGGTGTATCCCGCACTAGCCAAACAGGTAGCGGACAAAAGCGAATTAACTGCCAGCTGGTATTGCTAAAAAACAAGCGTTGAAACAGGCCATGAGTGGTGGCATTACGCAAGAGCACATCGGGCTTTAGCGCCTTGGCATGGGCGATAATTTCTTGATATAATACCTTGCCCCAACGCACCTGGGTGGTTACTTTAGTGCCTTGTTCGCGCAAAGGTTGTGCTAGCTCTTCAAGCCAGTTCAAGTGCTCAGCCAGTAAAGCGGCGCGCGCCTTGTGCTGGGCAGAATGATCACCAAACAAGGTATTATCCAAAGCGGAGTGATAGTCACAAATCAATAGCTCCACCTTAGCTTGGCTTTTTAAGGCTAGCCACTGTGCACGCTGTAAAGCCGGTTGCGATTCCTTGGATGTTGGGTCAATAACAACTAATAGCTGATTTAATTGCATGGTTGCTCCTTATTGCTAGGCTTAGTCAGAATTAAGAATATACAGATACCTTACTCCCGCGGAAAAACGTTTGCTATATATTGCTGAAAATTTTATGTGGAGTATCTCGGAAAAATGCGCTGAAACGCGCTTAAAACAGCATAATCTGACCGTTTGTTAAAGCGGCAATCGGCATTCTAAGTGAATCCCTTATTGTTCATCTGCATGCCAGCGTCTATAATCTTGCCAGCTTTTATGGGCTTTGGCCCTGTGTATAACGTTAACCATAAGTGATGAACATCAAATGAGTATACATTTTAAAGATGCAGAAGCTTTACAAACTTTAGTTTCTGAAGAGTTAGGTGAGTGGAGCAACGAAGTTGAAGTCACTCAAGAAATGATCAATCAGTTTGCAGATTTAACCGGCGATCATATGTGGATGCACGTGGATGTAGAGCGCTGCGCTAAAGAAAGCCCGTTCAAAACCACTATCGCACACGGCTTCTTGCTGCTTTCTATGTTGCCTAAAATGCCCTCCTTGCCGAATGTTGCCACTATCGTTGAAGGCTACGGCTATATGATGAACTACGGTTCAGACCGTTTGCGTTTTTTAGCACCTGTCACCACTGGCAGTAAAGTGCACACACGCAGCCGTATCAAGTCGGTTGAAGTCGGCGCAAAAAACACCAAAGTAACAGCAGAAACCCATTTGCACGCTGTGGGCTCTGATGCACCCGCACTGATTTATGAATTAGTGTTTGTTTATATGTAAGAGGCTGTTGCAAAACACCTAGATGCATAATGTTCAACTTGCGCAGTGAGTGGCTTAGGCCGCTACTGCCTAACCCCGTAGAGGAATTATCATGACAGAAGCTGTTATTATTGATGCTATTCGTACGCCTATTGCACGTGGCAGACCGATTATTGGCGAACTCAATGGCCTACACCCCACTGAAATTTTGGGTAAAGTCTATGCGGCATTAGTCGAAAGAAACCAGTTGGCTTTTGAAGATATCGATCAAGTCTATGCAGGTTGCGTAACCCAGGCAGGTGAGCAGTCAAACAATATTGCACGTAATGCATGGTTAGCAATGGGTAAAAACTACTCTACGGGTGCAACCTCTGTGGATACACAGTGCGGTTCTGCCATGGCAGCCATCGGCGCGGTGGATGCGCTGATTCGTTCTGGCCGCATGAACATCGGTATCGGTGCAGGTGTTGAGATGATGAGCCGTGTTGGCTTGGGTCAAAATGCTTATAACGGTCCTGGTTTTTTCCAGCCTACCGTATGGCCTTGGGATAGCACATTAAACCAATTTGAAGCGGCAGAGCGTATTGCTAAGTTGCGTGGCATTACCCAGCAAGATGTGAATGAATTAGCGGTTGAATCGCAACGTCGCGCAAAGATTGCTTGGGACGAAGGCCGTTTCGATAACGAAATTCTACAAGTTGAAGCGCCGATTATCGGTGAAGATGGCAAACCTACCGGTGAAACTCGTTTGGTAACACGTGACCAAGGTCTGCGTGAAACCACAATGGAAGGTTTGGCAGGTCTAAAACCAGTATTTGAAGGCGGCATTCACACCGCAGCGACTTCATCACAGATTTCTGATGGAGCAGCAGGCGTATTGGTGATGAGTGCAGCAGAAGCCAAAGCGCGTGGTTTGAAGCCGCGCGCACGTATTC
>SMEQ01000428.1_pt1 | contig 13209 bp, 12 predicted proteins | sample 2456281 | NCBI WGS metagenome assembly SMEQ01 (sample SAMN10132596, study PRJNA489261) | soil metagenome | isolation source: day1 antibiotic-loamy sand soil ammended with raw manure from dairy cow... | place: USA | collected 2015-04-01 | reverse complement strand
CCAGAACCTGCACCGATCACTAATAAATCATAATCAAAAGCCATGCCATTCCCCATATTCCAATAAAGCTGCTGTGCTTATTCCTGACTTACAGTGTATACAAGCATATCGTTTTCCTTTGCCCACAGTATTGCTTGTTCATTTTCTTCTGCGTTTTCACTGACCGCGATAAGCAATAGTCTGCCGGGTAAATCACTGTAATCGACGCCTTTTAATAAAGCACTGCCACCACTATCCACAGCTAGGTTTTGTAAGTCTTCTTCAAGATCGGGCGCAACCACATGCACAGCGGCACCGCATGCTGCATGGCAATAGCGCCACTGCCGATTAATAGGCAATCTTGGTTTTTTAAATCTAATGACAAATAGTCCATACGCACCCTACACGGCTTTAATGACGGTTGCACCGCCCATATACGATTGCAAGGCTTGCGGCACGGCAATGCTGCCATCAGCTTGCTGGTAGTTTTCCATAATAGCCACCAAGGTGCGGCCAACCGCTAAGCCTGAGCCATTAATGGTATGCACTAATTCGGGTTTACCTTGGGCATTGCGCATACGTGCTTGCATACGACGCGCTTGGTAATCGGCAAAGTTACTGCAGGATGAAATTTCACGGTAGGTATCTTGCGAGGGCAACCAGACCTCTAAATCATAGGTTTTTTGTGCAGAAAAGCCCATATCGCCTGCGCATAACAGCATTTTACGGTAGGGTAAATCCAACGCTTGTAAAATCGCTTCCGCATGGCCGGTTAACTCTTCCAGCACTTGTTCAGATTGTTCGGCCGCTACTACTTGCACCATTTCGACTTTTTCAAACTGATGCTGACGAATCATGCCGCGCGTATCACGGCCATAGCTGCCCGCCTCACTGCGAAAACACGGCGAGTGGCAAACCATTTTCACCGGCAGTTGTTTAGCGTCTAAAATCATATCGCGAACGATATTGGTCACAGGCACTTCGGCGGTGGGAATTAAATAATACTCCGCGCCATCGGTACGCAGCTTGAATAAATCCTCTTCAAACTTTGGTAATTGGCCTGTGCCTTTTAAGGATTCGCTATTCACGATATAGGGCACGTTCACTTCTTCGTAGCCATTGGCGGTGTGCATATCGAGCATCATTTGGATGAGTGCTCTATGCATTTTAGCGATACCACCACGCATCACGGTAAAGCGTGAGCCGGTGATTTTTGCGCCTAAATCGAAATCCAAGCCATTAACCGACTCGCCTAAATCGACGTGATCACGCACTTTAAAATCCCACTGCTTAGACTCGCCCCAGCGTGATATTTCAACGTTATCGTTTTCATCTTTACCGGCCGGTACATCCGCATGGGGCACATTGGGTATATCTAATAAAAACTTTTGTAGCGCTTCGTTGGCTTCACGGCTTTGCTCGACAAAATTTTGTAATTGCGTATCGATTTTACTTAGCACTTCGGCTACTTCTTGCTTGGCTTCATCGACGCTTTTGCCGGATTTAACCAGTTCACCAATTTTGCCCGAGGCTTTTTTACGCTCGGCTTGTAGGTTTTGTGATTGCACATCGGCTTCGCGGCGGCGTGCGTCCAGCTGCTGAAACAGCGCGGTATCTAGCGTGAAGCCACGCTTGGCTAATTGCTGGGCAATGGTGTTTATATCACTACGCAATTGTTTTGCATCTAACATAAGTACAGTTCCATACTCTTTATTTGGCTAATAACATCCCGACAAAGCAGGCTAAGACACATAAAACAACGCTTAATAACATATAAAGCGCTGCTTCAACATAACGGCCCACGCTGAGCAGATTTACCGTTTCTAAGGAAAAGGTAGAAAACGTGGTAAGCCCCCCTAAAAAACCGGTGATTAACAGCGGCTTGTAAATATCTGGCAATAAGGCTTTTTCTTGCAGCAAGACAAACAATACGCCAATTAACAAACCGCCTATTACGTTGGTCAGCAAGGTGGCGATAGGCAACGGCTGTGTATAAAAACGTGCCATACCATCGCTAATGGCATAACGGCTACAAGCGCCTAATGCGCCACCAACGGCAACAGCTAAATAGATAAACGCAGGGTTCATAGTTTATCGTGATCCTTGTTCGGCTTATAGCGTTGCATAGGGCTTTGTTGATTACGCGATTGCAACCAATCCATTTTTTCTTGGATTTTTATTTCCAGGCCGCGATCGACCGGCTGGTAAACACGCGTATCGGCTAAGCTTTCAGGAAAGTAGTTTTCGCCTGCGGCAAAGCCATCGGGCTCATCATGGGCGTAACGGTATTCTGCACCGTAATCTAAAGACTTCATCAGCTTGGTCGGTGCATTACGCAAATGCAGTGGTACATCGACGCTGCCTGTTTGTGCAATTAATTGGCGCATTTGATTGTAGGCACTGTAAACGGCATTACTTTTTGCCGCCACAGCTAAGTACACGACGCATTGTGCTAAGGCTAATTCGCCTTCTGGGCTGCCCAAGCGCTCTTGCACATCCCATGCGGACATCGCCAGCGTTAAGGCTCTGGGATCGGCGTTGCCGATATCTTCACTGGCGATGCGCACTAGACGTCTGGCCAGATATATAGGATCGCAACCGCCATCGAGCATACGGCATAGCCAATACAGCGAGGCATCGGCGTCGCTACCGCGAATGGATTTATGCAGGGCTGAAATCTGATCGTAAAACTGCTCGCCGCCTTTATCAAAGCGTCTGAATGATTGGCTTAAAACTTCTTTTAGCACGCTATCGTTGATGCATTTTTTGCCATTATCGCTAGCGGCTAAATCGACAGCGAGCTCTAATAAATTTAACAAGCGGCGGGCATCGCCATCGGCGGCTAATAATAACTGCTCTTGCGCATCTTCACTGAAGTACACGCCCTTCTGCGCCAATACCGTATCGTTTGTTATTGCGCGTTGTAATAGCTGCTGCAAGGCTTGCTTGTCTAAACTTTTTAACACATAGACACGAGCGCGTGATAATAAAGCCGAGTTAAGTTCGAAGGATGGGTTTTCGGTGGTCGCGCCAATAAAAATGATATCGCCGTTTTCTACGTGCGGTAAAAAAGCATCTTGTTGGGATTTATTAAAGCGATGCACCTCATCAACAAACAGCACCGTGGATTTTTGATATTGGCGCTGGTATTGCTTGGCTTCATCCACGGCTTGGCGTATTTGTTTCACCCCCGCTAATACGGCGGATAATTCTAGCCATTGAGCATCGCAGTAATTGGCAATCACTTTAGCCAAGCTGGTTTTACCCACGCCGGGTGGGCCCCATAAAATCATCGAATGCAATCGGCCTGACTCTATGGATTCACGCAGCAAACCACCTTTGGCCAATATATGCTGTTGGCCTGCGTAATCGTCTAAGCTTGTCGGTCGCATTCTGGCAGCTAGGGGTAAAAACTGCTGCTGATCGGCAAATAAGCTGTTATTCATAGAGAACGTCGGCGTCCTCGGGAATGACAAACTCGAATTTATCGGCAGCTACCGGCTGATCTAGCTGTATATTGCTAAAGCGAATACTGGTGGTTTGCTTTAATTGATCGACAAATAGCAGATAGCTGAGTTTTTTATCCGTGAATCCAATATCGATGCGCTCTACATTGGATTTTTTATCGTGCATTTGTAAACTATAAAACTGTTGGTTTTTCTCGACTTTGCTTTGCAATAGTGTGAAGTTTTCTTTTAATGCTGCGGTGTTTTGTAACAGCAATAGCATCGGTGTGGTATCGACTTGCTTGGCATAGTCTTGGATCAGCACTTGTTCTAAATCGGCATCAAAATGCCAAATCAGTTTACCGTTTCCGACTAGTTCTTGCGGGAATGGCTCTTGGCTCTGCCAGTAAAACTTATTCGGCTTTTCAAAAGTAATGACACCTTCCAGCTGCTGCAAAAGGCTTTCTTTCTGATCCATGGTTTTTTGTTGGAAATCAGCGCTGTATTGTTTGAACGATAAGAGTTCAATTAAGCTATCCATGGTGGCCGCTTGCACAGGGGTAACCGCGCAGAGGAACAAGCCAAGGAAAAATATGATTTTTTTATGTAACAACATAGATTGTCTCTTCTATTAATACGGTGATGAAGAAGGCGCTAGTACTTCTCTTTGCCCATTGTGTCCCATGTTACTGACCAAGCCTGCGGCCTCCATACTTTCTATCATCCGTGCTGCACGATTGTAACCTACGCGCAGTTTACGCTGTACTGCCGAAATAGAGGCTTTACGGCTTTCTAAGACAAAAGCCACGGCTTCATCATAGAGTGGATCGGATTCTGCATCGCCATCTTCTGCTGCTTCGCCGGGTATGCCGGGAATATCGTGGCTGCCACCGTCGTCCAGTAGGTTTTCTATATAGTTAGGTTCTGCAATTTCTTTCCACGATGCAACAACACGGTGCACTTCATCATCATCGACAAAAGCACCGTGCACACGCACCAAAGAGCTGGAACCTGGCGGCATATAAAGCATATCACCATGACCTAATAACTGCTCTGCACCGGCTTGGTCTAAAATCGTGCGCGAGTCAATTTTTGACGATACTTGATAAGCCATGCGCGTTGGCACGTTAGCTTTAATCAAACCGGTAATCACATCTACTGATGGCCTTTGTGTGGCTAAGATCAAGTGGATACCGGCCGCTCGTGCTTTTTGTGCAATACGGGCGATAAGCTCTTCGACTTTTTTACCGACCACCATAATCATATCGGCAAACTCATCGATCACTACAACAATATACGGCAGGGTTTCCAAATCCGGCGCGGGGGCAATATCGTAGCCCGGCACGTAGTTTTCTTCTGGTTTCCATAGAGGGTCGGGAATGGTTTCACCACGCTCGGCTGCTTCCAAAATTTTACGGTTAAAGCCGGCGATATTACGCACACCTAATTTAGAGAGCAGTTGGTAACGTCTTTCCATCTCGCCCACACACCAACGCAGGCCATTGGCGGCATCTTTCATATCGGTAATTACTGGTGTTAGCAGGTGCGGAATACCTTCGTAAACCGATAGCTCTAGCATTTTCGGGTCTACCAACATTAAGCGCACTTCCTGCGGCGTGGCTTTAAACAACATACTGAGCAGCATGGCGTTAACCCCCACACTCTTACCTGAGCCTGTGGTACCGGCCACTAATAAGTGGGGCATTTTGCCTAAATCGGCAACAATGGGCTGACCGGAGATATCGTGGCCTAAGGCTAAGGTTAAAGGCGAAGTGCTGTCTGCAAATTCGGCTGAATCCACCACTTCACTAAAGTAGACGATTTGTCTGTCTTCGTTAGGAATTTCAATGCCGATAACGGTTTTACCGGGGATAACCTCCACCACACGCACGCTGATTACCGCCAAAGAACGAGCAATATCACGGGCCAAATTGGTGATAGAACTGGCTTTAATGCCCGGTGCTGGTTGAATCTCAAAACAAGTCACTACAGGCCCTGGAATCACATCCATAACCGTGGCTTCAATACGAAAATCTAACAGCTTTTCTTCAAGCAAGCGCGAAAGCCTATCCAAAGTCTCTTGCGAATAACCCATTTTTTCTGAGGTTGGTGCTTTTAATAGTAAGCTCAGCTCAGGTAGCTCATCGCCAAGCTCACTGATTTCACGCGCAGGCTTGCTAACCACGGCTACAGGCGGCTTGCTTTCTACTGGCTTGCTAAATGTCGGTTCGATTCGGGCAGGCGCTGCTGGCTCGGCTTCAAACTCAGGCTTTACTTCGGCCTTAGGCTTAGAGCGACCTAAATCGGCAAAGCTCAAAAAGGACTTTTCTTCTTTTGACTCAGGCTCACTTGTTGTTTGCTTGGCGGGCACCACTTCTGACATTGTAGGCTCACGCTTTTCTTTAACCGGCTTTAGCAGTTTTTTCTGTTGTCTTTCAGCTTTTTTCTCCGCTTTTTTAATCTGCCGCTGCTCAGCTTTCTGCTTTAACCAATGCATAAGCAATGCGAATTTCATCGGCAAAGTAACGGTAACAAACTTGCCTACGTTTTCGATTAAACGCATCCAAGATATATCGGTAAAAATAGTGATACCCAGGAAAAACAAAGAGAATAAAAACAAACGGCCGCCGGATAGGCCAAAGTTACGTAAAAACTCTTCACCCAGCATATTGCCCAACACGCCACCATTGCCAAACGGCAGTAGCGAATTATTCGGGTTATTATTAATGCCGAACAAACCACATAAGCTGATAATAACCAGTAGCATGCCAATTAAGGCAATAAACAAACCGGCCCACTCAAAATTGCTTAATGAATCGCGTAGACGAAAAAACAACCAAGCACGATACAGGAGCAATAAAGGGATAAGGTAAGCAACATAGCCAATTAAAGAAAATAAGACATCAGCAATCCAAGCGCCGCTAACACCGGCGGCATTATGCACCTGTTGCATGTCCATGACCGCAGACCAAGCAGGATCACGGCTATCGTAAGTAATCAACGCCAAAATAAAATAAACGGCCAAGGCTATGCTAAGAACGAATAGGCCCTCTATCGCCCGCCTAGCAAGCTTGGCTTGTAAAGGGTTGCTGACTGATGATTTGTTTTGCTGTTTTCCATGAATACACTAAAAAGTTAAATAAGTTTGTATTTTCCCTGTTGTCTTGCTATTTATCAATCAAAGCCCTGTCCTTTCACAGGTTTTACCGTTTTCATTGCAAACTCCACAGCAACTATTCCTTTTATGTCGAACCTTTTACCTTTTTCTTACCAAATAAAGCGCAGTAAGCGTAAAAGTTTGGCTATTCATATTCGCAATGCCGCCGTAGAAGTGCGTGCGCCAGAGCAATTACCTGTTGTAGCAATCACACAGTTCTTGCAGAAAAAAAGCCACTGGGTACAAAGCCAACTGCAAGAACAACAACAAAAACTTGAAGAAAAACCCCAAATACAACATCAGGGGCAGCTGCTTTTTATGGGTAAAACCCTACAGCTTGACATTATTCGAGGCAAACCCGCTATTTATCAAGAGACGGATCGCCTTAGCATTGCCTGCGAAGATGAAAGCCAAGCACAAACAGTATTAGAACAATGGCTACAGTGCGAGGCTGAAGTCTACCTAAGCCAGCGCACCCTTGAACTTGCGCAAATTATGGGAGAAAACGAGCGCATTAGCGATATCCGTTTTCGCAAAACCCGTAGCAAGTGGGGCCATTGTACCAGTAAAGGTGTATTGCAGTTTAACTGGCTGATCATTATGGCATCGCCGGAAATTATCGATTACCTCATCATTCATGAACTTAGCCATTTACAGCATATGAATCACTCTGCCCTATTTTGGCAACGTGTGGCTATATTCTGCCCTGACTACGCAGAACGTCGGCAGTGGTTACGGAAAAATGGCCATAAACTGTGGCTATAATGTTACACTACGCGCCTTTTTAACCCTAGAGGTACTTATGAGCATTACTTTAAGCACTGATGAACAACGCGTAAGTTACGGTTTTGGCTTACAATTTGGCCAACAATTATTGCGTAACCAGTTTGACGGTTTAGACGCTGAATTAGTAGCAGCTGGCATTCAAGATATCGTTAATCAGCAAAAAATTCAGGTATCTGAGCAAGAACTGAATGCTGCCTTTACCGCTGTGCAAGCAAAAATCGAACAGCAGCAAGCACAAAAAGCTAAGCAAATGAAAGAGCTAGGCATTACTTTCTTAGCAGAAAACGCTAAGCGTGACGGCGTAACCGTTTTAGCTTCAGGTTTACAGTACGAAGTATTAGAAAGCGGCACCGGCGCAAGCCCTACAGCCGATAGCACCGTACAAACCCATTACCATGGCACCATGATCGATGGCACGGTATTTGATAGCTCTGTTGAGCGTGGTGAGCCAGCAACTTTTGGTGTAGGCCAAGTAATTGCAGGCTGGACAGAAGCTTTGCAATTAATGAAAACGGGCGACAAATGGCGCGTATTTTTACCCGCTGATTTAGCATATGGCGATAACGGTGCACCACCTTCAATCCCCGGTGGCAGCGCTTTAGTCTTTGAAATCCAGTTATTGGATATCGTAGCCTAAACACCTACGGTTAGAGCGGTTGTGGTTGATGATTCGCAAGCTTTGCTTGCATCGCGACCATGGTCGCTCTAACTGCTCCACTGCTGAGTCTACCGACTCAATCGTCGATAAGATCGACTCCCACAGATAGCAACTGCCCACAATGGCATACAATGTGAGAGCAATTCTTATTCGCGATCGACTGCAATAAGCCTACTCGGCTTCAATACTAAGCCCTTCTAAAAAATTACAGCGTTGTTTCAATCTCGATACTTTTTCCTGATCTAATCGCTGATTGTTCACCACGACGCTACCATCGTGTTGATAAACAATACGATAATAACTGCCACTTTCAAAAGTGATAACAACCTCACCGTTTATTATTTTTTCAGGGTAGCTTTTATCACTTTCCCACTCGCCATGGGCATCACCGATTATCGTTGGCGCTTTGATGGTTTGAAAATCTTGCACGGCAAATTGGCAAGCTGGCTCATTATGAATGCGCGCTGAGAAACCACCATTGATGTCTACTCTATGGCTGCGAAAGCCACTTTCCACTTCTTTGATTATTAAAGGCTGCGCTGTATCTGCACCTAAAGTAAAGCTCATAGCCCATCCATTGCTTTTCAAACGGCCATCAAAATATAGCTGTAGCTGCGTTATATTATTAGCTGCACAGTTGTTACAGATATCAAACACAGCTTGCGATTCGCCATGCCAATGCTTATCGGTTTCACTCTGGCTATGCGCGAAATAGCCTACGGGTTTTGAGTCTATAAAATGCTCACTTAATGTAATCAGCTCAACATCATCTTGCATGGCGTAAAAGCGTAAACCTTCTAAATACGTCGTGCTGTTTGCACTTTCAGCGGAAATTTTTGAGGGTGTGAGGCATGCATTTGCAGTGAAAATCTCACCGTAGATACTATCAGCGGTAAAATAAGAGGCAGTAAGCGAACGGACTGGTTTTTTATAGCCTGCCGCAAAGCAATCTGCGTTGCTATTAATAATCGCCGCATCCACAGCATCGATTATATGCATGCTATAAGCCAATAAAATGGCTGTGGAATTAGCCGCAAGATACGCACCTTCTAGACTATCGAATTGCTCACTGCTGGTGATTGGGCTGGGTGTGCCTTGTAGTGCGCGGCGATTATCAGCATGTGTTGCAACTGACAGCAATACACTCAATATAGCCATCCATTGGAGAATGCCTTCCATAGCTCTGCCTCCTGCAAAGAATCGTCCTTAATCGCTTATCAATGTAAAAGCTAAACTCGCTATGGGCAAGTTAATTTTGCCGCCACTCCATGCGCTAAGGGCAGTTTTTCGCTTTACGGTAACCTGCAGATTTCGCCTCGGCTTCACTAGCAAAACCCACCCTGTTCTGTGGCTTCATCGCATCGTAACTCGGGCAGTTCGGCAAGTGGTAAACCTTAGAATTGCTATTACCACGCACGCTAGCGGCCTTGATTTCTTGTTTACTACGTTCAACACTCACCTTATCTATCGCTGTCGATAGACCCTCGCCGCTATTTTTATGGTTCAACGTCCACTTGCGCTTACCACTAACAAACGCATTTTCATGGCCCATGATTTTAGCGATACGGCGATTTCTTTCTAATTCCCAAGTAGTAACGGGATACAGCTTATCCCATGCCATAAATAGCTTCTGCTGTTGCGAACTCATGCGTAGATTATAGCGATCATGGATATAAAAATTGGTGCGCGCCACCAAGCCTTTTACTTCATCACGCGGCTCAAATACACGATTTTTAAAGTCGGTTTTACTACGGCACTGGCCATACAGTGCATCATTGCCTGACACCATGCCATAGCGATAATTGGACCTATCAGCGTTAGTTTCGCCAATAACGATAGTCAAATTAAAGAGATTCGCTTCCATCGCAGCAAATTCAATATCGGTTTTAATACAGTTTTTTCTACCACCGTTTTGCCAACACTGGCGTTGGCTACCCATAGCGTAGGCGGTAACGATATGCTCATATTCGGTGCGCTTCGCTCTAACTTCTTGTGCACGAATGTCATAGCCGCAGCTGTCTAAATCCACACGACCACCGCTGCGCCCTACCCACTGCCAATCACAGCCACAGTAGCTTGTGCCTAAAAAGCCGTTTTCGTTTTGATCGAAATACACATGCTGTTTTAAAAGGGTTTTAGCTGTTGAAAAGCTGGTTGGTGGCTCTGCCGCTACGAGAACTGAAAAAAGCAGTGGTAGAAAGGCTAAAGCGATTAACTGCGCTCTTTTGGAAAATGGCATGGCAAACCTTAATAAAACGATAACAAAAAAATCCCAGCGCTAATAATGCATAAGCGATGAGTTATAGGTGTTTAAATATAATAGTTTTTTGTGTGGCGATTGAAGCCGAAGATAATACGAGGAGATGTGCCTAGATTCGTATCAATACTACAGAGAAAATGGGGTGGACGATGGGGATTGAACCCACGACCACAGGAATCACAATCCTGCGCTCTACCAACTGAGCTACGCCCACCATTAAACTCTGCTTTTTTACATTCATCCAAACCGGATGGCGCGCCCGGCAGGACTCGAACCTGCAACCTACGGCTTAGAAGGCCGTTGCTCTATCCGGTTGAGCTACGAGCGCTCTTCTGTAGCAGAAGGCTGTAAAAATTGGTCGGGGTAGAGAGATTCGAACTCCCGACATCCTGCACCCAAAGCAGGCGCGCTACCAGACTGCGCTATACCCCGACAAGCCTCATCAGCTGAGGCCGCGTATAATAGTAAGAGTGCCTCACCTTGTCAACACTAACTGCTAAAAAGAATTAAGTTTGCCAATGTTTTGCATGCAAAGCGGTTCAATGAGAAAATAAGCGCCTTTTCCTACTATCCACCTTGAGGTAATCATGGCACTTGTTCTTGATGGCAAAACCCTTGCCGCACAAACCGAAGCTGCGCTGAAAGCGCGTGTTGCATCATTGCAAGAAAGCAGCAATGGTCGCACGCCTATATTGGCAACGATTTTAGTTGGCGCTGACCCTGCCTCAGCGACTTATGTAAAAATGAAAGGCAATGCTTGCGAGCGCGTTGGCATGCAATCTATCAAAGTTGAAATGGGCGAGGAGACAACAACGAAGCAATTACTCGCCAAAATTGACGAATTAAACAACAATCCGGATGTGCACGGCATCTTATTACAGCACCCAGTGCCTGCACAAATTGATGAGCGCGCTTGCTTTGATGCTATCGCTTTAGAAAAAGACGTGGATGGTGTCACTTGTTTAGGCTTTGGCCGTATGGCTATGGGCGAGGAAGCGTATGGTAGCGCCACGCCTAAAGGCATTATGCGCTTACTCGAACATTACGGCATTGAGATCAGCGGCAAGCACGCTGTTGTGGTAGGTCGTTCGCCTATCTTAGGTAAGCCGATGGCGGCGATGCTATTACAAGCCGATGCCACAGTTACTATTTGCCATTCACGCACCAAAAACCTTGCAGACCATATTCGCCAAGCCGATATTATCGTTGGTGCTGTTGGTAAACCTGAATTTATTAAAGGTGATTGGATAAAAGATGGTGCTGTAGTGGTTGATGCAGGCTATCACCCCGGCGGCGTAGGCGATATTGAGCTATCGGCTGTGATTGATCGTTGCAGCGCTTACACGCCCGTTCCAGGCGGCGTAGGCCCCATGACTATCAACACTTTGATCTTCCAAAGTGTAGAATCAGGCGAAAAAGCATTCAAAGGCTAATCTTGCCTTATTAAGCAGCGATAGTTTTTAGACTGGACTATCGCTGCCCCTCTCTTCTTCAAGTTGGCTTTTATCAAAATTGGGCTGACGAATAATAAAAATACTCACCAACACGCCTACTATCGGCAAAATAATTTGTACGATCGGTTTATCCAATAAAACAAACGCTGAAAAAAGCATCCCCGTCCACATCAACGTTAAGGCATAGACTTTGGTTTTAGGTGCTATACCCATGCCTGCCAGATAATACACAATCGGCTCGCCCCAACGTGGGTGGGATACCAAATAAAGAAATAGCTTAGGTGAGCTGCGCAAAAAGCAGGAAGCCGCCAATATAAGAAAAGGCACTGTCGGCATAACCGGCAAAAAAGCACCAATAAAGCCCAAGGCAACGCTCAGCCAACCCACGCCATAGACTAAAGCACGCAAAATAGGGTTACGGATAAGTTTTTTTTGAGCTAATAAATGGGGGTTTTTTCTGTGGATATTATCCATATACTGACCTAAGTCGGACGACGAGCCATAGTATAAGCAGAATTATCGCGCTACGCATGTGTTGCATAGATAAAGGGTGGGCAAGAACTGCCCACCCTGTTGTAGCAGGTTTTACTTCACCAACTCTAGTAGCAGCTTGTTTAGCTTACGCGTATATGAAGCAGGATCTTCTAAATGCCCACCTTCGGCTAAGAAGGCTTGATCAAATAGCACGGAGGATAAGTCGGCAAAGCGCATCTCATCTTGCTCTTGATCCAAGCGCTCTATCAAGGCATGGCTAGGGTTGATCTCAAAGATCGGCTTACTTTCCGGTAAAGCTTGGCCAGCTTGCTCTAAAATACGACGCATTTGCGCGCCCATATCGAACTCACCTACTACTAAACACGCTGGCGACTCATTCAAGCGTGAGGTGACACGTACATCTTGTACTTTATCAGCCAATACATCTTTTACCCGTTTTACGAGACTCTCATGAGTTTTGCTCAGTTCTTCTTGCTGCTTTTTATCCTCTTCGGTTTCAAGCTCGCCCAAGTCTAACTGACCACGACCAACATCTTGGAAGGCTTTGCCGTCGAACTCTTGCATATGGCTCATTAGCCATTCATCCACTCGGTCGCTGAGTAATAGCACCTCTATACCTTTTTTACGGAAAACTTCTAGGTGTGGACTAGATTTAACCTGTGCTAAAGTTTCACCTAGCAGGTAGTAAACCTTATCTTGACCTTCTTTCATACGGCTTAAATAATCAGTTAGGCTAACACGCTGCTCATTTTGTTCTGTTGAGCTAAAGCGTAATAAGCCAGCAATCTGCTCACGGTTAGCAAAATCCTCACCCGGGCCTTCTTTAAGCACCTGACCAAACTCTTTCCAAAACTCATAGTACTTATCTTGATCATCAGTCATTTTATTAAGCAAGCCTAATACTCGCTTAGTTAAAGCTGACTTCATGCTATCGATTTGTGGATTTTGCTGTAAAATTTCACGCGAAATATTTA
>SMEQ01000408.1_pt1 | contig 13233 bp, 13 predicted proteins | sample 2456281 | NCBI WGS metagenome assembly SMEQ01 (sample SAMN10132596, study PRJNA489261) | soil metagenome | isolation source: day1 antibiotic-loamy sand soil ammended with raw manure from dairy cow... | place: USA | collected 2015-04-01 | reverse complement strand
TACCAAACGCTTCGGCATGGAAAACTATTACGACAACCGCAACCACGATCGAACGGAATATCAACGAGACTATGATAGACTTATTTTCTCATCTCCTTTCAGAAGATTGCAAAACAAAACACAAGTATTTCCGCTTCCCGGAAGCATATTTGTGCACAACCGCCTTACCCATAGCTTAGAGGTGGCAAGCGTGGGTCGCTCCATTGGCAATTATGTGGGCAAAGCCCTCAAAAGAAAATATCCCAATAGCGATGCTCACTTTGAAGAGATGGGCGATATAGTGGCAGCAGCCTGCTTGGCACACGATTTGGGCAATCCTCCCTTTGGACATTCGGGTGAAAAGGCTATTGGCACTTTCTTCTCTGAAGGAAAAGGTGGAGATTTAAAAGAACAGGTAGAGAAAGAAGGTGGTCGCTGGGCCGATTTCACCCATTTCGAAGGTAACGCCAATGCCATTCGCTTGCTCACTCATCAGTTTATTGGTCGCCGACCTGGCGGCTTTGTAATGACCTACTCTACCTTAGCTTCAATTGTAAAATATCCTTACTCATCTGAGCTAAGTGGCAATAAACAAAAATTTGGGTTCTTTGCTTCTGAAGAGAAAAGCTATCTTAAAATTGCTAATGATTTGGGCATACGCCAACTCAAAAACAATCCCCTTAAGTTTGCCCGCTACCCACTAGTATATTTGGTGGAGGCAGCCGACGATATTTGTTATCAGATAATGGATATAGAAGATGCCCACAAACTAAACATACAATCTACAGAGAAAACAATAGAACTGTTGATTAACTTTTTTGAAGGTGAAAGATTAGAGCGTGTAAAGAAAAACCTGAATTTTGTTGACGATGCCAATGAGAAAATTAGTTACCTTCGCTCTAGTATTATTGGGCAATTGGTGCAAGAGTGTGCAGAAGTGTTCTTAAATAACGAAGAAAACATACTTAAAGGCACATTCCAAGGATCACTAATTAAAAACATATCGCCCACCCCTTTAAAAGCCTACAATGAGTGCACCCAATTTGCAATAGCAAAAATATACCGATCAAAAGAGGTGTTAGATATAGAGTTGGCAGGATACCATATTATTGGCTCGCTACTCGAACGATTTGTAGAGGCCATTCAAACCCCATCGCACGCCTACTCTACCATACTGCTCAATCGTGTGCCAGAACAATACAATATGTATGCCGATAGTATAACAGAAAGAGTGCAAGCCGTAATAGATTTTATATCTGGCATGACCGATGTATATGCACTAGATTTGTACAGAAAAATCACTGGAATGGATGTTCCATTGCTATAAACCCAACTATCATATTGACACAATATAAAGAAGTTTGATTATTTATTGAAATTAACTTGGAAGTATTGATTTCTTTTTTTATATTTGTGAGGTGGTTTTTTCATAATAGTATTAGATTTAAGGTTAACAAGAATTGGCAGGGTGTCGAGATGACAACCTGCCAATTATATTTAGCCTATAAATGATTTAGTTTATAGAGACATTGCAAGTGCGGTGTCTTTTTTCATTCCCCTTAAATTAAACTTTATCCAATTATTTATTTATAAGATAGCTCTTAATCCACACTAATCAACTAATACTACACATCGGTCACTTTCCATTGTCTCTATTTGACATTAAGAACAATCAAGACACAAGCCATCGATTGCCACTCATACCAAAACAAAACAATCCTGCCTGTTTCAATTTTTATTGAATACCAAACAAGAAGTAAGACATCTACTCCAAACGATTATTTATACAAAAAGAGTTGCAAAATAGCGAATTACACTCCCCATTTGTACTATCTTATAGAGAAGATGGCAGTTTTAAATACCAATTCATACTGTTTGATAGTGGAGATTGCTATTATCAACACCCATTCATATTAGCTCTCATACAAGATGATTACTTTTATTAGCAATTCATACCTTTCCTCCTATAAGAAGGCTGTTTAGAATACCAATTCATACCATTGTTATTGAAAGATGGTAACTTCTGATGCCAATACATACAATAATACATTGAAGATGGTTGCTTTTATTTTCAATTCATACTAATCGCGGTGTAAGATGGTAACTTTGATAACATTTTTATCTTTACAGAGCGTCCGACAGTGCAACAATCTACATGTTTCTATAATCGGAGCGTCCGACAGACCATCCATCTACATGTTTCTATAATCTGAGCGACCGACAAGCCATCCATCTACATGTTTCTGTTAACGGAGCGACCGACACACCATCCATCTACATGTTTCTATAATCGGAGCGACCGACAGTGCAACAATCTACATGTTTCTCTTAGCGGAGCGTCCGACAGACCGTCCATCTACATGTTTCTTTAGTCGGAGCGACCGACAGACCGTCCATCTACATGTTTCTTTAGTCAGAGCGACCGACACAACATCCATCTACATGTTTCTATTAGCGGACCGTCCGACAGACCTTCCATCTACATGTTTCTGTTAACGGAGCAACCGACAGGCCAACCATCTACATGTTTCTTTTAACAGAGCAACCGACAAGTCATTCATACACATGTTTCTTCTAACGGAGCAACTGACAAAAAGAAAATGTACTCAGCTTAACTAACTTCTTCCAACAAAGGGATGAATGGGCTCTTAAATATGCAATCATACACCAACAATACCACAAATAGGAACTGAAAGTAACCATCTCGCATCAGTTTTAGTATGAATCGACATCAAAACCTATTGAATTACACGATAGAAAGTATATATCTAAAAAGATAACTATCATTGTTGCTGCTAACAGGTATGAATCTTGTGCAAAACTACTCATCTCACATGGCAAAGAGCATCTATGTGTTGAGAAAGCACCCTTCTTTAGCATTGAAAAGAACAAACCTGCAATGATAACAGCTATATTATAAACTATAAGCATATACCTATTAATATAACTATCATCTGATGTGTAATTTAGCACCGTCTTCTGCTAATTGCAATGGTCTGTCAAATAAAAAGCTATGAAAGAGATATAAACTTGTAAGACTGACAAACAAAATTGATGAAAGCTCGCAATTACAAATGCATTAGTATTGGCTATCTTATCATATTTTATGTCTATATTTGTGATAAACCATTATCTTATTAATATTAGCAACATTAACCATGATAGTAATAAAAACTATACAACTTTCTAAACTGCTTTTCCTTGAAGTACACCCCCTTGTGGAAAACATATTACGGATTGTAGAAAAACACGATCCCGAATCCCTTCGCTTAGGCGATACACTAGATATACTGAGAGAACAGGAGAGGCAAACCGACAAGTTGAGTGTGCCTTACCGCGGACACTATTTAACAAGGAAACATAAAATGCTACACGAAAGGCGGTTGTCTTATGCAGCATACTTTTCAAGACAATTAAGCGCCATATACATTGGCGAGTTCGAAAACACGCAAGAGTATACCGAAATAGCATATCCGATAATGAAAATACATCTAATGTATTTAAGAGAAGAAACTCAGTCGGGTGTCAAAACTAAAATTAATAAATTCATATATAAATTAAAGCATACTCCAAAGCTGATGGAAGCATTTGTAAAGCTAGGCTTTAAAAAAAACATTGAAGAGTTGGAAAGACTAAACAATGAGTGCAAAGCAGTTAAATATTTAATGCAGGCAGAAATATCTCAGCGACCAAAAGTTGATAAAAGAGCTATTTCGAAAGATGCACAAAGTGCATTGCGATATGTTTTCGATAATATTAATCGATACCAACGTACATTCAAAGACTTAAACTACGAGCCTCTTATCAATGAATTGAACGGGCAGTTAACTGTGTTTTCTAAAAACATAAATTTGCGTACAACCTTAAATAAAAAGAAAGCTAAGCAAGCCAACAAGTCAGATAAAAAGGATAATAAAACCACAACTAACACCAAAAATATAGCGCAAAACAAACAGTCCAGCAATCTGCCTGCAATTATAGAGAAGAACCAAGTAAACGATGCACTGCAAAACATGCTGGATATGTTGAAGAAAATGAAGGATGATAAAGATAAAGGGATGGATAAGAAAAATAAACCAGAAGAGGATTAGATAGAGCAGAAAATATAAATAGTATTTGTAATAATAAAATAGTACCATTCTCTTTATTTAGTCTCAAATTTATTTAACTTTGTTATATAAATAAGAGAAGGACGAATGAAAAAAAGTAAAACAGTAAAGCTTGTATTGGCAATGATTGTTTCGCTTTTGTTTGTGCAGTGCACGGGTAATAGTGACAAAAGATTGCACAAAGAGCTAGTGAGAAGGGCTGCAGAGCTCAATCAATCTACTCCAGTAGCACTTGACCAATACACTAGATTTGACAGTGTGGGTGTTAGCAAAGACAATGTTTTTCAGTACTACTATACAATTACCAATATAAACAATCCGCATCAGCTCATAACTTTTCAGAAAGAAGAGATGATGCAACAGATGGATAAAATGTATGCTACAGATAGAGCGCTACAGTTTTTTGTAAACAATAGCGTAACAATGGAGTATATCTATAGAGACACTGAGCAAAATGTAATTGAACTTATAACAATTGAGACCGAGAAATATAAAAGTAGGATACAGCAATAACCCCCTAAACACATTAGCACTATGATGACAAGATACTTTTACATTGATTCTGAGGGAAACCAAAAAGGACCTTTGACGCTAGATGAGCTAAGAGTAGAACATATAAGGAAAGAACAACTTGTATGGACACAAGGCATGACTGACTGGAAACCTGCCTTTGACATAGCAGAGCTAAAACCTCTTTTTGAGATGTCGGGAACTACTTTTACCCACCAACACCAAACTACACCACCGCCACCCCATCAAACAGCAGCATTCAATGTGCCTTTATTGCCTAAAACATGGATGGTAGAGTCTATATTGGTAACTATATTGCCATTTATATTGTGTGGAAATATATTAAGCTTAATTGGTATAGCGGGTATTGTAAATGCATCGAAGGTGGAGTCGCTCTACAATAGTGGGCTTTTTGATAGAGCCCAAGAGGCATCTGACAATGCTGCACGATGGACAAAAATAACCCTCTGGATTGCTATTGGTGCAGTAATATTGGGCATTATTGCTATTATTGCGTTTTTTGTTTTCTTTGGCTCATTGGCAGCGCTCGAAAACAGCTTTGTATAACTTAAAATAATTATTACATATACATAAATTAGAATATGGAAAATCAACAAACACCTCCAGTTCCATCAAACCCGGAGTATAGCTACAACATACCCCCTAGACCTAAAACTTGGCTCATAGAGTCTATATTGGCTACCTTGTTTTGCTGCCTTCCGTTTGGAATAGTTGGCATAGTAAATGCAGCTAAGGTAAACTCGCTACACGACCAAACCCAATATGATAAAGCGCAGCGTGCATCGGCCAATGCAAAAAGATGGACATTGGTTGCATTTGGTATAGGTGTTATTTATCTTATCTTTATTCTAATAATGGTTGCAGTTGGCTCATCTTCATCTTTTAACTTACCTGCAGTTGGTGGCGAGCCACTCTATTTTTAATTATCTAGTTGGCAAAGTACAAGAAATACCTCCTCATTACGGTTGCAATATTTATTATTGCAACCGCATTGTTTATACTCTTTTATATAGACCCCAATGTGTATCCCTTCTTTCCCAAATGTCCTTTTTTAGTGGCAACGGGATTGGAGTGTCCTGGTTGTGGTTCGCAAAGGGCCATGCATCAACTATTGCATTTGAATATTGCAGGGGCATTTCGTCAAAACCCTTTAATAGTACTCTACCTACCCTATGTTGTGCTAGGCATCTACCTCGAATACTTTGGTGGAAACAAGAGATTGCCTCGTGTTCGTAACACGCTCTATGGCAAAAGTGCTGCAATAATAATACTCATCTCTATTGTCTTGTTTTGGATAGGCAGAAACATCTTCTAATGTCATATCCTATTACATAATTTTTAGCTACAACTTTGTTATGAAACCATTCTACTACTCTCTGCTATGTGTTTTACTCTTATTTTCTATTGGTTGCGGAAATGCTAACTCTCAGAAAGAAGATACAGTGCCTCTTTCTCTCAAAATAGCTAGTTACAATGTGCACAATGCAATAGGTATGGACGATATAGTTGATTTTGATAGAGTAGCTCGGGTTATAAACGATATGGAAGTTGACGCGATAGCCATTCAGGAGTTGGACAGCGCCACAGAGCGAAGCAACGGATTGGTGGTGCTAGACGAATTGGCTAAGAGAACCAATATGATTGCCACATTTAATGCATCTATTGATTTTGATGGAGGAAAGTATGGTAATGGGATGCTAACAAAAGAGCAACCCCTGAAAATAGAAGCAATAGCCTTGCCAGGCCGTGACGAGCAACGCAGCCTACTGATTGTAGAGTTGGAACACTATGTGGTGTGTTGCACCCACTTGTCTCTTAACGAGCAGGACAGACAGGCATCCATCAAGTTGATTCAACAACAGACAGAGAAGTACCAATCTAAACCACTGTTCTTGGCAGGCGATCTTAATGCACTGCCCAACTCTAATGAAATAAGAGATTTATCGGTAAGCTGGATATTACTGAGTGATTCTACGCAAGCTACCTATCCATCGGATGCTCCCACAGAGGTAATTGATTATATATTTTTGAAAAGCAATAGCGCATTTAGCAGTGTTGTGAAATATGCTACAGTTGTGGATGAACCAATGGCTTCTGACCATAGACCATTGTGGGTGGAGGTTACTGTTGAGCAGTGACTCAAAAGCTAACCAATTATTCCTACAATACTATTGACAACTTAGCCGGATACAACCTATTTGGATCGCCAAACAGAGCGCAGCTTTCAATTAAGTTCTCTTCTTTTAAACGTAGCATTTCGTTGTGTACCACCTTGCCGTTATATATTACTTTCACTGGCTTTGAGTAGTCAATATAACTATCATCTAAGAATAGAGAAACCTGCCCCTCACTCATTTCTTTAGTTCTGCTCATATCGTCGCTCATCAATAAAGAATCTATTACAACCGTATTGTCTTGCTTATTATACTGAATATCGAAAACTATTCTATTAAATTCATTCTCCTCTTTCATACCCGGAAGCTTATCTATAGCTACATTATAAAATCCTTTTCTATACCTGCCATGCATCGGAAAATAAACCCAACTTATATGTTTAGGAGACACCCTTCTCTTGTGTGCTACTAACCAAGGGGTTGTTAACGTATAATCGATACCATGGCCCCTGTCTTTTTGTAAAACAATATTGTGGATAAAATCTCCAGGGTATTTAGTTGCTAAACTATCGAATGTGGCACTAGCGAGGGCTGTAAGTTTATTTCTTCCAAACCCTGTGTCATATTCTCCTGTGTGAAACGAGAATGCAATGTTTCTGTAATTCAAAGGAGGTGCATTTTTAAGAGGCTCTCCCCCTGCCATTGGTCCTGCACCAGCTAAATAGTCTGCATAATATGCACCTAATCTTTGGCTACCATAGCCACCTTCCGATATTCCGAGCACATAAATCTTGTTGGGGTCTATTTCATCGCTAATCATAGCAAGACGGAATAGCTTTTCCCACGCATTTTGTACAGGTTGAAACCACCAGCGATATCGTCTCTCGTTTGGTATTTGCGGCACAAAATAGACTGACGGAGCGTCGGCATAGACTTTAGATAACGACAAGGCTGTACTAAATTCTGATGATTTAGGACCTGAACCATGAAGATTGATTAACAGTGGCTTTCTCTGTGGGCTTGTCTGTCCTTTTTTCACAAAAAGGTAAAAAGGCATTGGGTCTTCGTCTATTAAGTCCCAACTACGCAATTGTGTGTTAACAGTGGTTTTGGAAGACAATGCCGGAAGCTCTTCAATTTCATTATTAACCTCTTTCCAAGTGTTCCAAATCTTCTCTTTCGTGCTTTGCACATTGTTTGCTTCAAGCTCTGTATCGCTCTTATAAGAAATCAACACATTTTCTCTATTGCTGTTTGAGATTCTGGCTTTGAAATAACTCTTTATATTCTCCTCGCTTTCATCTTTTATATTTTCATCTATTTCATCCTTTACATCATCCTTTATTTCTGGGTTTACATCATCAGATGAACAACTTAGCATAGAGAACAAAAAAGTTAAAACAAGTAACCTTAGAGCACTTTTAATTTGCATACACTTTATTATATTGATTAAATAAGAAACAATTGTAAAACGGCTTAGGCAAGAACTATTAGAAGTAAACAGACACTCCATAGAATATGCCCGAGGTATAGGGCGAATCTATGTCTTGTACCAAATCGTAGTACAACATAGCGTGGGCTTGACCAAGACGAAGACCAGCCCCAATAACTACAGAAGGTACTAAGACATCTTTTTTGTATGTCACGTCTGAACCTTGTCTATAGCTATTCCAGATATAATTCACTTCGGGCTGTACAGATATAGCCAAGAAACTAGTAGGGTATAGATAGGCAAATAGATTACCACCCAAAGAGTTGTTGTGTCTCGACTCATCCGAGTAATAGTATTTACGTTTAGAGTAATAGTAACTTACCCCTGCTCCGGCCATCATATATTTATTGAACTGATAACCCAATTGTGGCGCGAGGCGAAAGAAGGTGTAGTCGTTGCTAAAATTTAAACCTAAGTTTAATCCATACCTTAGGTTTCTAGCATCGAACCCTGTTTTAGCCGTAGGTTGGGTTTGACCCACTCTATTTTGATTGCGCAGTTGAAGCGTTTGCTGTTGCTGATTGTGGTGAATATTTCGTGTATCATCTTTCGATACCCTAATGGTATCGTATCTGAATGGTTGCTGCGAGAATGCAAGGGCTGGAAGTATCAATAAAAGGGCTAAAAGTATTTTTTTCATAATGCTGTAGTTTCAATTTAAACAAAAATAGCGAAAATATTAATACTATGCATGCAACTTGAGAACAAAACATCAGTCATCAAAATTAATCTATGGCTAAGACTATTGAAGGTAAATGAAATATGCCGTAGAACCAAGAAAACAGCTTTCAACTGTACCAAAACAAATCCACCGCGGTGGATTTGACAAAAGTTCCCTGAAATTTGAATCCACCACGGTGGATTTGTTTAGAAAAGAATAAATGATGTTTTTTATGCAGCATATTCAAAATTCATACCCTGAAAGAAGGGATTTGTTGCATAAAAAAGAAAAAAGAGGTGATGAATACATAATGATAAGGCAGAACAATAATTATTGCACTAAAAATATTTCATAAAAGCGCAACAAAATAAGAAAAGTGGCAAAAATGGTCGTAAAACCATGGTAAAAATGAATTTTACCTCACGCCAGACAAATCTACCGCGGTGGATGGAAGTTTCATGACATTTTTGCTTTTCCACCGCGGTGGATTTGTTTAGAAAGGTTTCACTTGCAAATATTTGGTTTTGGTTGTAATAAAAGTGAATACTATAGACTGGAAACTACAGCACATTAGGACTAAGGGGTACACTGTTCATTACTTCCAATCCTATAACACAAGTTGACTTGGACACGGAATATTCTCACTTTGTATAGCTATGACAAAAGCTAGTAGCTTGTCAACAGTCATTTACCGTAATCTATCTAAAGTCAAACAGGTCTCAAATGTAGTAGGTGTGTCTGTAAATCATTTGGAGTAAAACAGCTTGATATATAGTAGACAATATAAACAGGCAGCTACTTTTGAACGAAAACCTGTATTTGCAATTGCAGATTAAATTGTGTCAATAGGGTACAACGAAATAAAGGAACCGAGTTAACTTCGATTCCTTTATCTATATTTTGTTTAATATGCAATCAGATTATTACTCTGCTGGCTCTGTCTGCTCTGGCTGTTGCTCCACTGGAGCAGCTGGCTGAGTTGGGATAGGCATATTTGGGCTTACATCAGGAGCCATTGAAGGATTAAGCGGTGATGGAGTTACCACTTCAATTTGCGATTCTGGCATTGTACCACGCTTAACAGTAAATTTAGCTGTCAAGATGCTTAAAACAATAATTGTTATAGCCAAACCCCAAGTAGCTTTTTCTAGAAAGTCTGTTGTCTTTCTAACTCCCATTACTTGGTTTGATGAAGAAAATCCAGCAGCTAAACCACCACCCTTAGAGTTTTGTACCAAAACTATAAGAATCATACAAAGAGCTGCAATCAGAATTAAAATTGTGATAAAGATATACATATTTTTATTTTTTGTTTTTTTCGTTATAAATCAAATACTCTAGAAAACGTATTTGGTCTGCAAAGTAAATACTTTTTTTTGGAAAATTCAAGCTTAATCTTTTAATTATTGTAAGTGCTTGCTCATACTTCTTTTGCTTTATATAAACTTGAGCTAGGGTTTCTGTCAAAAACGAGTCGTCATCTAATAGATTATCAACACCTTGAGTCGACTCTTGACGCTCTTCCCTGACCCTGTTTTTGTTTGAAAATAAATCTTCGTCGTTCGAAGATTTTTCTAAAAATCTATCAAGCAAGTCTTGATGTTTCATTGGTTTAGTCTCTTCCTCATCATCAAGGTGATTTCCCGCTTGTTCGGTTTGCTCAAGATAAGCAATATAATCGGTAGTAACCATTGAATTGCTATCCCACTCATTTCTTTTTTCGTGGTTTACAATTTGGTCCGACTCTTCGTCTTTATCTAGCGATTGTAAAAAAGTATCTAGCAAAACTTCAGTCCTATCATTTGTAGACACTTCTTCAGTTACTATCTTTGGAAAGAAACGGGCATACCTGTCATTATTTAAATAGTAAAAAAGTTTTTCTCTATCGCAACAAGTAATAGCCACCTTTCTTAGTTCGGAGGTGAATTCGGGGTGGTTCGTATCTTGTCTATTTTTCAACAGCATTAGCTTAGCTGTCTCAAAATAGGGATGCCTTTCTGCTATCTGTTTCAATTGATGCAACGACTCTTTGTTGAGTTGTTGCTCATCTTTCATGTATGCGTAAAACAGTTCTTTCTCCAAAACTTTAATAAACTATCTATTGTATGATACTTCTACTTGTAATAGTATATACTACTACACTACCAATTTGACATTGTAGTGTTGAAAATTTGATCGGTAACCTCTTTAACCAACTCCCCAATCAATTGGTCTTGCACATCAGTAAGCATACGGTCTGCAGGGAAGTTGCGGTAAGCCTTTATGGTCTCTTCTTTGTCTTGCCCTTCAACCTTATTGTTTCTGTAGCGCATTCGCACTGTAAGGGTCAACCTAGTTTCAGATGCAAAAGAGTCTTCTTGCACTGCAAGAGGAGTTAATTCATAGCCCACAATCTCGCCTTCCATTTCTATATCGGCATTCTGACGTACAAACTGCAAACGGGTACTTCTTGTAAATAGGTCTTTCAGCTCCTCATTAAAGCGTTGCTCCAATGGTGGATACACAAGCGGTGCCTGATTGGGAAATTCAGATATTAATATTGTTTTTGTTAGGTCGTAATCTATTGAAGCCCCATTAAACTTGTACGACATTGTACATGAGCTTATGAGCAATACAAGAGACACAAAAAATAAAGCTTTTTTCATAAGTTGTTTTATAAATCTTCTAGATTGTATTCTCTAATTTTTCTATAGAGTGTGCGTTCAGATATTTCTAAATCTCTTGCTGCAAACCTGCGCACACCATCATGACGTTCAAGAGCTTTTAATATAGCTTGGCGCTCTATCTCCTGAAGCGATAAAATCTTTTCTTCAACATATTCTTCAGCATAGCCAGCATCATCAGCATAATCATCATCATTGTAGTCTACCTCCGAGGCATCTTGCACATCATCATTATACTCTGTGGCATCTTGCACATCGTCGGTATCAGTAGCATTGTGGCGCGCTGAATCGAAAGGTGTTTTCAAGAATTGCTCGCTGTACTTTACAGGCAGACGATGCAAATCTTCTTCTGTTGCAAAATCTTTTAATAAAGCATCAGTTGCAGCAGTTGTTTCAACGTCTACACTTTTCTCAACAATGTCTCTCACTACCTGCTTCAAATCGGTCAAATCTCTTTTCATATCAAACAGCACTTGATAGAGAATTTCTCGTTCATTAGCAAAGGTTTTTCCTTTAGCAGAAGAGCGTTGAGAAGATTTTAAAGGCACCATACCTACCTCTTGCTTGGGGAGGTAACGCAGCATAATATCATATGTTATCAATCTCTCTTTCTCTATAACTGATATCTGCTCGGTTATATTTTTAAGTTGACGAACATTGCCAGGCCATCTATAACTCATTAGTAGCTCTTTTGCATCATCTGTAAGCGAAATAGAGGGCATCATATACCTTTCGGCACAATCTCCTGCAAATTTACGGAAAAGCAATGGCACATCCTCTTTCCTATCGCGAAGCGAAGGAACACGAATGGGTACAGAGTTTAAGCGGTAGTATAAATCTTCGCGAAACTTGCCTTTTTCAACTGCGCGAATCATATTCATATTGGTAGCTGCAACAACACGTACATTACTTTTCTCCACCTTAGAAGATCCAACTTTAATAAATTCGCCTGTTTCTAACACGCGTAGTAATCGGGCTTGTGTTGACAAAGGTAACTCGCCCACCTCATCTAGAAATAGCGTTCCTCCATCGGCCGACTCAAAATAACCTTTTCGTGATGCAGTAGCACCTGTAAATGACCCTTTTTCGTGTCCAAACAGCTCTGAATCTATAGTACCTTCAGGAATTGAGCCACAATTGATAGCAAAGTAAGGGCCATGCTTTCTTCTGCTGAATTGATGAATAATTTGAGGGAAGTTCTCTTTCCCAACACCACTTTCACCTGTAATAAGCACAGTTAAATCGGTAGGTGCAACCTGAAGCGCAGTATCTATAGCACGCTCTAGCTCTTGGGATACTCCAATAATACTAAAACGCTGCTTTACTTGTTGTATGCTCTGTTTAGACATAGAATATTTTAGATATTACAATCGCTCTAAGAGCGAGATAAGTTTATTCAAAGTTAGAAAAATTATTTGGATTTACTCAATCCATATGTCTTAGTTCTCAAGAAATCACCAAATTGTTTTAGGTCTGAATAATTATTTTGCTCTTTCAAAGTGATGGGTTCGCCAACTGTAAACACTATCTCTTTACCCTTCTTATTGTAGAGTTCGTGGCCTAGTCTAAGATTACGCAATCTCCAATCTATTAACCCCAATGAATAGAAGAAACGAGAGTTTCCACCCGAAATATGAATTGGAATGATAGGAACTTTAGCAAATTTAATCAACTTCAGAACAGA
>SMEQ01000407.1_pt1 | contig 13241 bp, 12 predicted proteins | sample 2456281 | NCBI WGS metagenome assembly SMEQ01 (sample SAMN10132596, study PRJNA489261) | soil metagenome | isolation source: day1 antibiotic-loamy sand soil ammended with raw manure from dairy cow... | place: USA | collected 2015-04-01 | reverse complement strand
TCTCCCAAAACGAAAGCCGTTTTATTTGTGATCTTTTGCACTATTGTCTAAACCTTGCTCGAGCAAGGCGATAAGCGCTTCAACATTAATTAAAGCGCACATTTTTTGTTTTACAATACCCGCCAACCAAGGGCGCTTACCCGTTGCTACCCGCCATTTTATTTCTTCGGGGTGCAACGTGTCGGTATTAATTAACTGTTCGCAGGCAAGTCCCCAATGGCTTGCGCCTAACATAACAAGGTACTGATAATTAAGCCCCGCGGCTAGTTCTGCGGTGTATTTTTCTGGCATAACCCAGCGCGCGGAGTCGACCACGTTAAGCTGTTCTTCTAGGTGCGGCATCATGCCTAAGTACCATGGGGGCCGACCAAACAACGGTTTAGGCGTTTGCCACTTATGAATACCACCTAAACTTTTTAATGGCACGGCCAAGTTTAACCCTGCCACACTAAAAAACAACGCTTGAAACGGTTCGCTTTGATACTCGGCCATGGCGTTGGGTGCCGGTGGTGGCGCAGGCGGTGGTGTTGCCACCACGGTTTCAGGTGTTTGTGCTGGCACTAACTCTTCCACCGCAGGCGTTGGCCTTTCGTACGGCAGTGCCGTACCTACAGTGGTTGGTTCTGCAAACTGAGGTGTGTCAGCGGGCCCTTTAGAGAGTAAACGTTCTAAAGGCGCACGGGTTAAGTCGTCGAGCGTGCTCGGCTGTTCTTCTTCTAACAACGCGGTAAGGTATTCGTGCATGGCACGATTGCTCGTTGAGTTTTGACTCATGACGTTCCTGCTAAACCTACTTAAGAGTTTGTTTTAACCAATAAATGCTGTAATAGCTGGCTATATGCTAGCACACCTCGTGCCTTTGGCGCATGCAACGAAGGTGGCGTATGTACGGCACTGGCATCGCGGAATTTGGTGTCGACGGGAATCATGCCGGCCCACACCTTACTGCCATGCTTTTTAAATAGTTTTTGGTAGGCGTCGAGGGATGCCCGGGTACGCTTGTCGTACATGGTGGGCACCACCGTAACCAGATGGTTTTGCCGCAAGGAATTTTTTACTAATTCCAAGGTTTGCAGCATACGGTCGAGCCCTTTTAGGGCTAGGGCTTCCGTTTGTACCGGTACGATAACTTGGCTACAGGCTGCTAAGGCATTCACCATGAGCACGCCCAACAATGGCGGACTATCAATCAGGGCAAAATCAAATTCAGCAGTCAGCAACGCCAAAGTACGAGCGATCACCAAGCCTAGCCCATCTTTGCCAGGCGACTGACGCTCTAACACTGCTAATGCAGTGCTGGAGGGCAAGAGCTTAATCTGTTCATGACTGGTGTCGCACAATAATTGTTGCGGCAAACCTGCAGGGATTCGCCCTGAGTGCTGAAACAGATCATAGCAACTGTGTTCCATACTGTCGGGATCATAGCCAAAGTAACTGGTCATAGAACCATGCGGGTCTAAGTCCACCACCAATACCCGCTTTCCTGCATCAGCCAAAAGACCGGCAAGCGCTAGCGTTGTAGTCGTTTTACCGACACCACCTTTCTGGTTAGCTACGGCCCAGATTCTCATTGCATACTCCACGCTCAATGTCTTATCTGTACTTTTGACTTACTGCCAATTATTTGGCGTAAAAGCACTTAATTTTGACTCAACAAATACATAGCAATCTATATGCCAGTCTTTTAAGGCGCGGCGTTCTGGTTTGCTTGAGTGACTGTAGTGCGACGGCTATCAGTAAATTTAGAAATAACTAAGACTACGCGCCGATTACGTGCACGCCCTACCGAATCAGCATTATCGGCAATTGGCTGAAATTCTCCATAACCGACTGCTGCCAAGCGTTCAGGTTGCACTCCATCCATAGCCAACATTCGTACGATACTGGCTGCTCGCGCAGATGAGAGTTCCCAGTTTGTTGGGTATTGGGCGGTACTGATCGGTATATTATCGGTAAAACCTTCGACCTGAATAGGATTGTCAAAAGGCGCTAAAATAGCCGATATTTTTTCAATAATGTCAAAAGCATCCTGATGTGGTATCGCATCGCCACTTGGAAACAACAGGCTTGAACTTAACTCCAGTTCCAACCACATTTCGTTAGCTCGTATATGCAGTTGCCCGTCACCTAGCAAGCCAGTGAACTGTTCTCGAATTTGCTCAGCAATATTCACTAAAGGATCATCCGACTGCCCACTTGCTGTTGCAGTCATTTCTTCTTGATTGGCTTGACCCTTAAAACGCTCATCACCGATTGGAATAGGCTTTATAGAACGTTCTGGCTGACTAAAAATCCCCTCCATTGAGTCGGAAAGAACTTTATATTTGCCTTCATTAATAGAAGATATTGAGTACATCACAACAAAAAAAGCAAAGAGCAAGGTGATGAAGTCAGCATATGAGACTAACCAGCGTTCATGATTAATATGCTCTTCAGGTCTACGACGTCGAGCCATGATTACTCCATAAAGCCTTGCAGCTTTAACTCAATAGAGCGCGGATTCTCACCTTCAGCAATCGATAAAATACCTTCTAAAAGCAACTCACGGTAGCGTGACTGACGCATTACAGAGACTTTCAGTTTGCTAGCAACCGGTAAAAACAATAAGTTTGCTGACCCAATACCATAAATAGTTGCGACGAATGCTACCGCAATACCACTTCCTAATTGCGAAGGATCAGCGAGGTTACCCATCACATGAATCAGCCCCATCACTGCACCAATGATGCCAATAGTGGGCGCATAACCACCCATGCATTCATAAAATTTCGCAGCTTGTAAGTCTCGATCTTCTTGGGTGTAAAGATCTACTTCTAAAATACTGCGAATGCCTTCAGACTCCATCCCATCAACTAAGAGCTGTAAGCCTTTTTGCGCATACAAGTCCATTTCAGCCTCAGCGACAGACTCTAAGCCTAATAGACCATCTTTACGCGCAGTCATACTCCAACCAATCACACGATTAATTGCATCAAGCATATTGACGCGTGGTGGAAACATCACCCAGCTGATGATTTGTATCGCTCTTTTAAAATGACTGACCGGCGTTTGTAATAAAGCTGCACCAAAAGTACCACCAAAAACAATCAGTGCTGCGGGACCATTGATCAATGCACCAATATGCCCACCTTCTAAGTAATTACCGCCGATAATGGCTACAAATGCCATTACCAAACCGATCAAGCTGAGCATATCCATTAGCTGCAAGCCTCAACTAGATACCCACCAATATCATCTAAACTATAGATGGCATCGGCTAAGTCCGCTTTGACAATGGCCATCGGCATGCCATAAATCACACAACTGGCCTCATCTTGCGCCCATACTTGGCTGCCTGATTGTTTCAGCATGCGTGCGCCTTCCCGGCCATCCGCTCCCATTCCTGTGAGAACCACAGCAAGCACTTTATCGTTAAAAACTTTTGCTGCCGAGCCAAAAGTAATATCGACGCACGGTTTGTAATTTAGCCGATCATCACCTGGTAAAACACGCACGGTACCACGCGAATCAATCATCATTTGTTTTCCGCCAGGTGCCAACAAGGCCAAACCTGGACGTAACAAATCTCCATCCTCGGCCTCTTTAACATCTATTTTACAAAGTTTATTTAAACGCTCGGCAAAGGCATGAGTGAAAGCTGCTGGCATGTGTTGAATAATGACAATAGGTGCGGGAAAACTCGCTGGTAATTGTGTCAAAACACGCTGTAAAGCAACAGGTCCCCCAGTGGATGTACCGATTGCAAGCAAACGATATGCCTTGCGTTTAGGGCTGCTGGTAGTTATTAATGCTGAGTTTTCAGTATGTGCTAATGGGCTTTTTACCGCCGCTGCCACCGTTCTTGAGCGCAATGTATTGAGTGCTGTTGCCGGCTCGTTACGCGTAGTTATTGGCGGCGCAACAGTTGGTCGTATTTTATTTATTACAGTATCTGGGACGGGAGACGTTGCTGTACTTGATTTTGACCAAGCGCGACGATTACTCGCTGCTAAAACATGGATTTTATCGCAGAGCATCTGCTTCACTTTCTGCGGGTTTCTAGAAATATCCTCAAAATTCTTTGGCAGATAATCAACAGCACCAGCATCAAGAGCATCTAGGGTAACGCGTGCACCTTCATGCGTTAACGAGGAAAACATAAGCACTGGCGTTGGGCTGCGTTGCATAATGTTTCTAACTGCGGTAATGCCGTCCATAACCGGCATCTCATAATCCATCGTGATTACGTCAGGCTTCAATGCTAGTGTTTGCTCTACTGCTTCGCGGCCATTAGAGGCAGTCCCTACAACCTGGATGCTTGAATCCGAAGAGAGTATTTCAGTCAACCTGCGTCTAAAGAAGCCCGAATCATCAACCACTAAAACCTTGACCGTCATACTTTCTCCAAAGCGCATAGCGTCAGTACTAACGCAAACTTAATAGCGTTGTCCGTAGTTTTTAAGCAACCCAGGTATATCTAAAATCAAAGCAATTCGGCCATCACCGGTGATAGTCGCGCCTGACATCCCTGGCGTACCATGGAGCATTTTCCCTAACGGTTTAATGACCACTTCTTCCTGGCCAACCAGCTGATCAACGACACAGCCAATCCGCTGATTACCCACGGTTAAAATAACCACATGACCTTCAACTTGATCTGCATGCACTTGTTTAGGCAGTAACCAGTTTTTCAGATAAAATAACGGCAGCGCTTTTTCTCGTACTATGACCACTTCTTGCCCATCAACAATGTTGGTGCGTGACAAATCCAAGTGAAAAATTTCATTCACATTAACCAATGGAAATGCAAATGCTTGATTACCCAGCATCACCATTAAGGTTGGCATAATGGCTAAGGTAAGCGGCACTTTAATCACCACTTGCGAACCTTGACCCGGTGTTGAGAAGACATTTACTGTGCCATTGAGTTGAGTGATTTTAGTTTTCACCACATCCATGCCAACGCCACGTCCAGAAACATCAGAGATTTCTGTTTTGGTTGAAAAACCAGGCGCAAAAATCAAGTTGTAACATTCAAGATCAGTTAAACGTTCAGCAGCCTCTTTTTCTAGCATGCCTTTTTCAATTGCTTTGTTTCGCAGCACATTAGCATCCATTCCTTTGCCGTCATCACTGATCGTCAACTGAATATGATCACCTTCTTGCGCAGCAGATAGAATCACACAGCCTTCTCGACTTTTTCCTGCTGCCTCGCGCTCCGCAGGCGATTCAATGCCATGATCAACAGAGTTACGTACCAAGTGCACCAAAGGATCAGCTAATGCTTCGACAAGGTTTTTATCAAGATCGGTTTCTTCTCCTACTAACTCCAATCGAATTTCTTTCTTTAAGTTACGCGCCATATCGCGGACCAAGCGAGGAAAACGTCCAAATACTTTTTTAATCGGCTGCATTCGGGTTTTCATCACAGCTGATTGCAAATCTCCAGTCACTACATCCAAATGGCCAACAACTTTAGCCATGGTTTCATCGCCACTACTCAGCCCTAAACGCACCAAACGATTACGCACAAGAACTAACTCGCCAACCATATTCATGATGTCATCTAGACGCGCAGTATCAACACGCACAGTCGTTTCTACTTCTGTTGCTTGGCTTGTTGCTGGTTTTGCCGTGGCTGCTGGTGTTTTTACAATTGCAGCAGGTTTAGCTGAAACGGAATCTTTTTTGACCGGCGTGTCATTTACTGGCGTAACCGGAGATTCTTCAGAGTTTTTTACCGTAACTTTGAATTTACCTTTGCCATGCAATTGATCAAGCAATGACTCAAACTCATCGTCACTGATTAACGCCGGATCAGCGGCACTACTGGTTGTGGTAGTTGACGTCATAGCATTGTCTTCTGCTTTTATAGAAGAACTCGCATCTTCAACACTAAACTTACCTTCACCGTGTAACTGATCAAGTAATGCTTCAAACTCATCATCGGTAATTTCATTGGATGCTGCATTAGCCACTGTTTCATTGGATTTTGCTGTCGCAACTTCGACAACACTTGCTACAGATGTGACAGGCCCATGCAATTGATCAAGTAATGCTTCAAACTCATCGTCAGTAATCAGATCGTCCATCGATGAAGACTCTACAGATGGAGCAATGTGTGATGCAGGAATAGCCTCAAGCAGTTGTTCAAATTCCGCATCAACTTGATCTGCTGTTTCTGCACTCATTGCACTAGATGAATTATTAGTCTGCTCATTAGCAGTGCTGGGTTCAGCTAAACTCGCTAAAGCTTCTAATAATTCATCAGTCGCAGGAGTTAGGGGCTTACCTTCTCGCACTTCTTGGAACATTGCATTGACGCTATCTAACGCCTGCAGCACTACATCCATTAAATCGGAAGTAACACGGCGCTCACCTTTGCGCAATATGTCAAAAACGTTTTCTGCAATATGACAGCATGCAACTAACTCATTGAGCTGTAAAAAACCTGCGCCACCTTTGACGGTGTGAAAACCTCGAAAGATAGCGTTGAGCAAGTTCATGTCATCAGGACTACCCTCCAGCTCAACCAGCTGTTCAGATAGCAGTTCCAAAATCTCGCCAGCCTCCACTAAAAAGTCTTGGAGGATTTCTTCGTCTGCATCAAAGCTCATGTACGCTTCCTCTAGAACCCTAAACTGGACAGCAGATCATCTACATCCACCTGATCTGAAACCACATCATCAAGCTTATCGGCATGAATCTGTGGACCTTCACCTGAGCTGGAGATTTTTTCTTTAGCAGACTTTTTACGCAAGTCATCAGTGGAGTGCTCAATACCAACAGCACGATCCACCTGTCCTGCCATTATGACTAATTTCAGTAAGTTATTTTCAATGTCTGTAATTAAAGTCATAACGCGTTTAATCACTTGTCCTGTTAAATCTTGAAAACCTTGCGCCATCAATATTTCATTTAAATTGGCGGACAGTTGATCACTATCATGCAGACTTCGACTCAAAAATTCTTCAACACGCCGCGCAAGCACTCTAAACTCATCAGCCTTCATATCTTTACGCATAAACCGCTGCCAATCAGCCATTAAACTCTGCGCTTCATAACTGATGTAATTGACTAAAGGGGCGCTTGCTTCAACCAAATCAATCGCACAATTCGCTGCTTGGTCTGTCATTTTTACAACATATTGCAATCGTTCTGAAGCATCAGTAATTTGCGACATTTCTTTCGCATGTGGATTACTTGGATCAATATCAAAATCAATAATTGCGCTATGCAGCTCTCGAGTGAGTCGTCCTACTTCCATATACAAAGTGCGCTCGCGAGCTTGGCTAATTTGCGCAATAATTCGGGTAGCTTCTTGCAGATCGCCCTGCTCTAAACTTTGTTGCAGCTGAGAAGCATGCAACGCTACTGCGGACGCAAAATCAGCCTCAGTGCTATTTTTGTGTTCCATAATTGCCTCATAGCTACTGACTTAGCCGTTAACCCGCTCAAAAATCTTTTCAATTTTCTCTTTCAGCACTTGCGCGGTAAATGGTTTAACAACGTAGCCATTCACACCCGCTTGCGCTGCCTCAATAATTTGATCGCGCTTGGCTTCAGCCGTAACCATAAGCACCGGTAAATGCTTAAGTTTGTCATCAGCGCGAACTTGGCGTAACAAATCGATACCACTCATAATGGGCATATTCCAATCTGTCACCAAGAAATCAAAATTGCCACTCTGCAACATAGGTAACGCAGTAGAACCATCGTCAGCTTCTGCTGTATTGGTAAAACCAAGGTCACGCAAGAGGTTCTTGATGATCCGTCGCATCGTTGAAAAATCATCAACAATGAGGATTTTCATATTTTTATCCAAGTTAACCTCCAAGCCCTTTTAATTCAGTCTTCAATTCGTCAAAAGACCGCATGCTTATATCATTGAACAAGTGAACTGTAGAGTTTATGTTCGCCAGTCAGTTAGCCGTGCTCGTAAGCGCGCCGCACATTGGCTATGCAACTGACTGACTCGCGACTCACTCACCCCTAACACTTCACCAATTTCTTTTAAGTTTAATTCTTCATCATAATACAATGACAGCACCAAGCGCTCGCGTTCTGGTAATCCTGCAATAGCGTCAGTAAGTGCTTGTTGAAAATGTTGCTTTTCAATATCACGCCCAGGCTCTTGTTGAGTGCTATGTGTGTCAAACTGATTACCATCATCAAGCAAATCATCAAAACTGAATAAACGACTGCCCTGGGTGTCACCTAGAATCGTGTAATACTCATCCAAACTTAAGTTGAGTTCGGCTGCTACTTCTAAATCTTTAGCGTCACGCCCCGTCTTTGACTCGACTTTACGCACTGCATCACTGACCATCCGAGTATTGCGATGTACCGAGCGTGGCGTCCAATCACCTTTACGCAGATCATCAAGCATCGCTCCTCGAATTCGAATACCGACAAATGTGTCAAAACTCGCACCTTTGCTAGCATCAAACTTTTTTGCGGCCTCCAGCAAACCAATCATGCCTGCCTGGATTAAATCTTCAACTTGCACACTAGCAGGCAAACGCGCCAGCATATGGTAAGCAATGCGCTTAACCAATGGTGCATGTTGCTCAATTAGCAAAGACTGCTCATCAGTGCCTTGTGCCTTGCTATACATTTGCAGACCTTTAGATCGTGTCATGCATGCTATTCCATTCCAGTGTGGTTAACTAACCGCTCCACAAAAAACTCTAAATGGCCTCGCGGCGTACTTGGTAAAGGCCAGCTGTCAATCTTCTGTGCCATCCCCTTAAATGCTAATGAACATTTAGCACGTGGAAAAGCATCATACACAGCACGCTGCTTTTGTACCGCTTTACGTACCATTTCATCATAGGGTACCGCTCCTAAGTATTGCAGAGTCACATCATCTAAGAAGCGCTCGGTAACTTTTACCAGTTTGTTAAACAAATTGCGCCCTTCTTGTGGGCTGTGCGCCATGTTAGCTAATACTCGAAATCGCCCCATACCATGATTACGATTTAACAACTTAATTAAAGCATAAGCATCGGTTATGGAGGTTGGCTCATCACAAACCACCATAATCACTTCTTGTGCAGCTTGGACAAAACTTGTGACAGAGTCACCAATCCCTGCGGCAGTATCAATGATCAATACGTCGATATTATCACCAAGATCGCTAAACGCCTGAATCAAGCCCGCATGCTGGATAGGACTCATTTCCACCATACTTTGCGTGCCAGAAGAAGCTGGAACTATTTTGATGCCGCCCGGCCCCGCCAACAAAACGTCACGCAAATCGCACTTTCCATCCATTACATCAGCCAAAGTGTGCGTAGGGTGTAAGCCAAGCAAAACATCCACATTGGCCAAACCAAAGTCCGCATCCAGTAAAACTACTTTGCGTCCTAGATCAGCCAGCGCGAGGGCAAGATTAACGGAAACGTTAGTTTTGCCAACGCCACCTTTACCACCTGTAACGGCGATCACTTGCACGGGTTGTTTCTGTTGACTTGTCATTGTACTTAATACCTTGGTTGCTAAACTCTAACCCACGTATTGTGAGGCCAATGAGGTTCCTGTGCACATTTGCGCCATTATATCTTCTGTTGGCTCCTCACTACTCTGTAAACGCACAGCTCGACTGATTAATTGATGGCTGCGCGGCACTTGTAAATCATCAGGGATCTTTGGACCGTCAGTAGTATAGGCCACTGGTAGACCGTGGCCAATGGCCATGCTTAATGCTTCTCCCATACTTATCGCTTCATCCAGCTTGGTAATGATACAACCTGCCAAACCGCAACGTTTATATGCATGATACGCAGCTTTCAATACTTGACCTTGACTGGTCGCCGCCATCACTAAATAGTTTTTGGCTTGTACACCGCGCGCTGCCAAGCTTTCCAACTGCAGACCAAGAGCAGGATCACTCGCTGGCAAGCCTGCAGTATCAATAAGAACAATGCGCTTGTGCGCTAAAGGTTGTAACACTGAAGTTAACGTCTGCCCATCCCCAACATAGCTGACAGGGATGTTTAAAATCCGTCCTAACGTTTTTAGCTGCTCTTGAGCACCAATCCGGTAGCTGTCCATACTGACCAAAGCAATATGCTGCGCACCATGCTCAAGCACATAACGCGCTGCTAACTTTGCCAGAGTAGTGGTTTTACCCATACCTGCAGGCCCAACCAGAGCGATCACTCCAGATTCTTGCATAGGCTCAACGCTAGGCGTGCGTATAGCATGAGTCAAATGCGCAAGTGCCATGCGCCATGCTTTATGCTGATCTTTTTCTGCAGCAACTTTTTGCAACACAGGTCGAACGATATCAGCTGTCAATCCCATTTTCTGAAAACGCTTCCATAAACCGGCCTGAGCAGGTTGCTGCGTACGCATCTGGCCCCACGCCATACTGCCCAACTGCATCTCTAACAGCTCACGTAAGCCGTTTAACTCAGAACGCATTGCAGCAAATTCATGCTGATTGAAGGCAGCCGCTTGCTCATGATGATTATTTTGCGGAGCTGATACCGGTGCTACACGCTGCATAACTTGCTCTAGCAACTGACGGTCTTTGCCATGTAGCTCATCTTCATCCTGTGCTTGTAAACGCGCTTGCGCCTCTAAAATTTGCGCTTGAGTTTTACGCAGCTCAGCTTCTAAAGCAGGGTTAGGACGTGACACAGATGACTGCACTTGATAATCAAGGGCTGCAGTCAACTCAACACCGCCAGCCACGCGACGCGTGGAAATAATTGACGCATCGGCGCCTAACTCTTCCCGTACGCGATTCATTGCTTGACGCATATCTGCTGCGAAATATCGTTTGACTTGCATAAGTCAGCCCTCAACTAATTTTGTCCTACCGTCGCTACGATAGTGACCTGTTTGTTATCCGGAATCTCTTGGTAAGCCAACACATACATATTGGGTACGGCTAACCGAGCAAAACGCGACATCATCGCTCGAATCTGTCCTGCAACCAGTAACACCACTGGCTTGCCTAGCATTTCCTGACGCTGCGCCGCCTCTATTAGAGACTGCTGTAGTTTTTCAGCCATTCCCGGTTCTAAGAGGACACCCTCACTTGAACCTTGTCCAGCCTTCTGCATACTACTAAGCAATATCTGTTCCAACCTTGGTTCCAAGGTGATCACAGGCAGCTCAGGCTCAAGCCCTACAATGCTTTGCACGATTGCCCGCGATAATGAAACTCGTACTGCAGCAACAATAGCGTCAGGATCTTGACTCCGCGTAACAGTGTCAGCAATGGCTTCTGCAATGCTACGGATATCGCGTACAGGCACCTGTTCTTGCAACAAGCTTTGTAAGATTTTCAACAAAGTTGATAACGACACCATACCTGGCACCAACTCCTCTGCAAGTTTGGGTGAGCTTTTTGCAAGCACCTGCATCAATTGCTGTACCTCCTCATGACCTAGCAACTCATGCGCATGCTTATTAAGAATTTGATTCAGATGAGTTGCCACTACCGTACTGGCATCGACGACTGTATAGCCTAAAGACTGCGCCTGATCACGCTGGCTTGGTTCAATCCATACAGCCTCGAGACCAAAAGCAGGATCATGAGTCGCCACGCCATTGAGCGTACCAAAAACCTGTCCTGGATTGATTGCTAGCTCACGCTCTGGATACACTTCAGCTTCAGCAACACTGACACCCATTAGGGTTAAACGGTAAACATTAGGCAATAGATCTAAGTTGTCTCGAATGTGCACCGAAGGCATCAAAAAGCCTAAATCTTGTGAAAGCTTCTTACGTACACCTTTAATTCGTGCTAATAACTGTCCGCCTTGATTGCGATCCACCAAAGGAATTAAACGATAACCCACTTCTAAACCAACCATATCAACTGGGGTTACATCGTCCCAGCCAAGCTCACGGTTTTCTGCACTGACAGGCGCCGGCAATTGCTCAAGCTCTCGCTTCTCTTGCGCGACCACCGCTAGCTCTTTTTTATTTTCGCGATGCCAAATTAAATATGCACCACCGGCAGCTAACAATCCTAAGCCAATAAATGATAAATGCGGCATCCCAGGCACTGAGCCCATAGCTATTAAAATAGCTGCAGACACCGCTAAAGCTTTTGGTGAGGTGAACATCTGGCGATTGATTTGCTCCCCCATATCCTCCGAAGTAGTCACCCGCGTAACCATAATCGCTGCTGCAGTAGACAAGAGCAGCGAGGGTATTTGAGCGACCAAACCATCACCTATAGTCAATAACGCATAGACTTTACCTGCTTCCAAAAAACCCATGGAGTGCTGGGCCATACCGATCGCAATACCACCAATTAAGTTAATGAATAGAATTAGCAAACCTGCAACAGCATCACCGCGCACAAACTTGCTCGCACCATCCATTGATCCGTAAAAATCAGCTTCTTGGGCGACATCGCTGCGTCGAATTTTAGCTTCGTCTTGATCAATTAGACCGGCGTTTAAGTCAGCATCAATCGCCATTTGTTTGCCTGGCATCGCATCCAAGGTGAAGCGTGCGCTCACCTCGGAAATTCGACCAGCACCCTTGGTTACCACAACAAAGTTAATGATCATCAAAATAGCGAAAACAACCGCACCTACAACATAGTTGCCGCCGATCACCACCTCACCGAAGGCTTGAATCACTTTGCCTGCCGCATCACCACCGTCATGTCCATGCAACAAAACCACTCGCGTAGAGGCTACGTTTAAAGCTAAACGCAACAACGTAGCGGCGAGCAAAATAGTCGGAAAAGCAGCAAAATCTAATGGGCGCATGGCATACACGCCAACCAGCAGAACCACAATTGAAAGAGCAATATTGAAAGTAAAGAATACGTCAAGTAGAAATGGCGGAACGGGCAGCGTCATCATTCCTAAAATAACCAGCAACAGCAGAGGTACGCCTAAGTTGCCTTGTTTAAGCAACGACAGACCACTGCGCATATTAGTTTTAAGTTGCGTGTTATTCACAGATTGTTCTCTTTTTTAATTCAGGTGCTGACATACTAAATATTGACGCAATAACTCCTGCTCCTTACAGCAAAGCAAGAAGCAGTCCACTTTATAAAAGCTGATCCCAAAAACCATAAAGGCCGTCTCAATAGACAGCCTTTATGTCACGCTGAAAAACTACTTATTTTGTATTAGCCAACAAAACTCAGCAATACACCTGCCGCCACCGCAGAGCCAATCACACCTGCCACGTTCGGCCCCATCGCATGCATTAACAAGAAGTTTTGTGGATTCGACTCCAACCCTACCTTGTTTGACACACGTGCAGCCATCGGCACAGCA
>SMEQ01000637.1_pt1 | contig 13259 bp, 15 predicted proteins | sample 2456281 | NCBI WGS metagenome assembly SMEQ01 (sample SAMN10132596, study PRJNA489261) | soil metagenome | isolation source: day1 antibiotic-loamy sand soil ammended with raw manure from dairy cow... | place: USA | collected 2015-04-01 | reverse complement strand
CCATTGCCGATTATAACAAAGCAATAATGAAAGAAAAAGACACTATGATTAGCGATGCTATCTCGCAAGGCATTCTAAGAGATGCTACAAAGCAAGCCGAGGTGGTGCTTACATCCATTATGAAAGATATGGGTTTCGAGAATATAAAGATTACACAAGAAATAAACATACCACGTCCACAATAGAAATAAAAAACCTTTTAAATAAAGACTCATCATGAAATTTACAACTAAGTTATTGATTTTTTGGTCTTCTGTTTTTTTGATTTTTCTACTTGGCTTTGTTATAGTAATGTCTGTTTTTTGGGACATCTCTTTTAACTTTTGGCATCTCCTTGTGGCTTTTGTTATTAATGGAGTAATACCACCAGCTATTATCACCTCGTTTTTCTATAATAGATTAGAATATATGGAGTCTGAAGACGACACACCCCCCAAATTCAAGGGTGTTAAAACACTAAACATCAAGTTTATAGCAAGAACAAATCACCCGTTTGATGAGTTGATGCAAAAGATAGACCGACAGTACATCATCTCGTATTCCGACAGAAAAAATAAGATTCTTAAATTTAGAACAGACTCACGCATGCTAACATGGGGTTTGGGTGGATATTTAAGAATGTATGACGACAATACAGTAGATGCCTATGTATATCCGATACATAAAAACTCTCGCAGAGAAGGGCTCACAGTAAATCAAACCCTAAGGGTGCTCGGCTCTATTTTTAGGCAATGCTAGGTTCTTCTTGTTTTCTGAAAGACAGTTAAGACTAGAGGATAAGATATTAAAGCTGTTTTAAAATCTACTTGTAGGGAGTTTCTTTACCAGTAAAGACATTTGGTCAGTATTACTACACTAGCCTTTCTTAATCAATAAACAAGTCGCACCTTCTGATGAATTAGGCATAGATTTTATGGAGCTGACCTGTTTCTTCAATCTTATAACTCATTGTCATTACAATACGCAGTGAGCAATCTGTATAAACTATTCTGCCATTTCTGATGAAAAACTTCCCTTCCTTTACCTACACAACATGCTTTTTACATGTCATCTCACCAAACAATGCCTTAAAAGCGGTGGTATACTCTCTTTATCTCCCAATTACTGCTATTTTAAGGATGGAAGTTCTGAAACTTTTTTTCTAAGTGAAAAAATAATTACTTTTGTATAGTTACAAACACGCAAACAAATTACCTTTGAGTCTTTTCATACAAAAGACTAGATAAAAAATACAAATGCAAGAAAATAAAAATAGTATATTCAGTTTTGCAATGCAAGCTGGATTTGGATTAGGTGGATTTTGGATTTTCAAATACCTATTTGTAATAGGAACTACCAAATATCCAGCATTAGAATTCGCAAATGGATTTTTGCTCTTCTTCACCCCCGTATTGCTTCTTTTCTATTTAATTCAATACAAAAACAGCAAACCCGAAAACACCCTCAAGTATTGGGAGGGAGTGAAATTTGGTATAATCCTCTTTTTCTTTGCCTCTATTATAGAGTCGGTCATCATTTTTATACACGTTACAAGAATCGAACCTTCATACATTTCAAGGGTTACACAGCAAACAATAGATGTGGCTAAGGCTCTAGATTTTAGTGACTCGATGATGGAAGAACTAAAGAATCAGAGTTCTTTCTCGCCTTTTACCTATATCTTTAGAAATATAATGAGTAATATTTTTATCGGATTCATTCTCTCTTTAATGCTATCGCCTCTTGCATCAAGAATAAATATTAGCCTTACAAACTTAAATAAGTAGTTTTTTATTTTAATTATAGCCAACATGGATATTTCAGTAGTAATCCCTTTATACAACGAAGAAGAATCGCTTCCCGAACTAAATAGCTGGATTGAGAGAGTGATGGAGAAGAATAACTTTTCGTATGAAATAATGTATGTAGATGATGGAAGCACCGACAATTCGTGGGGGGTAATTACACAATTGAAAGCAAAGTCAAACAACGTAAGAGCCATTAAGTTTCAAAGAAACTACGGCAAATCGCCCGCTCTGCACTGCGCTTTTCAAAAGACGAAAGGCGATGTAATTATCACTATGGATGCCGATTTGCAAGACAGCCCCGACGAAATTCCCGAACTATACAAAATGGTGCGCGAAGATGGCTACGACTTAGTATCGGGTTGGAAAAAGAAACGATACGACAGCAAACTCACCAAAAACATACCTTCTAAACTATACAATGCAACAGCCAGAAGGGTTACAGGTATAAAGCTACACGACATGAATTGTGGCCTAAAAGCATACAAAAAAGAAGTAGTAAAGAGTATTGAAATCTACAACGATATGCATCGCTATATACCTGCACTAGCCAAAAATGCAGGCTTTACCAACATTGGCGAAAAAGTTGTTACACACAGCCCTCGCAAATACGGCAAAACCAAGTTCGGAATAAGCCGATTCTTCAATGGCTACCTCGATTTGCTTACACTCTGGTTCTTATCGGTTTTTGGTAGAAAACCAATGCACTTTTTTGGTTTTTTGGGTAGCTTAATGTTTTTCTTTGGCTTTATAGCCATTATAATTGTAGGAGCATCTAAAATATATGCCATGAAACATGGACATGGCTATAGATTGGTTACAGACTCGCCCTACTTCTTCCTATCTATTACTGCAATGATAATAGGTACACAACTATTTTTAGCAGGCTTCTTGGGTGAAATTATATCACGCAACTCGTCTGACAGAAATAAGTACAACATAGAAAAAGAAATTTAAAAAACTCAATACAATGAATATAGATAAGCTATTTTTGAAACGAAAATCAGTTCGCTCCTACTCAAGTAAAGAGATAGAAAAAGAAATAATTGTAGAACTACTAAATACTACACGCTTAGCACCTTCGGCTGTAAACTATCAGCCATGGCGTTTCTTTGTTTGCAGTAGCGAAGAGATAAAACAAAGAATTGTAGAGAGCTATCCGCGTAAATGGTTTCAGACTGCTCCACTTTACATTGTGGCGTGTGTCGACAAATCGCAATCGTGGAAACGTGCTGCCGACAACAAAGATCATGGCAATATTGATGTGGCCATAGCTATAACACACTTAACACTTAAGGCAACCGAACTGGGGCTTGGTACTTGTTGGGTATGCAATTTTGACGCTAATGTGCTTGCCAACACACTCAACCTAGACCAAGTATTAGAGCCGGTAGCCATTATACCCATAGGTTATCCTACCGATGAAGCTTCTTTGGAAACTGAACAACCCAAGAAAAGAAAATCGATAGAAGAATTTACCGAATGGATATAAACCTCCAATACTACTTTATAAAATAATCTCCACTTAAATATCCCATATTCTAATGAAAAGTCTCAACAACATCTCAAAACAAATAATACTCTTCGTGTTTGCAGCAATGCTTGTTGGCTGCACTTCAAACAAAAAAGAAGAAAAAGAAGAGCTTACCTTTCATCATGATAGTGGCGAAATATTTCACACCTATTTTCACATTAAATACGAATATAATCGTTCTGTGAAAGAAGAGATAATGGAAGCCTTAGAAAAGTTCGACCAATCACTCAACCCTTTCAGAGAAAACTCTATCATCTACAAAGTTAACAACAACGTGCCCACCGAGTTAGACCCTCTCTTTACAGAAGTGTTTAATAAATCGATGGAGGTTTCTCGCAAAACAGATGGCAAATTCGATGTTACTGCATCGCCATTTATCAATGCATGGGGCTTTGGTTTTAAAGATATGGACAATGTTACACCCCAAAAGATAGACAGCATGAAGGCTTTTGTAGGCTACAACAAAATAAGAATAGAAAATGGCGCAGTAGTAAAAGATGACCCACGCGTGCAAATAAACACGTCGGCCATAGCCAAAGGCTACTCTTGCGATATTGTGGCCGATGTATTGCAAAGCTTTGGCATAACCAACTATATGGTAGAAATTGGTGGCGAGATAACCATGAGAGGAGTCAATGAAAAAGGCGATTGCTGGCGCATTGGCATAGACAAACCAACCGACGATGCTTTAGCAATGAATCGCGAATTGCAACTTATACTTTCTGTTTGCGATAAAGCAGTGGCTACATCAGGCAATTATAGAAACTATTATGTGAAAGATGGCGTAAAATACTCACATACTATCGACCCCCAAACTGGATACCCCTCAGAACAAGATATACTGGGAGCAACAATTATTGCCGACGACTGCATGACAGCCGATGCTTATGCTACAGCATTTATGGCAATGGGTTTAGAGAAATCGGTAGAAGTGGCAAAAACCATCTCAGGGCTGCACTACTATTTTATTTATGCAAAGCCTGATGGAGAGGTAGATGTGCTGTTTTCAGACGAGTTTCAACAGTTTATGGTGAATTAAGTGTTTGCATACCAATAAAAAGAGCAAGAATCGGATTGTGAAGACTGTAAAAATAGTATAGCTTTGGAAAGATTAAAAACCTAAGAAATATGAATACAACATCTAACAATATCGATTTCAAACGCATAGAGCAAGCTATCAACTATATACGCACCCATTTTAAAGAGCAACCCAGCTTATACGATATTGCGGACGCAGTAAATCTAAGTCCGCAACACTTTCAACGTCTTTTTACTAAATGGGCAGGCGTTAGTCCAAAGAAATTTCTGCAATACACCACCATCCAATATGCTAAGGCACAATTGAGAGAGCAAAAAACACTGTTCGATGTATCAATGGATAGTGGACTCTCGGGCACTAGTCGTTTGCACGACCTCTTTGTAACTGTAGAAGCCATGACACCAGGAGAGTACAAAAATCAAGGCAAAGACCTCACCATCTACTACTCTTATCCTGATACGATCTTTGGTCCAGCTTGTGTAGCCTCAACGAACAAGGGTATTTGCTATTTGGCATTTGGAGATATAGCAACCGCTTATAAAGAACTGGAAGAGATGTTTCCACGCGCCCACTTCATCCACCAACAACAAACAATTCATCAAGAAGCAATAGCTTTTCTTAAAAACCCTACTAAAGCACTCAATCCATTGCAGCTACACATAAAAGGAACCGATTTTCAATTGAAAGTGTGGGATGCTCTTCTCAAAATTCCATTGGCCAATCTCACAACCTATGGAAGCATCAGTAAACACCTCAACAACCCCAATGCAAATCGTGCTGTAGGCACTGCAGTTGGCTCAAACCCTGTTTCATTCATTATTCCCTGCCACAGAGTAATTCGTTCAAGTGGGGAGTTGGGAGGCTATCATTGGGGGCTGAATTTAAAAGTAGCAATGATTGGATGGGAAGCAGCAAAGGTGAAATAACTTTCAACTATTTATTCAATATAAGTTACACACCTCACTTCATAAAGACATATTTCCGGGTCTGAAATGCTTAATGGTATGTACAGCTTTGGATACTCTTTATTTCGATATATCACCAATATAATCTATTGCTACTTTATTCTTTTCAACAAAAGAATCGAAGATAAGCTATGCTATATTCAAACATAAACTAATAAGATTTGTTATTTAATTTATGAATTGATTATTGACAAAATAATTGTGTAAATTTGTTCTAAGAAAACAAGAAAACAACCCATAAAAGAAAGAGATATAAAGATATGAGAAAATGGCGCATTGAAGATTCAGTAGATACATACAACATAAGTGGTTGGGGAAATAAATATTTCACAATAAACGAAAAAGGAAACGTACAGGTTAACCCTCAAAGAGAAGGTTATGGTGTAGACTTAGACGAATTGATGAAAGAGCTTGACATGAAAGATGTTTCAGCTCCTGTATTGGTGCGATTTCCTGAAATATTGGATAGTAGAATAGAAAAAATAAGCACATGTTTCAAAACTGCAGCAGCAGAGTACGAATATAAAGCACAAAGTCATCTTGTATACCCTATCAAGGTAAATCAGATGCGTCAAGTAGTTGAAGAGATAGTTACACACGGAAAGAAGTTTAATATTGGTTTAGAAGCAGGCTCAAAACCTGAGCTCCACGCAGTATTAGCTATCGATACAGACCGTGACTCTTTAATTGTTTGCAACGGTTACAAAGACGAAGATTATATAGAACTAGCCCTACTGGCTCAGAAGATGGGCAAGCAAGTTTTTATTGTGGTTGAAAAACTAAACGAACTACACTTAACACTAAAGCTGGCAAAAAAACTAAACGTGAAACCAAATATTGGTATCCGCATCAAACTAACCAGCTCGGGTAGTGGCAAATGGGAAGAATCGGGAGGCGATGGAAGCAAGTTTGGACTTAACTCCAGCGAACTCTTAGATGCCTTAGAGGTGCTGAAAGAGCACGACATGACAGAGTGTTTTCGCCTCATCCATTTTCACATCGGTAGCCAAATCACAAAAATACGACGCATTAAAACTGCATTGCGAGAAGCAGCACAGTTTTACGTACAGCTTTATAAACTTGGCTATAAAATTGAATTCTCAGATATTGGTGGCGGATTGGGTGTAGACTACGATGGCACCCGCTCTTCGTATAGCGAAAACAGCATCAATTACTCTATTCAAGAGTATGCAAACGATGCTATATCTGCTTTTGTGGATGCAGCCGATAAGAACGAGATTCCACATCCAAATATCATCACCGAGTCGGGCCGAGCCCTTACTGCTCATCACTCCATACTTATTTTTGAAGTGCTAGAAACTACTACCCTACCAGAATGGGAGGAAGAAATAGACCTTCAAGAAGACGATCACGAATTGGTGAAAGAGATGTACGAAATATGGGAATCGCTCTCACAACCACGTATGCTAGAAGCATGGCACGATGCGCAACAGATTAGAGAAGAGTCGCTTGACCTTTTTAGTCTTGGCATGCTTGATTTAAAGACCCGCGCTCAGGTAGAAAAACTCTATTTCTCTATTATGCGCGAAACAAGTGTTATCTCCAAAACAATGAAACATGCACCCGAAGAGTTGAGACGATTGGCTACCCTATTGCCAGATAAATATTTCTGCAACTTCTCGCTATTTCAGTCGTTGCCAGACTCTTGGGCTATAGATCAAGTATTTCCTATTATGCCCATTCATCGCTTAGATGAGAAACCCACTCGCACAGCAACATTGCAAGATATAACATGCGACTCTGATGGAAAAGTAGCCAACTTTATTGCGCAAGGCGGACAACAGTCTTCTTTTTTACCAGTACACTCATTAAAGAAAAACGAACCCTACTACCTTGCAGCTTTTCTTGTGGGTGCTTATCAAGAGATATTGGGCGACTTGCACAATCTTTTTGGCGACACCAATGTGGTGCATATAAGTGTAAACAAAAAAGGCCACAAAATAGAACAAGTAATTGATGGCGAAACAGTAGCCGAAGTGCTAGAGTATGCACAATACAACTCTAAGAAACTAGTAAGAACAGTAGAAACTTGGGTTATGAGTTCTGTAAAACAGGGCATTATATCCTCTGCCGAGGGAAAAGAATTTTTGGCAAACTACCGTTCTGGATTGTATGGGTATACTTATTTAGAGTAAGTGTTTAAACGATATGGATTATAATAAAAAAGCCTCTCGAACAATTAAAGTTCGAAAGGCTTTTTTTTAACTGATAATGAAGAAGTAACAATTGACAATATTTGTAGTGTATTCAAAGCTTTTAGCTTTGTGATATGAAAAGTAAAATACTCACTCGCAACGATTTTCAATCTACGTGCTCCAAAGCAATAGTATCTATCAGTGAAAAAATAAAGCTTAGCTAAAGCGATACACCCCAATGTAATGAAAATACAATTTCAGGGCATAGGCGGTTTACAAATGTACTCGAGCGAGTGTAAACTAAAAAATAATAATCTAAAAGTGTAACAAATGCTATGTTTTTGAATCAAAGAAGCAAAAACAAAAAAAAGAATAGTATTATGAGAAAATCAATTAGAATTATTAGCGTGCTTATTATTACTATAAGTATTAGCACAGCAAGTAGTTATACTACTAACAACCATCAAAATAAGTCCGAGTCAAAAGATTCTAGCCCCATCCACATCGAGACTATTGGAGAAGGAAAACCTATTTTATACCTTCCAGGTTTCACAACTCCTGGCTCTATATGGAAAGAGACAATTCAAAACATCAATTTAAACACAGAAAGCCACCTTATCTCATATGCAGGATTTAATGGAAATGCGCCTATAGAAATGCCATGGTATGACAGTATTAAAAAATCAATCATTAAATATTTAAACGATAAAAAGCTAAACGAAGTTATAATAATAGGCCATAGTATGGGAGGCAATCTTGCTGTGGATATAGCAGCTGAGCTACCAGGCCGTATTTCTAAAATTGTTATAGTTGATGTCTTACCTTGTATGCTAGAATTGATGATGCCAAATGTACCAGCAGAAAGCATACAATATGAAAGCCCTTACAACACGCAGCTTCTTGAAATGGATGAAGAGCAATTTAAAAACATGGCCACAATGATGGCAGCTAACATGACTTTTAATAAAGAAAAAATTGATACATTAGCAAGCTGGATATATGAGGCAGACCGAAAAACATGGGTCATGGCTATACAGACTTGCTAAAGCTTGATTTAAGAGATACTCTTTCAGAAATTAAATGCGAAACGCTAATAATAGGAGCATCATTCCCTTATAAAGAAGTTGCTCAAGAAAACTTTGAAAAACAATATGAAAAGCTACCCAACAAGGTTATTAAAATGGCTTCAAATAGTAAACACTTTATAATGTATGATCAACCAGAATGGTTTTATAACACCCTAAACAATTTTTTAGCAAATGAGAGAAAGTAACAAAAAAAACTTTTGAAACAATCTATTGTCAGCACCACCATATGGTTTTACAGATGTGTTTGGGGTATACAAAGGGTAATAGAGACACTGCCAATGATTTATCGCAAGAAATATTTATTAGTGTATGGAACAATTTGGATAAATTTAGAGGAGCATCGTCTTATAAAACCTGGATTTACAGAATCACAGTAAACACATGCCTGCAATACATCAAGAAAGAAAAAACATCTCCCATACTAAGTGAAGATAATAGACCAATTATTGCAGAATCGGATGAACCCACAAACGATAATATCCAAAAGCTATACAAGGCCATCGGGCAATTAAAAAAATTAGACCGATTAATAATTATGATGGTTTTAGAGAATCAAAACTACGACACTATTTCAGAAGTTATAGGTATTAAACCCACCAATGTGAGGGTAAAGATTCATAGAATAAAAAAACGTCTTGAAACAATCTTAAAAAACAACAACAATGAACAACGATTTTAAAGCACTGCAAAACAGTTGGAAAAGCAGTAAAAACAATATAAAAACTCCTACAAACAACTTTAACATTCTATACAAGAAGATAGAGCAGAAACAAAAAGAAAACTTCTCTTTCTATTACGGAACTATTATAATACTCACTATAACCCTTATAGCTGTTTCTCTATTCTTCTACTATATGGCCCCTGTAAAAGAAACACTTAGCAGAATTGGTGCAGGACTAATGATTACAGGACTAGCATTTAGAATTTTAATAGAAATAGTTAGTGTAATTAAAGCAAAACGAATAAATAAGATTGACAAGACACTTCAAACAGTAGATAACAGCCTCAACTTTCATCAATTCAGAAAAACAATTCATCAAGTATATTCTCCCATCATTATTGGATTATATAGTATTGGTTTTTATATCATTTTCCCAGAGTTTATGGTGTATATGAGTATTTTGATGATATGGTTTATCGGCATATCGTATTTAATAATGGGTACAATTCTTTTTATAGTAATTAGAAAAGGAGTTGTAGATGAGATGCAAAAACTGAGAGATATTATGGAATTAAAAAAAGATATAATTGAATAATATCGGAAGTATAAAACTAGAGTACCGCTTTATTTTTCAACCTACAACGTCTGCAAAGCAATTATTGCACAAGCCTCGGCATCGGCTAGTGCATGGTGATGATTGGTAAGATTAAAGCCACAATGCATGGCAACCGTGTTTAACTTATGGTTGGGTATATCTCTGAAGTGCTTGCGAGCAGCTTTTAAAGTGCAATAGAATTCATACTCTGGATAATCCATACAATATGTTTTATGAACAGCACGCAAACAACCCGAATCGAAAGGACTATTGTGAGCCACAAGGGGCAACCCCTCAATCTTTGGAGCATTCTGCTGCCACACCTCTGGAAACAGAGTTAGGCTCTGGTTTTATCAACTCGTAGATTTTTTCTACAACAACTCCATTTCTCACAACAACAATACCCACACTACATATACTGCTGCGAGAGGCATTTTCTGTTTCAAAATCTATGGCTACAAAATCTTTCATATCTATTTTATTTGCGAAGAAAAAAATACAAATTGGCAACTTTTCTTCTTAAAATATTATTTTGAGTGTAAATATACTAATCACTGTTTTGCATTTAATCATTATTGGCCAACGGGCAGTGCAAAATCCGTTGACAGATCCGTGAAGAGATTGTATGTTTGAAGTGCAGCGTATAATTAAAAAATGCCTTAGCACACCCCAACCTACGCCTCAAAGCTAGAAGCTTTGAATACACCCCATTAACTCACTCATCTTTATTAAGCGGATGATGCGATATAATTTCCTGTCGCAAAAAATTCCTATCCAAATGTGTATAAAGTTCAGTAGTAGTTATTTTTTCGTGCCCCAACATTGCTTGCACATACCTAATGTTGGCACCACGCTCAAGCATGTGTGTAGCAAACGAATGCCTAAAAATATGTGGACTTATTGTTTTCTTTATTCCTGCCTCTTCGGCATATTTTCTTACCCAGTAGAAAACAGTAATCCTCGAAATGGCTGCACCTCTCTTAGTAATAAAAATAAAATCTTCGCTCCCCTTTTTGGTCTCCATTTGGTTGCGATAAATTAAGTAGTTGTTTATTTTCTGAATGGCCACATCCGATATAGGCACAAGGCGCTGCTTGCTACCCTTACCATCAACACGAATAAAGCCCTCATCAAAAAAGAGATTGGTAAAGCGCAAGCTTGTCAACTCTGATACGCGCAAACCACAACTATACAATGTTTCTATAATTGCATAATTGCGAGCACCCTCTGCAGTAGACACATCTATAACAGAGAGCAAATTGTCTATCTCTTCAATAGACAACACTACCGGCAATCGCAGGCCAATAGAAGGAGCATCGAGGAGCTCTGCTGGATTTTTCTGAATATAATCTTCTAAAAAAAGGTACTTGTAAAACGATTTCACCCCAGATAGCATGCGCGCCATAGAGCGTGGTTTTATGCCTTTGTCGTATTGCTCTGCAAAAAGCTCTTCTAGGTTGGTGGCAGTAATATCTTTCATAGCCAACTCGTTTTCTGATGCGTAGGTATGCAGTTTGCGCAAATCGGTCATATAGGCCGAAATAGAATTGGCCGACAACCCTTTTTCCAACAGCAAGTACTGCCTATATTTTTGAATTAAAACATTATTTTTCATCATTCTTCCCCTTCTCTTATATTATATATGAGTTGCAAAAGATCAGTTTGATAACAAAATAGATGCCACAATAGATGCCACAATAAACAACATACTATTTAATATATATATATATATTGATGCATGGCGTGCAATGAAACCTCACTGTTTACCATCATCACCAATATTCTCTTTATCTAACTCTTTTTGAAGCACAATAGAGGAGTATAGCAAAAATATTGCACTTATAAGCAGCAACACAGGCCATTCGTTGCGCCCTTTGTACATAAGAAATGTAGCCACCACCAACAAAAGGCAAGCAAAAACCTGAAAATTGAAAAGTCTTTTGCCCCTCACACTCTTTCCTGGATAGGGGTTGGAGAGGGTAATTGAAGAAAACAGACTCACCCCCACAACCATGCCCCATACAGCAATGGTAGGCTGAAACGAATAAACAACGGTGAAAATTAAAATAAGTATTGCCGAGGCTTTATATAAAAGGCTTTTGATATTGTAATTCATTAACTGTCTTATTGATACATCTTTTTTTTAAAAATAACTCGCTTAGCGTTTGCTACAATGCCCCTTGCTTTTTTTAGTCTCTTTCGACTTACGCAAAAAAGGCAAAAGCCTACTTAATAATAAAAACCTCTTCATTCTCCTTCTTCATAAAGTAGTTTTCGCGTGCAAATTTCTCTAAATTATCTTTGTTTGAACGAAGTTCGTAAAGCTTCTGCTTATCTTCTTCTGTTTTTTTTCTGTAAAACGCTATCTGTTTTTTCAAACTCCTTATCTCCTTGTCGCTTTCATATCTTTTTGTTATATTACTATCGCTAAACAAAAACAATACAACAACAACCACCACCAACACAACCACTTGAATGCTATTTAGCCCCCAAGAGTTCTTTTTTCTCTTTTTCGATTCATTGTTCATAGCGCAATAAAAATAGATGTGTATTATAGATGAGTTTGTAAAATACAAATATAGAGAAAAAAATGGGTTGTTTTGAACATTTGAACCACAAAAAAGAAATATTCTACAACTGTATGGCATAATATACAAATAAAAGTTATCTTTGAGATTGAAATTACAAATTTTTAAATCATAACGCTACAATGAAAAAATTTATCGGACTATTTTTAGTTTTTCAACTATCTGTGCCTGTTATCTTTGGCTGCACCAATTTCTTGGTTGGTAAAAAAGCATCGACAGACGGCTCCACAATGATTTCTTATTCGGCCGACTCGTACAACCTGTATGGCGAATTGTATCATTGGCCTGCAAAAAAATACAATGCCGGCGAACTATTAAAAGTATATGAGTGGGACACCGGAAAATACATGGGCCAAATACCTCAAGTATTGCAAACCTACAATGTGGTTGGTAACATGAACGAGTACCAACTGGCAATTGGCGAAACCACTTTCACTGGTCGCAGAGAACTATCAGACCCCAACGGAATAATGGACTACGGTAGTTTAATATACATTACTTTGCAAAGAGCAAGAAATGCACGCGAAGCCATAAAAATAATGACAGATCTAGTAAAGAACCACGGATACGGCAGTACCGGAGAGTCTTTTTCTATTGCAGACCCAAACGAAGTATGGGTAATGGAACTTATTGGCAAAGGCCCAGACAACAAAGGTGCTGTATGGGTAGCTGTAAGAATTCCCGACGATTGTGTATCCGCACACGCCAACCAAGCACGTATACAGCAGTTTCCGCTAGACGATGCTGAAAACTGCCTCTACTCTCCCGATGTAATATCTTTTGCACGCGAAAAAGGATACTATACTGGCAACGACAAAGATTTTAGTTTTGCACAAGCCTATGCACCTA
>SMEQ01000417.1_pt1 | contig 13271 bp, 14 predicted proteins | sample 2456281 | NCBI WGS metagenome assembly SMEQ01 (sample SAMN10132596, study PRJNA489261) | soil metagenome | isolation source: day1 antibiotic-loamy sand soil ammended with raw manure from dairy cow... | place: USA | collected 2015-04-01 | reverse complement strand
CGCTAAAGTGCTATAGGTTATATGCATAGTGGAATGCATGGTATGCGAAAAAAGTATAGCGGGGACGGTTGACAAGTGGAACCGGTTATGGTATAATAAGTATAGTAAAGGAGCTGTAATGTGGTAGTTGCAGCGACTGAAGTGAATAAGTTAACAACACCCCAGGGTGTAGCCGATAGAGGTAACTACCACCCGCGCAAGCGGTACCCACTAAGACGACGCCCCGGGGGTTTTATATTCTAAGAGGTGAACGCTATGAAACGCGACGCAATCGAAGTTATCGACCTTTTGACAATCGTCAAACAATCGATAGTAGAAGACCTTAACGACTCAATGAATACAACATTGTACCACATTCGTCCCGAGTCCCTGAAATGGGTAATCGATGAAGCTATCAACTACGTAAAGGAGAGCGATTAACATGCCAAGAAAATTATATATCCCTAGCAAGGACGAAGTTTATAAAGCTATTAGAGCGTTTAACGAGCGCCTCAGAATGGCACGCAAACACTACGGAGAGAACTCCACCGTCGTCAAGCTCATGAAGGAACGCGCTACCCATATGTTAGGGCTTGAATGGACCCCGACCCAGGGTATTAGCAAGGGTAAAAAGAACGTTGAATCCATCACGTCCCACAACTGGTTAAGCTTTAAGCGCTACGTAATAGAGAACACCGTGGACTATTGGGAGCGCCGTATGATGACACCGGACGAACGCGAACGCATTAAAAAAGGATATAAGGGTGCAGCCCGCTACGCTGAAACGGAGCGCGTTCTCACGGAGATAAAGTTCTATAAAGATATGTATGATAAAATATACAGCGATATGTACGACGCCGGTTATGGCACGGACGAGTGCAATGTTATATGGGACTTAGAACAGACGGGGTTATATAATGATCTTGTTGACATGTACGACGCTGGTACGCTTGATATTGATTCATACGTTGACGAAGTTTATAATAGACTCGCTGGTAAGCCGTTCGGTTATCGATGGAACCAAATCACCAAGAAGGACGACGATGACGACGAACCAATCGACTACAGCGCATTTATAAAGAAGTAAGGAGTGAGGGAAAATGAGTAAGCCCCATATAGTAACAACCGTATACGATGCGGACGCTAATAACCTGGATAGCATTAAAGCAATAGTGGCAGCCGAACTTGCATCATTTACCGCGTTTACAGTAGGTAAGAAAACTATAAGCGTTTGTCCGCTTTGCTTTGACACTGAGACGACAACAATAACAACCCCGGCGGGAACTAAATGCGCTTTTATATACATGTTACAGCTCCAGGTTGGCTCCGTTACAGTCCTCGCGCGTACTAAGTCCGTTATGATGCCGATACTTAACCACGTAAACGATACGGCTAAGGATTTAGGCGTTACAGTTATTTGCGGTATCGCTAATATTAAATACGAGTGGTCGTTCCTTTGCAAATCTATAATAGCAATGGATGACGATGCTAATGTTCCTATATATTTAGGACGTATGGAGCCGCTTGTTGCTAATGTTGGCGCTATTAGGTTCGTAGATATTAACCGTATGACAAATAGCTCACTTGCTAAGATCGGCAAGGACTACTGCACCACCCAGAAGCTCAAGGGCGACCTTGATTATAATATTATACGCAATAGCTTAACCCCGTTGACTAAAGAGGAGCGCGCGTATTGTATTAACGACGTAGTCGTAGGCGCTGAGTATCTCATCTACATGCATCAGCGCTTTACAGCTAACGGGGAAGTGATGCCGATGACCGCCACGGGTATCCCCCGTAACCTCATGAAGGCCGCCGCATACGCTAAGGACGACAACGGCGTACCACTTTACGCTAACACCCTCGCAGCGGTAAAAGCCGGATACCCCTCACGTTACGACGAATATGAGCACCTTATGCGTTACTTATTCCGCGGCGGATACACTCACGGATCAGAGTTCTACGCTGGTATGACATTGGAGAACGTAGAGCACGTAGATTATACGAGCGACTACCCCGCTTGCATGTTACAGCATAAATATGCCACGATTTTCGAAACTAAGACCCTGGAGTATAACGGTAATAGTATCGACGTCCACAAGTATGCAAGTGAGAAGGGATTGACTGGACTCCTGCAGTTCGAGAAGGATATCGCGTTCTATTTCACCGCTACGTTTAGCAATATAGAACGTACCACAAGCCACAGCGTAGAGAGTTCTAGCAAGGCCGTAGAGCTATCGGACGACGCGGTTATAGATAACGGGCGCATAGCAAAAGCGGGCCGCCTCGTCGTTATTTTAACCGAACAGGATTATATTATTTATAGACGCCTTTACAAGTGGGATAAAATGGAAGTTAGTGACTTGCATATGGGCGTCAAGTATCCCTTACCCCTCTACGTTATCGATGCTATTGTTAGGAGCTACGTAGATAAGAAGAGACTGAAGGACGCCGGCTTATCCTATGCAGCTGAAAAAGCTTTATTAAATTCCATATATGGTTGCACCGTTCAGCGTATCAATGTAACGGGCCGCCGTGAGGTTTACGACTATAAGAACGACGACGTTATTACCATAGAGACCCCGGTCCCTGCTGGTTTTCTTCTCCCTACTACTAAGCGTAATAACGACTATTTAACGCGTTACATACCGGAAAAGATCTCATATCGTTACGGCTACGCTAATAATAACGCCCTTGCTGCTATGGTTAAGCGTGTAGCCCGCCGCATGTACGACGGTAAAGCCCCCAAAATCGACGACGACGTTTATATGAATATTTACAGCGTAATAGTGGAGAAGCTCAGAGCCCGCGCATACAACGAGGAGAAGAACGGGACTCAGCAAAACGAGAAGGGTATCCGCATAGGTCGTCCTAAGATACTATCTTGCTGGTGGGGTGTATGGGTTACAGCTTACGCCCGCCGCCGCTTGCTGGAGATGACTGCGGACCTGGAAGAGTACGCGGAAGCTAACGGGCTGGAGCCTATTGTTATCTATTCGGATACAGATAGCGCGTTCATGAATGCGCATCAGTCCCCTGAGTGTTGGGAATACGTCAAGAAAAAAATAGACGACTACAACGCAAGGACTGAACACTTTAACGCTACGGAATTAGCTAAGTACGACAATAGCGGACTCCTCAACGACATAGGATTATTTACATGGGAGCCCGTAGCGACTAAGTTCAAGCACTTAGGGGCTAAGAGATACCTGCAGTATTTCGCTGATAAGGATTATATCGAATCCACCGTAGCGGGGTTAAATAAGAAGGATTTCGCTAATAAGGTTAACGGTATGGAGATCAACGGACGCGCTGCAACTATCACCGATAAGTTCGACTATTTCAGCGACCAGATGACATTCACAGAAGAGGAAACAAACAAAATGCGCCCCGTTTTCAACACTAAACCGTATAGTGCTGAAGTCGTGGACGCATATGGGAACGCTGAAACCATGCACGAGGATTGCGGCCAAGTGCTTGAATCGGTCGGCTTTAAATTGTCGTTAATTGGTAACCTACTGTATAAAGTAAACCACATAGACCACCGCGTTGGGTGATCTCAATAAATACACAGGACCCGCTCCCGCGGGTCCATTTTTGTATTATAAGAATACGCCGGCATTCATAAGATTTTCGATTTCGTTTTTCTCTTCTGTTGTTGCTACGATAACATCACACTTATAGTTTTCACATTTGGTGAACCCGCTGCAAGTGTTTAACTGTACGTAAGTAGTTGAACGGTTAGCGCCCTTAGTCTGGTGATAGCCGTAACCGCCGTTAAACATTTTAGGAATACGAGCAATAAGACGCGCGCGGGGATAGCTGTAAACGCTTGTAAGGCCGCCGGCCTGAGGGGCGTTTATAGCTACGTTAGGAGTCTTTAGAAGCGATTCTGCGGCGTTCGCGGTTGCTTGTACGCCCATACCTACCGCCATACCGGCCGGGCCTCCCATCATTGACGCCCCGGTTGCTACGCCCTGGCCTACGAATGATATAACATTATCAACTTTACCCAACATGTTAGAAGTCAATTCACCATTGACAAAATTCAATGGGAGATCATAGCCAAACATACAAGACCAGGAGTTGGTTACTTGTCCGTTTTGTTTTAGTATGTACTCACCCGACCCGGTAAGTATATCGATGTATAACTGAAGGTTTAAGTCGCTCCCGTCCGTTACCTGTATCGGATGAACGCCCGCAAACGGTAAATAAATAGAGTACTCTACGCCCTCAATCTCATACGCCTGTCGTACGTCTGGCGTAATATTACCCATATGGAAGTGCTGGAGTGGTAACGGTGTAGCGTAGAATTTTTCACTGTCGGGGACCTCGTCATCGTCTGACGGATACAACGGCACAAGTCCATATATACGCGCTGAAACCTTGAGATCACTAAGGCGCTGGATAGTGAACGGATACGCGCGGCATACTGCTATACCGTCGTAAACATTAGCGCCGTAAACGCTCTGAACGATAGCGCGATTAGTGACATCCCAAAATGATACGCTATTTAAACAATTGCGTACTTGCATAAAGTTGGCCGCTGTAAGCGCAAATATTTTAGCAGCCATAGCACTAAGGATAGTATTATTAACGACCGTAACGAGTCCCGTGTTGTCGTCCATGTTGTCGTCGTTGAACTGGTCATCTATTCCGCCGTTATCGGAATAAGAGAACCCATTCGGGTAGTTCGTCTGTGATCCGCCGTGTTCCATTTCGCCGCCGTCGGAGCTTGATTTCTTAAACCATGGATATATCCACGGGTAGTCCTCATTTATACCGGCCTCGATACGCCACATATAGTCCGGGTATCTTATTGTATCGCTTGACGTGTAGCCCGTCTGCCATTCGGGAGGCCATACGTCTAACATGGGATAACCCTCGTTTTTTGTAGGGTCTATAAACCAAGTAGCCAATTAACTCACCTCATTCCGTGGGGACAATATCAAAACCGATACTAGCCAAATAGTCGGCGTCTTTCATTTGTGTATCAGTTACGGCAATAGCCTGTGGGTCTCCTGATGCTGTTGTACCTGAGGGCAATTTGTCCTTGTTGATTATAGTGATTTTGCTGCCGTTTGCATTATAACAAAAACTGTCTGCAGTGAATCCGCTATATCCTGCGCGTATTGTGACATTGAAACAGCAATTTTGTACATCTTCGACCGCGTCCGAATATATGCTGGATGTGTCAGAACCGTATGTCACTTCACCTTTGATGTAGCATGTATTCAAATGACGTATCAGTGCCGCGCCCTCGCCGCCCCATGTCTTGTGGCAATTTTTGAGATATATCCAACAATTTACGAAGTTGCCATTGTTGTCCGTGATGACGCTGGATGTGTTTGTAAAAGTGCAAGTGCAGCGATTAAAAGTTGTATACCCGCTAAAAAACGCGACGCCGCTCGCCCTACCCTGTATATTGCAGTCGTTAAATGTTACGCGGCTGTTGCTCGAATATCCCAAAAATGCGGGGCGTGTGAGGTCCATATTCTGGAAATTGAGCTTGTTAAAAACATGGTTCTGATTTGTGGAGTCGAAAACCGTACCCGAATATGGATTTCCACCTGCTAAATTATAAAGCGCGTGCCCGTTGCCGTTGATCGTTACGGTCCCGTGTCTATCACCCTCATGGTCATTGATTCGGTCCGCTGGTATGTCGTCATTAACGTCGAGGTCTGCGTTGATTTCGATTATATCCCCGCCGACTGTATCTTTCCACGCCTGTACAAACTGAGCCCATGTGCTTACGTCATATCTTGCCATATTATCACCTCATTTAATTACAAGTAAAATATTAGGTTCTTGCACGTTAGTAAAGGGATTATCCACCGGGACGAAATCCAACCCCTTAACGTCTTTATCTACCCTAAACGGATAGTCATTATGCAGCATGTTATAATTATCAGATGTATCCGCTGTATTTTCGGACTGAGTAACCCAACCGGACGAGTTTAATATCTCATCCTTATACGTATAGAGTACGTCGATATTACCGTCTACCGCGATACGCCCGCCGGTCATTGCTGTTATATTGTTTATGTAGTAATAACGCCCGGTAAAAGTATTTAGCATGTAATTAGCATTATATGCCACGGGGCTCGTTTTCAGTATGAACGTGGGACGCATTAGATTTGTATCCGCTTTAAGTAATACATTGGATACGGTCCCGATTTCAGTTAGAAAGGGGGTCTTGTTTACGCGGTCCGGTGTTGCCGCATATTTGTAAAAAATCAAATCCAAATAGAACACCTCTATTTTTAAAAATAGCCCCGCGGGCGGATACCTGCGGGGCCCTTGTTATTTATTAGGCTGTTGCTTTACCCCATACGTATACGATCGAGTTCTCGTCAAAATCGTTGTAGAAGCTGCAGTCGTAGCAGTAGAAGTAGTTCGTGAAGTTGCCGTCGGGGTTGTATGCTGTACGAACGTCGGGATCTTCGTTACATGCAGCTACGCCGTTACGGTCGAACAGTACGCCAAGGATAGCAGACTGCATAACCTCGTCGCCGTCGGTATCGGTTACGTGTATGGTTGAACGTGTATCGATACCCATAGCGTTATTAGTAGCCTGCCAGAAGGGTATGGTCTTATAGTTGTCAAGCTTAGTAAATTCCTCGTTGAACGTATCAGCGTAAAGGTTGAACTTGAGACCCTTGTCAACATCTGCGAGAACTATGAGGCGGGAGTCCTCGATAGGTGTATGAGTGTAGAAGGTTCCGTTATTGAATACCTTAGAAGGCTCAGTCATGAACTCGCGGTCCATTGTCATCTTCTTCGCAAGGAAGCGGAGGAAATCAGGGTCTTTGAGGGCCGCCGCAAGTGTTGCTATTACGGGGCCGCCGGCTGCTTCGTATTCAGCCTTGACGTCGCAACACTTAACGCCTACGCCCCTCTTGATATTATGGGCCATCATGTTAACAAGTGCACGTCTCTGAAGCTGGTCCCTAGCGATTTCCATCTTCGACATGATACGGTTCTCCATCATACCGAAAAGGCGGGCGATTTCAGAAGCGCCGTTTACTGCACTCTTGAACTGCTTACGTGTGAGGGAAATAACGGTCTTGAATGTAACCTTCATGTTGAAATATTTCGCCTGAATGTTAGCGGGATAGAACTTGAAAATCTCTTCAATGTGGTTCTGAATGTTCTCATTGTAGTCAAGTGAGGTTGTTCCCATCTTTGTGAGATCCCATTCACAGTTGTCCTCGTAGTCGCCTACGTCGCAGCGTATCTTCTCAAGAATAGAACCATACTCCCAGGAGTCGCGCCAAATACCCAGGTCCTTAGCCCTATAAACGCGGTCCACGAATACGGTACGGCCTACCTTGTCAACTATCGACGCGGCGTAGTTGTCGAAGTTGTCGTTAAAGCGGGAGTCGGATGTGATAACCGTACCGGCTGAAACGATGTTAGAGAGGTTTTCCGTAACAAGTCCATCGCCCAGGATCTCGCCGAATACGTCGTTAAGAATTGATGCAATCTGTTTTACCTGCATAGTGTTTTCCGTCCTTTCAAATGTCATATATTCCAACAAGCAATTGCTCGTTGATGTCGTTAAAGAATTCTTGCAAGATGTTAAAGCGGTAAAGCTCTATAGCGTCCTGCAGTAGTTCGGTGGTTTTGGTTACGCCGATATTACCGTGGCGCTCCCTGATGTCCGTGTGGTATTTGTCGCCACCTATAACGGTATTGCCGAAACCGTCAACGCCGCCGCTGTAATCACTTTCACCGTTTTTAGCATTGTGGTGCGTTATAGTGGTGTCGTCGGTGTCTGTATGCGCTCCAAACGTTACGGAGTTGCTGTCGGTGTGTGAACCGTGTATCACGGACCCGGCGCCAGTGTCTGTTACGTTGTTATAATTAGTTGTCTCACTGAACCCCGTAACGTTACGCGAGCCGCTGTTGTGGTCGTTGTTATTGAACTCGTTAGAGTCAAACGTTGTGACGCTGTTAGTGTCCTCGTGCGTCTCGCTATTGGATCCACCGCGCGTCTCCCCGCCGCTCCTTACGTTGCTGTCGCTCGTCGTGTCAGTGTAACCGCCTACGGTGCTTTCGCCGCTGTCGGTATGCGTCCCGTACGTCTTTGTCTTGTTCGTATCGTTTACGCCTGAGTTATCCAAGCTGGTATATTTCTCTACCCCGTCGACGTTCCATAATGGGTTCCACTCGAAACCCATGGCTTCGGCGTCTTTCAGATATTTGGCCTGGTTAAGCTTGTATATGTTGCCTATCTTACGCGTTAACTCGCGTAATGACGTAGCGTAATCCGTCTCACCCTCTACCTGCTGTTTTATCAGCGGTACGGATAGGAAGTTACGCGAATAAAGGGTCTCATATATATCAGCCATCTCGTTCGTAGTGTATCCGATACGCGTATAAGTGTATTCATCCGGCATCCCGGCCGATGTCGGCGTTTTTACCGGGATATATAAGGCGGATAGTACCGAACTGGATAACTGAGCAAAAGCCAAATGCAGGAGCGTGTCGGATATGTTTATATTATTCCATGTCGTTACGTTCGCTATCCGGTTCCGTCTCATTAGCATCCGTATCGTCTCCCTTCTTGTCGTTTATCATATCAACAATATCCTCAACGTCTTCGGTCTGTGTCTCGATTTCATCCGTTACGCTATCCACATTACTAGAATCGTCGTCAGTGTCGCCGTTATCGTTGATATTATCGATAGTCTGAGCGCCGTCCTGCTGTAACTCGTCCGGTATATTTTCAGTACTATCGGGGTTATTATTATCAGCAGTATCCATATTATTGTCAATATCAGCGCTATCATCGTCCTCGTCTCCTTCTATGATATCCAGCAGGGCCGGGTTCAGTTCTACGCGTATATCCGTCCCGTACATTTCGTTGACCTTATCGAACCCTTTCTGCCATGCGGTTAGGATCTCAAAAAGTGATATCTGTAAATAATCGTTTTGAGCGTCTACCTCGCGGTTTATCAGGTGTTCTTTCTTGCGTATGTTGTTAGATTTAACGCCGATAGACTGGAAGTAATTGGCTATAATGTAGTTATTGAGTTCAATCAGTTCCGTAATCGTCTGAGATGTTCCGGCGGCTGCTATCGGGTTCACGTTGATTTTCTCGATAAGGTCCGAACGCATTACTTTAAACGGTTTACCGCGGTACATGTCACGCAGTACCATTTCACCCGCTACGGCTTGCCCTTCGCTGTCTGCTGTAAATACGGCCGTTACGCGTGTATTTATTTGGCAACAGTTTATCGATATAACATTATCGGCCAACATTGTAGCCGTCTGAGATATCAGCCCGAAAAGCCCGCCCGGCATATACGCGTCGAGTGGAGTGTTGTAAATTATAACGCCGTTCTCTCCATCCGTTACAACTTTAGAACCTAATACCGGGTTCGCTATGGTGTAGATAGTCGGCTTATAATACTCGTCAGGCTGTCCGCCCGGGGCTCCTGTCAATGCGTAGAGGTCTTTACTGAAATCGGTAACACAAACAAAACCGTTCATTATAAGTTCCGACTTTGTATAGAACTCGTCGATCGTATCTGGTAAGTTTTTCAGATAGATACAGCTTGCGGTCTTAGATAAAAGCCACTTGCAAAAGAAATTATAATTAGTAGCGAAATCGCAAACGCCGCCCTCGGCGATTCGCTCTTTCCAACTATTCATATTTTCACCCCTTTCGTTACGCCCTATAACGGCGCTGTTCTATGCGGAAGCCGTGCCATGCGTCCGCTGTCATGTTATCAGCATAATACACTTGACCCGTATCCTCTATAAATGATACAAGCCGGGCGATAGGGTGGCGGGCATCCCGTCCCACTATTGCGAAACGGTCAAGCGACGTCCCTAATATCATGTAATAAGCCCCGGGAAGAATATGGTCCGTAGGGGATATATACAAATAATAACGGCCTGTATTGTCATGACGCATTATGTCAATTTGTAACTTCTCCTCTTCGAACGCTGCGAATACCGTGCGCGTTCTTGTAGAGTCTTCTAACGTGTCGGCGTTGATCCTTGCGCACTCGTCCATTTCCCAAATACCGTCCGTAATGGATCGGCCTGTCGAGTTCGGGAACGCGAAAAACGTATTATAAAGCGCCTGGCGGTTCTGGTCTACTTCTCCGGGCTTAAGTCCGATATAAGCGAATACGGTAGACATTGGACGCCCCGGCATGTTCTTCTCCTGCGGGTATTCTATTTTGGTAATATTGGGCTTTTCCAATAATGCCTTAGTTATTCCCATGTTACGGAAATAAGGGTTATCCCATTTGGATAGAGGATTAGCAAGGAGCCATATTTTTGTATCATATTCCCAGCGGTCACGTACTAACGAACTTATAACGTTCTGGAATACGTCCCACTCGTTTTTGATATATTGCCCCGCCTTGCTTACGGCCTCGTCAAATATGATATTTTTTATATTATCCTCGTAGCCGTAATCGGGGCCCTTATCGGTCTCCCATGTGGTTAACGCACAAGCTATACCGATAGGCTTAGGAGAACGCTCTACGCGCTCTATTGTACCGTCCTCGCGGTCTTTCCATAACTCAAGGAAGAACTGGCGGCGGTAGTATGCTATACGGTTCCACCGTCCCCCGGTAAGCTTTTCCACTAAATCCGAATGGACGGCGAAAACTTGACTGGGACCCATTCCCGTAATACTATCCTTATGTCGGCGGACGTAAGCGAATAGCCCCTTCCCCGTTAGTGCATCCGTCACAGCTTGACGGCACACCGGGAACGTTTTGCCCGTTCCACGCCCGCCTAGTATAAAAAAATAGCGGGTAGCGGGGTACTTTTTCAGTAGTGGAGCAACTTCGAAATAACGGGACTTAGTCTTCTTTGACAATGTTATCACCTACCTGGATATGTGCAGAAGGTTCAAGGCGGTCCACCATCATACGCAAAACGCGGGAGTTCTCGTTTACGGCTTCGGTTAACTTCGCTAACTTATCCCACCGGGCCTCCTCGCGTTCTATTGCTTTCACTTCTGCGGCGGACTGTATGTCGTATATATGTTTTATAAACCATACGCAAATAATAACCATACCAACCGGGAACCCTAACGTCTGGAATATTGTAACTACGTCCGTCATTCCGTCGCCTCTTTCTTTTTGGTGGTCTTCTTAGGCTTCTCCGTGAGATTCAGCACGCGGGTAACTTGTTCGTCAAGTTTATTTATATCGCGTTCAAGCTCTTTTATTTTATATTCCATTTTCTGGAATGCTATCAGTACGTCTGTAGTCATTTGGATTCACCCTTTCAAAATAAGGTCCGTTAATTTTTTAACAAGCTTAGGGCCTGCGATCCCGTTCTGGTCGTTCCCTAACTTCTTTAAAATTTGGTTAGTAGCCTTTTCAGTACCGTCACCAAATACGTTATTATCATCCACCGTGGTCGTAACTATTCCCTTCTTATAGGCGATAGTCAAAAGCTTTTTATAGATATAAACGCCGTCGTTCTTGTCGCCCTTTTTGTAACCTGCAAGCTCCAATGTGTTGGGGCTGGTCTTAGGATATCCGTTAAGGCCCTTAGTCTTGATAATAGTAGGATAGTCGATATAGCCGTAATCGTGGTCCACATTCCCGGCGATGCCGGGGACCATGTAGTTGCTGGTATTTTGCCATATACCAACCGGGGCGGCCGTGTAGTTTAGCTTCATATCATACTCCGCGACCCACAACGCGAACCGCTCCGCTACGGCCTGAGTTATATAATTCTGGAGGGGGCTACGGGAGATATATAACCCCGCATAATAGCCCGCGGCCTCGATTGTCTCGCAGAAGGCTGTAACCATTGCGCTACATGTATCGCGGCCCAATTTGAACTGGTTCTTTTCCTCAAGATCAAAATATATAGGGTACTCGAACCGTTTACCCTTTATAGTGTTAAGACAAACGCGCGCCTCTTCTACGGCCTCGTTCGGTGTTAATGCGTACGAGTACCAATAGCAACCAACGTCAAGCCCCGCGGCTTTTGCCTTGCGATAGTTGTCATAAAAATAAGGGTCTACCTGATTCGCATAACGGCCGTAACCCGCGCGGATAATAACAAAATCGTATCCAGCGGCTTTAACCTTGTCGAAATTGATAGAACCCTGAAACTGAGAAACGTCCAAACCATTCAGTGCCATAACTTTCACCTCATATATTTTTAGATATATCTGGTATATATCTTTATACATAGTATAACATATAAAAACGGTTTTGTCAAGTGTTTTATATAAAAAATTCACCCCCGGCCTGCTGAAGCGGAGGTGAACCTTTTGAGATAAGGAGGTTTTAAGGAGAAGAGTTAATGCACGATGGCTTGGTCCTTAAGTATATTATAGCACATTGAAAAGGATTTGTCAAGGGGTTTTTACTCATTTCTGAAAATTTTTGTAACGGCGGCGCATCCGAATATTTGACGCCCCTCCGGCGTCTTTCTTGCCATGTTAACAAAATCACCCCTGGGGATGGACTGGCGTTCTCTTATGCAATCCACAAACGACCAATAATTAGCAGGGCGCGGGGTCCGTGGTTTTACCTTATTCGGGTAAGTCGCTTTTATAGCCCTGTCAAGATCTTCAGCGTAATAAACTTTATAGTCTCCCCTATTGTTTACTAGATTAGTATAAAACGCGGTGCGGACCTTAGCGCCGTTATTATAAATAATATCAGTATGGACTAAAACCACGTCGCATTTGTCAAGATGATTGAACGACGTCAACCCATTGCAAAAGATAAAGTACTTAACGCCGTTAGTGTTGAAGTAGTTTAATATATCTCCCATAATGGAAAACGGCGGGTTATCCACTACAATTTTATTAGTATAGTCTTGCGCCTTGTAATCTCCGCCCGGCCAAAAAGGACGGACGAACGTAGAGGGATCCACGTCGTAAACGTCCCGGACGAAATTACTAACCGCGTTATAAACCCCGTCCGGTGTATAGCAGTCGTCTGTGGTTAGCTTCGGCTTAAACTTCTCAACGAACTCGTCGTAGCCTTTTGATTTAGTCTGATAGGTTTATTATACCATAACCGGTTCCACTTGTCAACCGTCCCCGCTATACTTTTTTCGCATACCATGCATTCCACTATGCATATAACCTATAGCACTTTAGCGCGGTGAAGCGATGGGGTGACAACCTTGCGGGAGAGGTTGGAGCGATCTCGGCGCTTTAGTGTGGTGAAGTGGTGAAGCGGTGGAGTGGTAAAGTGGTGAAGTGGTTGGGCGTGAGTTCGGTACTAACTTAAGCGCTTTAGTGTGTTAAAGCGGTGTGGCATTTTGGGGCGCATGTGGGGTACAGGTAC
>SMEQ01000422.1_pt1 | contig 13276 bp, 7 predicted proteins | sample 2456281 | NCBI WGS metagenome assembly SMEQ01 (sample SAMN10132596, study PRJNA489261) | soil metagenome | isolation source: day1 antibiotic-loamy sand soil ammended with raw manure from dairy cow... | place: USA | collected 2015-04-01 | reverse complement strand
CTAATTGTAGCGCCTCACGAACTTCCGCGTCGGACTTGGCCACGCCGGAAAAAACAATTCGTTCCGCTTGGCCGCCGGCTTTTAATACTCGAGCAATTTCGCCACCAGAAACCACGTCGAACCCAGCCCCTAAGCGGGCCAGCACTTGTAATACAGCAAGGTTACTATTGGCTTTTACCGCAAAGCACACTCGGTGTGGTTCGGGTAAATACTCAGTAAAAGATCGCCATTGGCGCTCTATAGCCGCACGTGAGTACACATATAAAGGTGTACCATGGGTTGCGGCTAGCGCATGCAGCGAAACTGATTCCGCATGTAGCACACCATTTTTTAAGGCGAAGTCTGACATAAAGTTCTACTGCGTCTCCGACGGAGAAGGTTCCATGGCTGGGTTATCATTTACTGGTGGCTGTTCAGGCAAATACAACGGGCCTTTTTGACCACACCCGGCCACCGACAACACAAGTAAAAAAAGCAACACCGCTAGGCTCGTGCGTTTTATCATAAGTAACGTTACACTAGGCTAAAAGAAGCTCATAATCGCATTCACAGGGCTGTTTGTCATCCGATCATCTCGTCATACGTCCTTCGGGCGTTTACAAAACAACATTCTGTGAACTTGCGGAAGCTTAAATGAACAAAAAACGCGCAATACACATTTAAACTACTGTTTAACACAACTATACGGTGATGGCTGTTCAATGACTTCAACACAAACTAAAAAGCAAACACTAACCATAGCAACTCGAAAAAGCATGCTAGCCATGTGGCAAGCCGAGCATATTAAAGCTCAGTTAGAGTCGCTTCATAGCGATCTGGCTGTCACGCTACTGCCTATGAGTACGCGTGGTGATATTATTTTAGACACGCCGCTGGCCAAAATTGGCGGTAAAGGCCTTTTTGTTAAAGAGCTAGAAGTAGCCATGCTAGAAAACCGTGCCGACCTTGCCGTGCATTCTATGAAAGACCTACCGGTAGAATTTCCTGAAGGGCTGAAGCTAGCAACCATTACCAAGCGTGAAGACCCGCGCGACGCTTTTGTTTCTAATAAATATCAGCAGCTGGCCGACTTACCCGCTGGGGCCATTGTTGGTACCTGTAGCTTGCGTCGGCGCTGCCAAATTGCGGCTAAATACCCGCAATTAGTTATTAAAGACTTGCGCGGCAACGTACAAACACGGTTACGTAAACTCGACGAAGGTGAGTTTGACGCTATTATTCTAGCCGCGTCGGGGCTTATTCGTTTAGAGCTTGAAGACCGTATAACGTCGTTATTATCTGTTGAAGACTCTTTACCGGCAAACGGTCAAGGTGCCTTAGGCATTGAGTGCCGCAGCGATGACGAACGCATAAAAGCCATATTAAAGCCATTAAATGATCGCGACACTAGTGACTGTGTATTAGCCGAACGGGCAATGAACAGAACTTTACAAGGCGGTTGCCAAGTACCAATTGGTGCCTATGCCATACTCGAAGGCGACAATGTGTGGCTACGTGGTTTAGTGGGTAGCCCCGACGGTGAACAAATAATTCGTGCGGAATTAAAAGCCCCCCGCAGTGACGCTGAAAACTTAGGTAAACGCGTGGCTGAGTTATTGTTAGCCCAAGGCGCAGGCGAAATTCTTCAAGCCGTATATGAAGCAAAGGACGAATAAATGAGTCGTGGCGTATTAATTATCCGGGCAGAGCAAGAGCAGAGTGTGCTCGAACTAAAGTTGCGTGAACGCGGCTTTAACCCTTACTGCCATTCTATGGTTGATATTAATGCGCTAACACCAAGTAACGCTGAAAAAGAGCTGTGGTTACAAACTCGCTGGGACGGTATTGTTGCTGTAAGCCCCAACGCCGTACGATTTTTCGAGCAGGTGGTTGCTACCGACACTTGGCCACAAGCAAACAAGCACTATTTCAGCGTTGGCCCGGGCACCGGTGAGCCTTTACTAAGCCGCGCTAAGCAGCCGGTAACCTGGCCCACTCTAGAACACAACAGTGACGCTTTATTAGCTTTAGCCGAACTTCAGCACGTTGATAATGAGCAATGGCTTATTATTAATGGCGCCCCTGGCCGTAGTATTATTCCCGATACATTGACAGAGCGGGGTGCTAGCGTAACCATAGCCAGTGTGTATGAACGTGTGCCCAAAGAAAACACAGCAGCTAAAATTGCTACCGATTGGTTCGAACAAATTGACCGCATTCTTGTCAGTAGTAAAGAGCAGGCGGAATTACTCACCGCCTACTTACAGCAAGAAGGTCTTTCTGACTGGGCAAAGTCTTGCCATTGGGTGGTACCGAGTGAACGTATTGCTGAAGTATTGCGTGATTTTGGTGTATCAAGCCCGCATATTCACTTTGCTACGAGCGCTATGGCCGATGATTTAGTGGCCGCTACCATACGGATTAAAACAGTGAAGCCTATGACAGAACAAACCATACCACAGCCTGAAAAAAGCAAACCAGTGGCACCGAAGGAAGTGAAGCAACGTTCCGGATCGCGTTTCTGGAATCGTTTTTTTATTTTTATTCTTTTGCTTTCGGTACTCATACTTGGCGCCGGAGGCTGGTTTTTATGGCAACAGCAAGCTGCCTTAGTAAGTGCTACCGAACAAGAGTTTGACCAGCTACGTTCACGCCTTTCCAAGGCCCAGCGTACCGACGCTGAATTTGAAGCCCGTTTAACCGCACGCTTACAGCAAGACACCAGTGCGCGTATAGACAAACAGGGCGAAGAACAGCAACAGCTAATTACCAGTTTACGTGCTCAACAAGAGTCACACCAAGCCCGCTTGCGCCAGCAGGTTGCACAACAAGAGCAAGACTTAATGCGCCTAAGCCAACGTGTGCGAGCGTCGGAAAGTCGCAAAGCCGACGGTTGGCTGCTGAGTGAAGCATACGACCGAGTTAATATTGCCGTACAACGTTTAAGTGTAGACGGTGATCCTGCTGTAGCACTGAGTTTACTGACGGTAGCAAAAGAAATATTAACCGACGACAGGGCAAATTATCAGACCATTATCGATCAGCTAGAACGCGACATTGCCATGGTCGCTGCCGTACCTGCGGTGGACTATTCTGGCGTTTTACTGCAGCTGCAAGACATGCAACGCCAAATTACTGGCTTAGCCATGCAGTTTGACCAGCATATGAAAAATGACAGCGAAGCTATTGAGGTGTCTGCAGATACTAGCGATTGGCGTGATAATTTAGCAAATGCTTGGAAGTCTTTTAGTGCCGACTTGGTTCGTATTCAGCGTGATGCAGATCTGCCTATACGTTTAAACCAAGAGCAACGGTTAGCCTTTAATAGTCGTTTAGAGCTACAGCTTCAACTTGCTCAACAGGCATTAAACCGTCACCAACAAGACGTCTTTCATTCAACTCTAAACGAAGTGAACGAATTGGTAACCACTTACTTCGCTCAAGAAGACCAAAAAACCATTCACTTTCTTGCAGCGCTAAATTCTGTACGCAATGTAACTATAGTCACCGAGTTTCCCACTAGCCTATTATCGCGCGCGATGCTGCGCGAACGCTTACGCGACTTAGAAAGCCAACCACAGCAAGCAATGGAGGGCAGCAATGATTAAATACAGCCTGTTCATTCTAGCCATTGTTATTGGTCTTGTTATCGCTCCATTTTGGAGCGGCAGTACTGGCTATGTTATGGTGCAAGCCGCTGGTTATACAATAGAAACCAGCTTGGTTGTGGCTGTTTTATTGCTTGTTCTTGTGGTTGTTATTACTTGGCTTATTGTCGCTCTAGTTAAACGTTTAATTCTGAGTAAATTGTGGACCAAACGTTGGTTAAAAGTTCGTCGTGAACGCAAAGCCATTAAAAACTTGCGTGGTTCGTTAGACGCTTGGCTAAACCGAGATTATCAAACCAGTGCGTTGCTCGCTGACAAAAGTAAACACGATCACCCCGATCCACAACTTGCCTATGCACTCGCCGCCGCCGCCTATGGCGAAGCAGGCGCAAACGACGAGCAACGTCGGTTACTCAGCGAAGCCCGCATAGCTGGCTTTGAAAGTGAGAGTTTAGAAGTATTGCGCCTTTTAAATACTAACGACGCCGCCGAAGCATTAAGTTTAGCTGAAGGATTGAGTAGCCGAAAAAAACTAACACCTGCTTTATGGCGTGCTATTGCCGAGCAATTAGCACGGTTTGAACATTGGTCTACCCTGCGTGATTTATTACCTCGCATTGAACAACAACAGGCATTACCACCGATACGCCTACACAAATTAAAACGACTATGTTTTCAAGCTTTATTCAGAGCTGAGTTATCGCTCGCTGGCTTTGAAACAACATGGAAAAGCTTAAGCAAGGCAGAACGCCGTAATCCGGCTATTCGTATTGCTTATATTGAAGTGTTAGTTATGAAAGGGCATCACGCGATAGCCGCCAAGGTGACCGAGCGGGGCTTAAAGCGTGGCGAGTTAAATATGCATGAAATTATTGCTTTGTCACCAGAGCTATGGGCGAAAGACGAGTCATTACAGACGTGGGTTGGGCAAAAAGTAAAAGCCGAACCTGATAACGCTGACGCATTAACCTTATATGCTGCCACCCGTTTTATAGACCGAGAATATGAGCTTGCCGAACAAGCTTTACGCGAGGCTTTACTTATTCAACCGGAACAATATACCTATCGTTTACTTGGTGAAACCCTATTGGCGGCTGGCAAGCCAGAAGGCGCTTTGCAGGCCTTTAGAAAAGCAAGCGGACAAAGGTAGCAGGAGAACAACTTGCGCTTAGTGTGGTTCGCTCTCGTTAGCATAATTCTACTTGTACCTAGTGCAATTCTTGCCGTGGAAAAAACTGAACCGCCGCTTGTTTATGTAACCATTGAGGGCCTGAATGGCCGTACCTTAACGAACTCGACACACCTACTAAGTATTTTTGATTACCACACCAAAGCAGCCCCCGGCGACGGTCGTCTGCGTTATCTACACAACCAAGCACGGCGTGAGTTTCGCCGCGCATTATCACCTTACGGCTATTACCGCTACGACTATACAGCCAGCCTCGAAATGCGCGACGGAAACTGGTATGCCAACTACAAAATAACCCTAGGCGAACCAATACCTATTCGCCAAGTGACTATAACCATAGCGGGCCCAGGCCGCGATGATCCTTCTTTTAACCAGCTCATTGAACAGCTACCTTTACTGCCCAATACTCCATTGCGCCATGCGGATTATGAATCCGCAAAGTCGCGGCTTCGGCGACACGCTTCCGAACATGGATATTACCAAGCTGAATTTACTACCCATGAATTACGTATTGATGTAGCCACCTATACGGCAGATATTGAGTTGGTATTAGAAACAGGCCCTCGTTATCGTTTTGGTGAAATTTTCATTTCGCCAGGACACCTTGATGACGACGTAATGCGCCGGTTTATCGGTTTTAAAGAAGGCGACTACGTTTCAGCGAACGAATTACTTGAACTGCAGCTTGGTTTTTCCGATAGCAATTATTTTAGTCGTGTTGAAGTACAACCGCTATGGGCCGAAGCAAGTGACGATTTCAGAGTACCCGTTAATATTGATTATGAAGAAAATAAGCGCACCCATTACCAAGCCGGTATTGGATACGGTACCGACACTGGACCACGGCTGAAATTCGAACAGAATCGGCGCTGGGTAAATGCTCGAGGTCACCGTTTTAGTACGCAAGTGCAAGCGTCTAAAATATTAACCAGCGTGGGTGCCAGCTATACCTTTCCTGGCGTTCGGCCACAAGCCGACCAGTATGTTCTGCGGGCATTATGGACCGATGAAAATACCAGTACGGTGCAATCTGAACGGTTTACTTATGGTGCAAGCTGGCAAAGCCAACGTGAGCGGGTGCAACAAATTATATCGGTTGACTGGCAAGAAGAACGTGACAAGCTCGATGGAAATATACGTAAAACTCAATATTTAATACCTAGCGCCCAATGGACGCGCGTGCATACAGCAAACCGGCTAGATGTTACTGAAGGTTGGCGGCTTTCCCTTACCGTTCGTGGTGCAACTAAAGAGTTATTTTCAAACTCAGACTTCCTGCAAACCCTTGCTTACGCTAAGTATGTTACTCAAATTACTGACCGCATGCGTTTTATTACCCGAGCAGAAGTGGGTACTTCTATGACCAGTAACTTTGACCAAGTACCTACCTCGTTACGTTTTTATGCCGGTGGCGACCGTAGTATTCGAGGCTATGCTTACCGCTCGGTGTCACCGCGAAACGATCTTGGAGAAGTAGAAGGCGCTCGAAATATTGTTGTGGGTAGTGTTGAAACAGACTACGAAGTTAAGCCTAATTGGCGCCTCGCTGCCTTTATTGATTCGGGTAATACATTTAATGACGTAAGCGATTCTTTTAAAATTGGCGTGGGAGTCGGCTTTCGTTGGCAAAGTCCTATTGGCCCGGTGCGCGTTGATTTTGCATCGGGACTTTCTGATCCTGGTGACTCGTTACGCTTACACTTAACCATAGGGCCAGACTTATGATGCAGCGCCTTTCTTGGTATCGATTCACCAAAGTTTTTACTTATTTATTGGCCGTGGTTTTGTCACTTATGGTGGTGCTTTTATTTTTACTGAGTACCCAAATAGGTAGTCGTTTTACTGTAAGCATTGCTAACCGCTGGGTGCAAAATTGGGTTCAATTTGAATCTTTTGAAGGCACCTTGCTGCGTGATTTTACCTTGAATAAGGTCGTTGTTACCTTGCCAGAAGGTGAAGTATTGGAGTTAAACCAGTTGCGCTTCCGTTGGCGCCCTTGGCAATTATTACAAAACCAGTTTCATATTAGAGTCATCGATATTAATGGCATAAATATTACTCTGCCTGCAACTGAAAATGATTCAGCCCCCATAGAATGGCCCATACTACTGCCGAATATAAACATTAATATGCGTATTCGCTTCGACCATCTATTAGTAGAAAACACCAAACTACACACGGGCAAGCAAACATTTATTATTCATCGGCTACAAACTCGAGGCCGTTATGAAGATCACCAATTACGCTTGCATGACTTTCAACTCGACGCACCTGAAGGTCGAGTGCAACTACGAGCTAAGCTAAGCCCGCACGACCGTTATGCTATTAGTATTGAGGGTGAGCTACACACCGACTTGCCTGATATTGGCAGTGTCGCTACTCAAATTGAACTACAGGGAAGCGTACTCGACGAACTTAATTTCTCTATTGAAGCAAAAGGTGGTATTGCTGCACTGCTAGTAGGCCAAGCCCAGCAACTTCTTTCTGGGGCGCCTAAATGGGAACTTGATGCGGCGCTGTATGAATTTAACCACCCAAGTGTTCACGACTATGTGAGTAATTTTACCGTACAGTTTAATGGCAGCGGTGACCTGCAAGAGGCCGTCGGTCATTTGCTTATAACCGGAGTGTCACATGACTATGGTTTGGTTACCTTGCAAGCAGATGGCGCTTTTGCAGAAAACAAAGCCGAGCTGACTCACTTCTCGGTCAATGCTAGTGAAATAGGCTTAGACGCTCAAGTATATGGCAATGCACATATAACTCCTGATGAACTCGTCATTGCCATGGAGGGGGATACTCAATGGCGCGACTACCCGCAATTAGTTATGGCACTGAACTATAAAGGTAGTTTTAACCAAGTAGACGACTTACTTCTAGAATTAAAAACTGAGCTTGGCGCTATTCGTATTTCGGGTTCGGCCGTTTGGCATACAGTCCCCGCATGGGATATGACCCTTGAAACACAAGCACTACAGCTTGATCGTCTTATGCTTCCTGATAGCATTCAGCAATACCTGCAACAAAGCCTTTTAAATAGCTTTTTACACGTTAAAGGCACATGGGGTGACAACCAACAATTTGCCCAGCTAGACATAACTGAATTTAACACTACTGTTGACCAGCAAGCATTTTCTTTCACTGGTCATGCTACCTTTGACAATAATCAACTTCTGCTTGACGATCTTCATCTCTTACTTGGCGAAGGCAGCTTGCATGCGTCAGGCAATGGCACTCTAGATGATTTTTCATTACAGCTAAATGCGCAGCATCTTCAGTTTGATGATTTTAGTCTCGCTCGCTTAAATGCCGACTTGTGGATTGACTCGAGCCTACAGAAACTTCCCCTAGGCGAGGTTTCAATCGTTGATTTCGCCCAAGAACATACCTTGGCACCAACATCTGCAAAACTAATACTTAGCCAAGACACTGTTTACCGAGCACAATTAAACGGTTCGGGAGCTGATTTAGACGTAAATACAGTTGTAACTGGCGAATGGCTAAACGGCGCTTGGCAAGGAGCAGTAGAACAATTAGAACTTAACTACCCTGACCTTGGCCATTGGGCATTAAACGAATCAACCACCTTTGCCTTCGGCGAAGGTTCTGCCCGAGTGAGCCCCTTCTGCCTAACGGCAAATACTCACCACGCTAAGTTTTGTGCGGGCTTAGAGTGGCTAATGGTAGAAAATATTTTCAATGCTGAGCTTAGTATGACTAATATTGCCCTGAGTTTATTCGAGCCCTGGTTACCCAGCACCCTTACCACCGAAGGCACATTAGACGTAGAAGCGCATTATAATCAGCAAGGCAACGAACGCACTTATCAAGGCCATGTTTACTTACAAGAAACACGTTTAGAGCTACCAGATCAAGACGTTAACCTCGTACTGCGCGCGGGTAACATTATTGAATTACATGGTAACGAAGATCGTCTAGATGGGCGCGTAAATATTAGTACTGACGCCGTAGATGGTGGCGTTATTGGCGCTTTTGCAATTGTTTCTCCCTTTATCGACCCTATTATAAACGCCGAAGTGAAATTAGACTTTGCCAGTTTAAACATTGTCAGCCTGCTTATACCCGACATTCAAAATGTTAAGGGTGAACTAAACGGCTATTTCGAACTGCAGGGGCCATTAATGAAACCTGCTATTTCCGGTCAACTGGCACTGACTGGTGCCGGAGCCGAAGTGCCATCAGCAGGGCTCACTCTCGAGCAGCTTAACTTCAGTATTCTATCGCCAGATCAAGTTGGGCAACCTTTTACTATGACAGGTAGTGTTCGTTCTGGCGCTGGCGAACTTGAAATATCGGGCCGTTACGACTTGGACACGCATATTTCAAAAATAGATATTGCAGGTAGTAATTTTACCGCCATGAATAGTCGCGAAATCCAATTGGTAGTCAGCCCTCAATCGCAAATAGAAATAGGTCCAAACTTAATGCGTGTGCGCGGCAACATTACTGTACCAAAAGCACTGATAACCCCACCCGACTTCAAAACTGTAGATTTAGCTTCAACAGACACAATTATTTTACGCGGCGAAGAAACACTGTGGCAGAGTTCATCACAAAGCATTGCCGATATTGATCTGCAAATGTCCTTAGGAGATAACTTTAAAGTTCAAGCTTATGGGTTTGATGGGCGCCTTGCTGGCCGTATACGAATCATTGAAAAGCCTAATCAAGACACCACTGCGGTTGGTAATATTAAAGTGGAGTCAGGACGTTACGAGCTTTATGGGCAGTCGCTTAATATCGATCGTGGTACGCTAGTGTTCACCGGCGGAGCTGTTTCAAACCCTGGTTTAGATTTAAGAGTAAGCCGTTCTTTCGATATTGAAAAAGTTACCGTTGGAGCTCGTGTCGGGGGCTCTTTACAACAACCGAGTTTAAGCCTTTTTTCTACTCCCACGATGCAAGACGCAGAAGTACTTTCATACTTAGTATTTGGCCGCGGCTTTGGCGAAGAAGCGGGCGAAGATCAAAACATGCTTTTAAAGGCCAGCTTAGCTTTAGGTATGCAGGGCGGAAACTTATTGGGCGAACGCTTAAGTGCTAGCTTAGGTGTTGACGACATTATGCTTGATGCAGGTGACACGTTAGACAGCGCGTCGCTCTATATAGGTAAACAGCTATCAGCGCGCCTTTATGTGAAATATGGCATTGGCTTAGTCGAACCAGTAAATACCTTTTTCATTCGTTACCGACTCACCGACTTTTTGAGTTTTGAAACACAAACCGGCACCTTAGGCTCTGGTGCCGATTTATTTTATAGTATAGAGCGCTAAAGGTCTTTTACTACCCCTATAACACCACATAGAACACGCGCACCGGCGTTTCCAACAGGCTGCGAGGTTAAGTCATCGGCTTGCGCATGAACAACCACCGCACGGCCTAGAATTGAATGTGATCCCGCCATAGCTAAGTGGCTATCGGTAACTTCAATATCAACCTTACCTTCACTATTCGTTTCTATGTTACCTAAATCACCAACATGGCGTTCGGCCTCATGGGGTGCACCATGATTCATACCGAGCGGATTAAAATGGCCTCCTGCCGAAGTGCCATTTGGCGCACTACAGTCGCCATACTCATGCACATGGAAGCCATGGGTACTATTGCTTGGCAGTCCTTCCAGCTGAACCCGTACCACAACTTTATTGTCACTTGCATGAAACATGACCTTACCTTGCTTACCTTCGTTACCGGCGGTTGGGTGTAAGTGAGCAACAAAAGTGCTAGCTATAGTTTCGTGCTCTACATTTACGCTTTGCTCTGCGCTACAAGCAGAAAGGCCCGCAACCAGTCCGAGCCCTATTATTATGTGCCTAACCATAAGAAGTCTCCTCTGTTAAGAAGAGACTAGCATATCATGCTAAGGTAATTGAAATTGGCTGTTGACGTACACGTGCTTTTTGCAGTTTACGCAACACTTCCCCTGGTAAGCTTTTCGGCAACTGAACGGTAGCATGTTTGTCGAATAATTGAATTTCGCCAATGTACTTGCTGTCTAGGTTGCCTTCGTTAGCTATTGCGCCTACTAAGTCGCCAGGGCGAGCACCGTGATCTTTACCTACTGATAAGCGATAGGTATCAAACTCAATGTTCATGCGTGGCTTACGTTCGCGAACTGGAGCTCTGCCTTTATTATCAAAGCGGGCACCTCGTTCGCCACGATCAATGCGCTCACTACGGCGTCCGCCACGGTCATCACGGCCTCGTGAATTAAAGTCACTACGGTCTGAACGGTCACGACGTGGTACAGGCTCTTCTTTAACAATTAAAGGGCGTTGCTTTTGAAATTCATATAATAATGCTGCCGCAACATCTTCTAACGTACGCTCTGAACCTTCAACAATTTGGGTCAGTAACGATGTCATTTCTTCCATGTTAGACTTCGCCATTACCGCTACTAAGGCTTCTTGTGCTTTACCAATACGATGCTTAGTTAATTCACGACCACGTGGTACTTCAATCATTTCAATTGAACCATTGGTAGAGCGTTCATAACGCTTAAGCATATGCATTTCACGTGGGCGCACAAACGAAATAGACTCGCCTGAACGACCTGCACGGCCAGTACGACCAATACGGTGCACGTACGATTCAGCTTCTTGTGGTAAGTCGTAGTTAATGACATGGCTAACGCCCGGTACGTCTAAGCCACGAGCAACAACGTCGGTTGCTACTAGAATACGAATTTTACCTGCTTTCAATTCGTTTACAGTCGCTTCACGTTGGTCTTGGTTCATGTCGCCATTTAGGCCAGCAGCAGCGAAGCCGCGGTCACGTAAATGGCTAGCAAGAGTTAGCGTGTCTTGACGAGTACGTACGAATATAAGTACTAACTCGTAATCGCAAGTTTCTAAAATACGCTCTAAACCAGCGTCTTTAGTTAAGCCCTGTACACGCCAAGCTTTCTGCGTAATGTTGGCATTATTAGCCTGTGACGATGCAATTTTCACATGCACGGGATTAGTTAAGAAGGTGTTTGCAATTTTACGAATTTGTGGTGGCATGGTGGCCGAGAACAAGCAACGCTGTGCTGTTTCTGGAACCTGTTCCATGATCCACTCAATGTCTTCTAGGAAGCCCATGTTTAACATTTCGTCGGCTTCATCAAGTACTGCTACTTTCAGCTGGCTTAACGACAAGGTACCTTTACGCAAGTGGTCCATTAAACGACCAGGCGTACCAACAACAACTTGCGCACCGCCACGAAGCAATTTAACTTGTGGGCCGTAAGGCGAGCCACCATAAATAGTAGCTACATTTAAGCCACGCATGTGCTTACCCATGGCTTCAATTTGTTCAGCAACCTGAAGAGCAAGCTCACGGGTAGGGGCAACAACTAGTAGTTGTGCGCCACGTACTTTTGTATCGATATTTGCAAGTGCAGGCAAACCAAAGGCAGCCGTTTTACCGGTACCTGTTTGCGCTTCACCTAAAACGTTTTTGTGCTCTAACAATGCTGGAATAGCTTGTTGTTGAATTGGTGTAGGGATGGTATATCCCATTTCAGAAATAGCACGTAAAATTGGCTCTGGTAATTCCAAAGCTGAAAAGGTATTAAACTCAGTCATAATTTTCCCACTAATAAACGACCGTCACCGAAGACGGAAATCTCATTTTAAATCAGACTCGGCATACAGATCGCTTTCGCGCAAACCGCGAGGGGCGCTGATAGAACCAAGGCTGGGCATTGGCGTTCCTAATGAACGCAACTGACAACTGCCCCTTAGACCCTGTTCTCATGTGAGCGGGTGCTAAATACTGCACCGCTTTTTAAAGTTGCCAAGCTTTGAACGCCTGCAAGATAGGGGACCACTGTCATTCTGTTCCACTTAGTTACCCAAGTGGAGGCGTATTCTAGCACTTCATTTCAAGTATTGTTGTTGTTTGTTTGTTAAATCTAACCTTTGCAGCCTATTCGTAGGTAAGGAACCGCCTTACGCCGCACCATTAATGTGATGGTTACGGGGATGGTCACATGTTACGCCATGCAGTGCCTCTATTCGTCAGGCGGTGCCTGGACCTACCCTGGAGGCGGGACACGAATACAATGCCCACCATCGGCGCTGACATGTTTCACTTCTGAGTTCGGAATGGATTCAGGTGGTTCCACGTCGCTATGGCCGCCAGACAAATTTGTTAATTCGGGCAAGCTTAAAAAGATAAAGAAACCTTCGAAGTTCGTACAACCCAAGTCACTCACCTCAACTGCGCTTTCACGCTTGGTGTCGTGCTCGCTCTTTCTTTCCTGATTGTATTCAGGTGACTTGTTTTAATCCAACACCTTTGGTGTTGTATGGTTAAGCCGCACGGGCAATTAGTACAGGTTAGCTCAACGCCTTACAGCGCGTCCACACCCTGCCTATCAACGTCGTAGTCTACGACAACCCTACAGAGCAATTACATGCTTGTGAGAACTCATCTCGAGGCTCGCTTCCCGCTTAGATGCTTTCAGCGGTTATCGATTCCGAACGTAGCTACC
>SMEQ01000405.1_pt1 | contig 13293 bp, 11 predicted proteins | sample 2456281 | NCBI WGS metagenome assembly SMEQ01 (sample SAMN10132596, study PRJNA489261) | soil metagenome | isolation source: day1 antibiotic-loamy sand soil ammended with raw manure from dairy cow... | place: USA | collected 2015-04-01 | reverse complement strand
CAAAAACGACAGGACGAATACCGTGCGGATCACGAAAAGCAACCACACCACAGCCGGATATGAGCGCGACTACGGCATAAGCGCCCTTACAGCGTTGATGCAATTTGCTTACTGCTTGGAAAATATCATCGCTGCTAAGTTGTAGGTTGCCGATTTGCTGTAATTCATGGGCAAAAACGTTGAGTAAAACTTCTGAATCAGAGTCTGTGTTGACGTGGCGTAAATCATCGCGAAACACTTCTTCGCTTAATTTCGCAGCGTTGGTTAAGTTGCCGTTGTGTGCAAGGCTAATACCATACGGTGAGTTAACATAGAAAGGCTGTGCCAAAGCAGGACCGGATGAACTGCCGGCTGTAGGGTAACGTACATGGCCAATCCCCATAGTGCCTTGCAGCTGTAACATATGGCGATTGCGAAACACATCACGCACCAAACCGCTGTCTTTACGTTGGTTTAGTCTGCCGCTTTTGTTGCACGTCACAATACCGGCGGCATCTTGGCCGCGATGTTGCAGTATGGTGAGCGCGTCATACAGTTCTTGGTTTACATTGCTCTTAGCGACAATACCTACAATTCCGCACATGCGTTGTTAGCCTCTTGGTTGGTGTTTATTGAAGAATCTTGCTGGCCTCTATCAAATCTTGCTGCTCACCCAAGGAGAACAACAAAGGCCCAAATAGCCCACGTATTTGATCAGTAAAGGCAATAACCCATGCTTCTAATTGTACAAAATGGGGAATCAATAATGATTGCCGCCACCATTGTTCTTGTTCTATGGGCAATAAAAATTGCAGTAACATCAGCAGCAACACAACGATGATTACCCCACGTAATGCGCCAAAAACCATGCCGAGCAATCTATCCAGCCCGGATAAGCCGGTGGCCTTGACTAACTGACTGATGAGAAATAACAACAAAGAGCCAAACAAAAGACAGGCTATAAAAACACTTAAAATTGCAGCCACTTTGCGTAAAGAGGGCGATGGTATATACGCTTGAAAATAATCTGCTACCGGCTGATAAGCAACTAAGGCAATAATAATCGCTAATAGCCATATCAACAGTGATAGTGACTCTTTAATAAAACCGCGTTTGAGACTGATAAGTGCCGATATCAAAACAATGCCTAGCAACAACCAATCAGGCCATATCAACGCCATTGTTATTCCTCAAAACCTGCTTGGTAGCGTAATACACGCCCTTCAATCTGATAGTCTTTTTTCAATTGAGGCAATAACGCATCAGCATGCTGCTTACTGAGTTTTGGCCCTATGAGGACACGGTATCGCTTACCTTCTGGTAAGTTAAACACTTTAATATACGCGGGAAGTTTTTTATCTAACATACGTTGCTGCAACTGCTTTGCATTATCTTGATTGCCAAAGCTTGCTGCCTGCACAACCCAAGCTTCTGCTCTGCCCTGCTCATCATGTTGCACTAGACGAGGGGTGTCTTTTTCGGCCACTGCAGCTGCCTTTACAATAGGCTTGTCGCTGCTGCTAACAAGCTCTTTTTGGCCTTCTATTGTCACTTCGTCGCTGGTATCGACATCCGTTAAATTAATCGGCTGAACCGTCTTTTCGATAGTTTCTACAGGGCTTGGCTGGGCCACATCAAAGCGCTGTATTTCTAATGGCTCTGGAATACCACGCTTGGTGTCTTGATAACGTTTTACATCGTGATCTAAAAATAACCACCACACTAAGACGAAAAGCACGAGCACCACTAGGGCGCCAATTAAACGGTATTTTATCGCTTGTGTATCATTGCTCATTTAACGATTCACTCGGGTTAGTAACTCTGCCACCACAAAAAATGAGCCAAAAGCAATAATTTGATCGCCTCCTTGGCACATGCTTAAAGCCCGTGAAAGCGCTTGGCGCATATTCTTGTTGGTGCTGATCATGGTGCATCCCGCCTGGCGCAATAGACTATCTAAGTCTTCTACCTTGGACGCACGTGGGTGGTTTAAGCCACCGATAAACCATGCTGTCATATCGTCTTTTAACAGTTCGATAATCTCACTAATGGCTTTGTCTTCTAGCGCATGGAATACCGCTATGCGCTTTTTACCTTTCTCTAAGGGTAAAGCCTGAAGGCGATGGTGTAATAGCGCTGCAGCTTGTGGGTTATGGGCCACATCCAAGACGACATGAATACCGTCTTCGCGTTGTATTTGTTGGAATCTACCGGCGAGCTTCACATCGGCCAAGGCTTGCTCTATTAATGCCTCTTGTGCTTTATCCGCTAGCAGCCATTGGCAGGCAACAATCGCAGCGGCTTGGCTATGCATCGACAAACCATTATCAGGGATATCACTAAGGGATAAGGCTTCACTATTAAAATGCCAGTGTTTGTGATCGTCAGCTTCTATCAGGGTAAAATCGCGCCCTATTAAGGCCATTTTTCGCTGTTGCTCCACCTCGGGCAAAAGCGCTAATAAGTCTGCTTCGGCGCTGATTAATGGTGTTGACTCGCGCAATATACCGGCTTTTTCTGCAGCGATTAGTTCGCGAGTGTCGCCCAAATAATCCTGGTGATCCAATGCGATACTGGTAATAATGGCGAGGTCTGTATTGATAATATTGACCGCATCTAAGCGGCCGCCCAAGCCCACTTCAAGGATGATAAAATCCAGAGCGTTCTCAGCAAAAACCAGTAAACCCGCTAATGTTGTGTATTCAAAATAACTTAAAGAGATACCTTCGCTGGCGACGGCAATACGCTCAAAGGCTTGTACTAATGCGCTATCATCGACGGCGTGGCCATCAATCACCACACGCTCATTAAACTGTAATAAATGCGGTGAGGTGTAGCAGCCCACACGGCAACCGTGCCGCCTTAGCATCGCATCTAAACTAGCAACAAAACTGCCTTTGCCATTGGTACCAGCGACAGTAATCACTTTCGCTGTCGCATGATGACCCAAACCTAAACGCTGGGCGACTTCACCCACACGTTCAAGGCCCAGATCAATACTGACCGGATGTTGCTGTTCTAAACGCTGCAACCAATCAGTTAGCGACAAATCACTCATTCTATCGTTTCGACCGTATCAACTGTTGTATGGGTCAATTTAGCGAGTAAACCTGCTAGCGTATCGCGCATATCGCTACGATGAATAATCATATCAATAGCACCATGCTCTAATAGGAACTCACTGCGCTGGAAACCTTTAGGCAGTTTTTGACGAATGGTCTGTTCAATGATGTTAGGGCCAGCAAAACCTGCACGCGCGCCCGGCTCTGCAACGTTTAAATCACCTAATAAGGCCAAACTTGCCGAAACACCGCCGTAAACTGGATCAGTCATAACCGACACATAGGGAATGCCATTTTCGCGTAAACGTTGGATGACGGCACTGGTTTTTGCCATTTGCATTAAAGAAATCAAAGCTTCTTGCATGCGTGCGCCACCGGAGGCGGAAAAGCAGATATAAGGTACGCGACGTTCTAAGGCAAGGTTGGCTGCACGGGTGAACTTTTCACCAACGGCATAACCCATAGATCCGCCATGAAAACCAAACTCAAACGCTGAACAGACGACTGGCAAGCCTTTTACCGTACCTTCCATCGCGATTAAAGCATCTTTTTCGCCGGTGGCTTTTTGTGCGGCACTTAAACGCTCTTTATAACGTTTAATGTCTTTAAACTTTAAGCGGTCAACCGGCTCAATATCGGTACCGATTTCTGTACGGTTGTCTTTATCTAAAAAAACATCCAAACGTCTACGCGCACCAATACGCATGTGGTGTTCGCATTTTGGGCAAACATCCAGATTTTTCTCAAGCTCTGGGCGATACAGGACGCTATCGCATTTAGCACATTTTTTCCATAGACCTTCAGGCACATGCGAGGCCGCACCTAACTCTTTAGCATTGTCTCTTCGAATAGCTGGCAGTATTTTATCAACCCAACTCATGCGTATTTCCTCTTTATTCTGTTATGGCATCAACACCGGCGCGTAATGACGACCAGAATTGTATAGTTTGTTCTAATGCCTGTTCGCTATTATCAGCTTTGGCCATTTTATCAATTACCGCACTGCCGACAACAGCACCTTGCGCTAATTGTGTAACTTGCTTGGCGGATTCCGCATCTTTGATACCAAAGCCTACACAAACGGGTAATTGCGTAATGCTATTAATCAAGGCCATCTTTTCGGAAACGGATTGTACATCTAAGTTTGCCGCGCCTGTTACCCCTTTTAAGGAGACATAATATAAATAACCACTCGCGAGGTTGGCAATTTGCTGAATGCGCTCAGCCGTGGTTGTTGGCGCGATCAAATAAATATTGTCGATGGCGTGTTTTTTCAGTTCAACATTAAAGTCTACGGCTTCTTCAGGCGGCATATCAACCGTTAATACGCCGTCGATACCGGCTTCTTTAGCTGCTGATGCAAAATTTGCATAACCCATCGTCTCTACAGGGTTGGCATAGCCCATTAATACAACCGGCGTCTGGTTATCTTTCTTCCTGAACTCACGCACCATGTCCATAACATCGCGCAGGGAAACCTTGCTGGCTAATGCACGCTCATGCGCCAATTGTATCACCGGGCCTTCTGCCATAGGATCAGAGAAAGGTACGCCCAGCTCAAGCACATCAGAGCCTGCTTTTACTAAAGCATGCATCAGCTTGACGGTATCGCCGCCGGCTGGATCACCGGCGACAATGTATGGAACCAAGGCTTTACGGTTTTGTTTTTTTAACTGCGCAAAACTTGCGGCTATACGACTCATAATGCCCCCTTTACGCTAAATTGATGCCGTCTATCGAGGCAATGGTATGAATATCTTTATCACCGCGACCGGATAGATTAATAACAATAATTTGATCCTTATTTAAACTCGGCGCTAGCTTTCGCGCAAAGGCTAAAGCATGGCTAGACTCTAAAGCCGGCATAATGCCTTCGACTTTCGTTAACTCACGAAAAGCCTCCAAAGCTTCATCATCACTTACCGCCACATACTCCACGCGACCGAGATCATTTAGCCATGCATGTTCAGGCCCTACACCCGGATAATCTAAGCCTGCAGAAATTGAATGGGTAGGAATGATTTGACCGTTTTCATCGGTGATTAAATAAGTGCGGTTACCGTGAAGAACGCCGGGTTTTCCACGGTTAATCGCTGCAGCATGCTTTTGTGTATCTAGACCTAGGCCACCGGCTTCAACACCATACATAGCGACATTTTCGTCATTTAAAAATGGGTGGAATAAACCAATAGCATTCGAGCCGCCACCGACACAAGCAATCAAAGCATCCGGCAAGCTGTCTACTTGTTCTAAGCACTGTTGACGCGCTTCACGACCAATAATGGACTGGAAATCACGTACCATTTCGGGGTAAGGATAAGGACCTGCGACTGTGCCAATGATGTAAAAAGTATCATCAACATTACTCACCCAATCACGCATGGCTTCGTTCATGGCATCTTTTAAGGTACGTGAACCGGAGGTAACCGATACCACTCTAGCACCAAGCAATTTCATACGGTAAACGTTTAGGGATTGGCGGTTGATGTCTTCCTCACCCATAAAAATAACACACTCCAAACCCAAACGTGCAGCCACAGTTGCAGTCGCAACGCCGTGCTGGCCGGCACCGGTTTCGGCGATAATCCGTGTTTTACCCATACGCTTAGCCAGCAATGCCTGACCTACCGTATTGTTGATTTTGTGAGCGCCCGTATGGTTTAAATCTTCACGCTTAAGAAAAATTTGCGCGCCACCTAATTCACGCGTCCAACGCTCAGCAAAATATAAAGGGCTAGGACGACCCACGTAATACGCTAAATCCTTGTCAAATTCACGGAGAAAATCTTCATCGTTACGAAACTTCTGCCAAGCTGCATTAAGCTCGTCCAGTGCACAAATCAAAGTTTCTGAAACAAATCGGCCACCATAAATGCCAAAATGGCCGCGTTCATCGGGGAAATCTTGATAATTAACCTTGTTATTCACTGCATCTACCTTGTTATAAAAGTGACTTTGCTTGCTGGATAAATAATTGTACTTTTTCTGCGGATTTTTTACCTGGGCTCTGCTCTACCCCGCCGCTAACATCGACTGCGTAAGGTTGGCATTGCGCTACGGCTTGCTGCACATTATCGACCGATAACCCCCCCGCTAACACCAAGGGTTTCGTGGCCTGCTGTGGGAAACGCTGCCAATCAAAACGCTCTCCCGTGCCACCGGGTTTACTGGGATGCCAAGCATCCAGTAAAAAACCTTTAGCGCTGGGGTAATGCTGCATGCTTTGTTCTAGATCGATATCATCGCGCATGGCAAAAGCTTTGATATAGGGTCTGGCAAACGACGCACAAAAACTTTCGCTCTCATCACCGTGAAACTGCAATAAATCGATAGTGACTTGCTGCAATACCTGTTCAACGAGCTGACGCTCAGGATTCACAAACAAAGCAACACTTTGTACAAAAGGAGGGAGTTGGTCAACAATCGCTTTTGCCGTAGCAATCGTAACATGACGCGGACTGGGTTCGTAAAAGACCAAACCAATGGCATCAGCGCCCGCATGACTGGCCATTACCGCATCATCGACAGAGGTTAAACCGCAGATTTTAACTCGAACACTAGACATGAATACGCTAATAAAAAGAAAACTATTCTACCGTGATTGTTAGCAATTGTCTTGCCATGCAGGCAAAAATACAGGCCCTGGCGCGAAGTTAGGTAAACCGTAATGTTGCGGGTAGTCTACCTTCACTAAATACAGGCCATAAGGCTTAGCCGTTAAACCTGCCTGACAGCGGTCGCGACTATCAAGAACCTGTTTTGCCCATATCGCTGGCTTTTCCCCGCTACCGATAGCAATTAACACACCCATAATATTGCGCACCATATGCAATAAAAAAGCATTCGCGGTTAATTCCGTAATAACGAAGTTATCTTGCCGATAAACGCGTAGCGAATGCATGCAGCGAAATGAGCTATTGGATTGACAGCCAGCCGCACGATAGGCTGAAAAGTCTAGCTCACCCAGTAGGTGATAAGCCGCCTCCTGCATGGCATCAACATCCAAGGACTTTTTCACCAACGTTACTTTTTTACTTAACGTGGGGCTTCGCACCGCTTGGTTTAAAATAACGTATCGGTAACTGCGCTGCTGCGCTGAGAATCGCGCATGAAAATCCTCATCAACTACGCCCGCCCAGCGCACCACAACAGTATCCGGCAAATAGCTATTGACGCCATCTTGCCATGCGCGTAATCCACGCTGCGCTGTGGTTTCGAAGTGGATAACTTGGGCACTTGCGTGAACGCCGGTATCGGTACGGCCAGCACAGAAAACTTTGATCGGCTGGTTCGCCACCTTACTTAATGCCTTTTCAACCCGGTATTGCACTGTGTCGACAGCCGGCTTTTTTTGCATTTGCCAACCATGGAATGCGCTGCCGTCATATTCGATGACTAATGCTATTTTTTGTGCGCTAGCTGTGTTTTCTTCTGTCATTGTTATCTTTCAAAGTAAAAAGCCTGCACAAGGCAGGCTTTTATTATTGCTTAAATAAAGGCTTAATCTAAACTCGACATTAGCACATTCGCTTCGCCACGTTGATCATCATTACCTTCTCTTAACACCTCTAGCAAGATTTCACGCGCACCGTCGACATCACCCATATCAACATAGGCTTGCGCCAAATCGAGCTTAGTAGCAACTTCGTCAGCGCTATCAATAAAAGCAAAATCATCATCACCTAAACTTTCTAACTCTGCCGAAACATGTGGCTGATCATCAACAAGCTGGCTTATTGGCGCAACATCAACGTCAACCTCAGGGCTATCAACATCACTTACGCTATCAGCAACATCCGTATCGGCTGTCAAGTCATCAAAATCCAAGTCGAAATCATCGAGGCTGAGCTCTGGCTCTGACTCTTCGCTCACAGCCGTATCAGCCGTAACTGAGCTAAGGGCGTCGGTCTCATCGGCTGAAAAATCCAAGTCATCTAATGATAAAACGTCTTCTTCATCTGCTTCAAAACTTGATACTACTTCTTCTTGCGTATCATCAATATCAGCACCTAGATCTAAGTCATCTAAAGACAAGCTATCAGTCGCTAAGCCATCACCTTCCATTGGACTCTCTAAGTCTAGATTCAGATCAAACTCATCCAATGACAATGTATCGTCACCACTTGCGCTTTCATCAACTTCTTGCGCAGCATTAAGATCAAGTTGCGTATCATCCAATGCGGAAAAATCAGCAGAGAGGTCATCTAAACCGGCTAAATCGTCATCTAAGCTTAAGCCGCCTAAGTCTTCTTCAGTCACGCTATCTGGTGCGGTTTCTTCAGTGAAAACACTATCGTCTAGGCTAAAGGCATCGCTTAAATCAAGCTCATCACTTTCTTCTAAGGTATCATCGAGTGATAAATCGCCATCGCTCGTTAAATCTAGACCCAGGTCTTCAGTTATATCACCTTCAAAGCCAGATAAGTCATCGCCTAGCTCGCTATCACCGCTTAAGTCTAGATTAAAGTCTTCACTCACCTCGCTAGCAAAACCGGATAAATCATCATCAAGATCACTGGACACATTAAGATCTAGATTAAAATCTTCGCTGACATCGGTTTCAAAGCCAGCTAACTCATCTTCAGGCTGTGCATCAAGATCAAAGCTATCCTCTAAGCCATCTAAATCCAGTTCTTCTAAGTCGTCACCTTGCTCCGTAGCTTCTGGTAAGTCGGTTAACCAATCTGAAGCACTATCGGATGTCGATAATAACTCTTTGGCTTCTGCGACCGCATCGTGCTCACCACGTTCTTGCAGCTCAACAAAAGCTTGCTGAAACCCTTCTTTATTATCAGCGGCAACATAAATCTCTAAGAGCTTGCTGCGTAGTGCTGCGTTGTTCGGGGATTTGCTAATCGCAGCTTTCAACAAAGAGGCCGCTTGGTCATAACGGCCATAAGCAACATAGATATCCGCTTCACCTATTGCATCACCCGTTTGCAATACGGCATCTTCATCTTCTTCGAATGTTTCAAGCGTTTTAGACTCCACTGCTTCTTGCTGCGCATCAACGTCTTCCACAAACGTTTCAACTTGGCTATCACCTGCTGACAGGTCGTCTTCGTCCATATCATCAAATGAGAAACTGTCATTGTCTTCTAATAACTGTTTTTCTGCTTGCGCTCTGCGACGCAGCAAAAAACCACCTACACCGACAGCAATCAACAAACCTAGAATGCCGATATAAATCGGGTTCTGCGATACTTTATCAACTAAGCTTTGCTCTGCTTGAGCAGGTACAGGTTTTACCGGTGTAGGTTTCTTTTCAGTTTTAGCTTTTTCTGATTTTACTGGGGTATCAACCTGTGGCTTTTTCTCATCAGGTTTTGCCGCCACTTTATCCGTTGCCGATTTTTCAGCTGCATCTGCCTTCGCTGCCGCATCGGCTGGCTTACTAACATCTTTACCTAACTGCTTCTGTAAGCTAGCAAGTTCGGCATTTTTCAGCTCGATTAAGCGCTGCAGCTGCTCCACTTGCGAACTCAGTGACTCGACCTTGCTACCTAGCTCTTTGTTTTCAAGGTTTACAGCAGCAATTTCATCTTGCGCTGCCGTTAGTTGTTGCGAGCCCGCGACATTGGCATCTTTACCCGCGGCACTACCCGTACCTGCGGAGGTTAAACGTAGACTACCTTGGCGCTGATTGTTCGGCGAACGCTGTATTGTGCTGCCTGCCTCAGTGCCATCAAGCTGCGCATTTTTCCACTGTTGATTGTGCTGGCTAACCATTTGCTGCGCAGATTGATTAGAGATACTTTGCATAGCATCAACTGTCGGCAAACGCAGTACTACGCCCGCTTTTAGCTGGTTGATATTGCCATTGATGAATGCATGCGGGTTTTCACTTTGTATGCTTAGCATCGCCTGATTAATCGAGATGCCTTGCCCTTGCGAAATACGCTTGGCAATAACCCATAGCGTATCATTACGCTGAGTGCGGTACTGTTCACCGACGATTGGATCTTTATGGCTATCGGCCGCTTTTTTGTTTGGATGTTCGATACGACTTGATTTTGCAGCTGTAGCTACTTGTTGTTCACGGCTTTTAGTAGCAACTGCAGGCTTGCTTTCTACGGCTGCTTTTGGCGCGTCGACAGTTACAGCTTGCGGCTCTTCATAGACGGGCAAATCAACCAACACGGTATACGAACGCAACATGCGTCCTGTTGGCCACTTACTTTCTAGCAGGATATCTAAAAAAGGCTCATTCAAACGCCTTTTAGAGCTTAAGTGAACGATGCCTGCGCCTTTACCATCTAACTCGATAGAGAAGTTGATATCCGAGTGGAAAAAAGTGCGTTCAATGCCTGCTCGCTCGAACTCTTCAGAACTTGCCAATTTGATCGCTAATTGGCTTGAATCTAAGCTTTCTGCATTACTGAGCTTTATATCGGCTTTTAAAGGCTCATTTAATGCCGAGTGCATGGTAATCTCGCCCAAGCTAACCGCTACGGCGTATTGACTGCTTATTGCACTGGCTACAAGTAAAGCGCTTGCTAATTTACGATACATAAATCTCTTACCCTAACAAACCTGTCTTAAACTCTCAGTTTTTGCCTTGAAAGCATCGCAGCTCGTATAAAGCCCTGCGTGTTCGAACAAAAACATACGTTGTTATTATTGTTGTTGACATTATAGACTGATTTTTAACAGCATTTCTTTGCCAGTGCAACAAGCTAGCCTACAATCTTAAGACTTATTTTTCAAAATTGGGCTAAGTATTCATTATAAATGATGTTTTAGCAACAATTCTGCTGCGGATATCAAACCTTGCCGTGCGAACAACTGCACATCATCAAAAGCTAACCACAGCGACAACTGTTGGGAGCTTTCCTCATCCAGCTGCACACAACCTAACTGTATTGCGCCATCAAGCTGCACTGCATTCATGACAGAGCAGTCCTCATCAGCATCGGCAATAGCAATGGCCTGATTAGCCCGCCACTGATCGAGCAATTGCGCTAATGTATAAGCTTTTGATAACTCCAAATTCAACTGTAGGGCCATACCGTGAAAAACTGGTGCCTGCAAAACATTTATATGGCTGCGTGACACTGGCAGCGCCTTGCGCCACTCTTGCTGTAAGACAGTGGAAAAGGATTTCTCAGCAAAAGGAAATACGTTGAAACTGAGCTGCTGCTGAAACACCGATGCTGTAACGGCTTTCGCATTCAATAAGTTGACAGTCTGTGAGGCAAGCTCTTCCACAGCTGGCTTGCCAAAATAGGAGGCCGGCATCAATACTGTGGCACTTGCATGTGCGCACTCTAGCGCACCCAAAACATGCTGCAAAGCAATGCTGGGCGATTGCAAAACCGCTAACAGACCTTTTTCTTGATCAGAAAAATACTCATAGTCCAAATCCGCCAAGGCATTGGCACTTCCAATCACTGGGCAATCGAGTGTTTGCAGCCATTGCTTAGCCTCTTCATCGGCAGCTAACACCATCGCTAACGCAAACGTTTTTTGCTTGCATTCTGCTAGATCATGAAAGGCAATCGCCTTATTGCGGAATAAACAACTGTTGCCGCTTCCTTCCTTGGAAATCAGCACAGGTGTATAAGCTTGCAGCGAGTCAGTCTCTTGCCAAGCCTCTAATAAGGCTTCTAATAGCAAGCTATCTTCTGCGAATACCGCAATGCTTTGCGTCATTACGCTACACTCCGTTTAACCAGTATATCTAGCATACGGCGCAACGGCTCTGCCGCACCCCATAGAAGCTGATCACCGACAGTGAAGACGTTCAAGTATTCTCCACCCATATTCATTTTACGCACACGACCAACAGGAATCGTTAAAGTACCTGTAACCGCTGTGGGCGTTAAATCACGCATACTATCTTCGCGAGTATTGGGCACAAGTTTTACCCACGGGCTAGAGTTAGCAATAATCTGCTCTATCTCTGCTAAGGGTATGTCTTTTTTTAGCTTCACGGTGAGCGCCTGACTATGGCAACGCATAGCACCAATACGCACACAGGTACCATCCACTGGCACAGCCGTGGCACTACCTAATAGCTTATTTGCTTCGGCCTGCGCCTTCCACTCTTCACGGCTCTGACCATTGTCAAGCTGGCTGTCAATATACGGCAATAAGCTACCCGCTAACGGTGCGCCAAAGTTCGCCGTTGGCAAGTTATCAGAACGCATGGTATCCAATACTTGCTTATCGATATCTAAAATAGCCGATGCAGGATCGGCTATAAGAGCTTTCGCCGAATCATGAATAGCACCCATCTGGCTGATAAGCTCACGCATGTTTTGCGCACCCGCACCGCTAGCTGCCTGATAGGTCATAGCTGTCACCCATTCAACCAAATCGGCTTTAAACAAACCGCCAATGGCCAGCAGCATTAAACTAACTGTACAATTACCACCAATATAGTTCTTTGTGCCGTTATCGATAGCTTGCTCTATAACGTGTAAGTTAACGGGATCTAAGACAATCACTGCATCGTCATTCATGCGTAACGCAGACGCTGCATCTATCCAATGACCATCCCAACCCAAATCGCGCAGAGGCTGAAATACTTTTTTGGTGTAATCGCCGCCTTGGCAAGACACAATAACGTCCATTTCTGCTAGCGCTTTGATGTCATGCGCGTCTTTTAATGCCGCTATTGGTTTACCAATATCCGGCCCCTCACCACCCACATTAGATGTGGTAAAAAAAACGGGCGCAATACCCGCGAAATCTTTCTCTTCAAGCATGCGTTGCATCAGTACAGAACCGACCATACCGCGCCATCCAACAAAACCTACTGTTAACATATTACTCTCCACTTTATTCTTTTAGGGCAGCAAGTACTGCATCGCCCATTTCGCTGGTACTCACCAAGCGGCAACCTGTACTCATAATGTCGCCGGTGCGAATACCTTGATCCAATACGCGACTGACAGCAGCTTCAATCGCCTTGGCAGGCTCTTCCGTATTAAAGGTATAACGCAGCATCATGGCGATCGATAATATCAGTGCCAAGGGATTGGCTTTACCTTGACCGGCAATATCAGGTGCTGAACCATGACACGGTTCATACATACCTTTTTTATTACTATCAAAAGAAGCTGATGGCAGCATACCAATAGAGCCGGTTAGCATTGCTGCAGCATCGGATAAAATATCACCAAACATATTGCCTGTGACCACCACATCAAATTGCTTAGGCGCTCGAATCAACTGCATCGCCGCGTTATCCACATACATATGTGACAATTCAACTTGCGGATAGTCTTTTGCAACTTCCTCAAAGATT
>SMEQ01000542.1_pt1 | contig 13297 bp, 5 predicted proteins | sample 2456281 | NCBI WGS metagenome assembly SMEQ01 (sample SAMN10132596, study PRJNA489261) | soil metagenome | isolation source: day1 antibiotic-loamy sand soil ammended with raw manure from dairy cow... | place: USA | collected 2015-04-01 | reverse complement strand
ACGTTATCTAAGAACGCACGGTCGTGACTGACAATCAGCACAGTGCCTTTAAAGTCCATCAACACTTCTTCGAGCAGCTCTAGGGTTTCTACGTCCAGATCGTTAGTCGGCTCATCGAGTACTAACAGGTTAGCCGGACGAGTAAATAGCTTGGCCAAGAGTAAACGCGCACGTTCACCGCCAGATAAGGCTTTAACTGGGGTACGGGCACGTTGCGGACTGAAGAGAAAATCACCTAAATAACTGAGTACGTGCTTGCTTTGACCATTAATCATAATGGTATCGCTGCCTTCACCGACGTTCTCAATCACAGTTTTTTCTGGATCAAGCTGATGACGCAGCTGATCAAAATAGGCCACTTCCAGTTTAGTACCCACGGCAATGGTGCCTGAAGTGGGCTGCAAATCACCTAGCAACAATTTCAGTAAAGTAGTTTTACCGCTACCATTAGCGCCGAGCAAACCAATGCGGTCGCCGCGCTGCAGAACCATAGAGAAATCTTTAATCAGCTCACGACCACCCGGATGCGCAAAGCTGACATGCTCAGCGACAATCACCTGCTTACCTGATTTTTCACCGGCACCAATATTGATATTGGCAGTACCTTGACGTTCACGACGCTGACTGCGTTCAACACGCAACGCTTTCAGCTCACGCACACGGCCTTCATTACGTGTACGACGCGCTTTAATACCTTGGCGAATCCACACTTCTTCTTGCGCGAGCTTTTTATCAAACAAAGCATTGGCGGTTTCTTCAGCGGCTAACTGTTGCTCTTTGTGAACCAAGAAACTGGCGTAGTCACCGTTCCAGTCAATCAAGTGACCGCGGTCCAATTCTAAAATCCGGGTGGCTAGATTTTGCAAGAAAGCTCGGTCGTGGGTAATAAAAATCACCGCACCAGTAAAGTTCAATAAGGCCTCTTCCAACCAAGCAATAGCACCAATATCCAAGTGGTTAGTCGGCTCATCCAGCAAGAGCAAATCTGGCTCAGCCACCAAAGCTTGCGCCAGCAATACGCGTCGACGCCAACCACCGGACAGCTCATTCATCTTCTTGTCAGCCGGCAACTGCAAGCGGCTCAGAGTGCTATCCACTAACTGCTGCAAACGCCAGCCATCACGTGCTTCAAGCTCTTGCTGCACGTGCATCATTTTATTCAGGTCTTCATCAGTGACGATGTTTTGGCTGATATGATTGAATTGTGCTAACAATTCACCCACGCCGTCGAGGCCTTCAGAAACCACTTCAAAAATAGTTTTTTCATCGGCTACCGGTACTTCACCGCCATCCGGCACACGGTTACCACGTACAACATGCAGCATGCTTGACTTGCCCGTACCATTGCGGCCAATAATGCACACGCGCTCGCCACGCGCAATTTGCCAGGAAACATCCTCCAACAATGGAGTCGCGCCGTAAGCGAGTGATACTTGAGTTAATTTGAGCAAAGTCATGATGGTTCTCCTAAAATCTGCGACGTATTGTACAGGTTAGTGCGATGATTCGTTGGATATCTGTATTTAAGCGTTAGTACAGCTCTTTCACCCCTGTACACAAGCAGCTAAGCTGTGCTGCCTTGACCTGTAGAACTGCGTTTTATGGGTGCTTACTGGGCATTTATTTTTAGGATTTCTTATGCGCAGTCTCTATTTATTACCTTTATCTTTACTCCTTACACTGTGCTCGCCACTGACCACAGTGCAAGCTGCTTCCTTAGCTCAGCAACGTGTTATCTATGATCAAGCGCAAACGGCACTCAGCAAAAATGACCCCTCAGTCTATTTCAGCAACCGTGTGGCTTTGCGTGATTACCCGCTCACCCCCTACTTAGCTTACGATGAACTGACCCAGCGTCTGTCCACAGCCAGCTCTGCTGAAATTGAGCGGTTTTTACTTGAGCACGGTGATTTACCACAGATCAAGTGGATGAAACTGCGCTGGTTGCGCTTATTGAGTGAGCGCAACCAATGGCCTTTGTTTTTAAAGTACTACAGTCCAGAACTGCAATTCACTGAGCTGGACTGCCGCTTTGCCCGCTACCAACATGCCCATGGCCAAAGCCAAGCCGCCTTTGCCAGCGCGGAAAAACTCTGGTTGAGCGCGCAATCACAACCCAACGCTTGCGATCCTTTATTTGATACATGGCGCGCCGCGGGCCATCTGACTGAAGATAAAATCTGGCAACGCCTCAAGCTAGCGACCGACGCTCGTAACTATGGCGTAGCCAACTATTTAGTTAAGTTGCTCGACACTCAGCACGCGCATGGGCAGCGCCTGATTGATGTCGCACAAAAACCTGATCTGCTTAAGCAAACCGCACGTTTTAGCGGTACAGACCCTCGCAGTGCTGAAGTGATAGCTTTGGGTTTACGTAAGCTGGCTACACAAGACCTCGATGCCAGCGTACTTCTGCTCAGCCATTATGAAAAGCAAGTGGCTTTTAGCCCTGCCGATCGTCTCACTCTAGCCAACGACATTGGTTTACGTCTGGCCAAACGTTTTGATGTACGTGCCTTAGCGGTGATGGAAAAATATGACCCTCAGATGCAAAACGAAAATCTCAGCGAATGGCGCGCGCGCCTGCTATTGCGCTTAGGTCGTTGGAATGAGGCCAATCAAATCACCCGCCAGTTGCCCAATGACCTCAGTAACAGTAATCGCTGGCGGTATTGGCAAGCACGCAGCCTGCAACTGGCTCAACCTAAAAGCCAGCAGCCCTTAGTGTTGTATCAACCTCTAGCGCGCGAACGTGACTTCTATGGTTTTATGGCCGCTGACCACAGTCAACAGCCCTATCATTTGCAGCACCAAGCTTTAGCTTTGCAGCCGCAGACCTTACAAAAAGTGCGCAACGCTGCAGGACTCAAACGTGCTTTAGAGTTTCATGCGCGCGATGAAATGACTGAGGCACACCGCGAGTGGTATCACTTAAGCAATTTTCTCAGCCGCGATGAACTCGTCGCTCAAGCGCGTATTGCCTATGATATGGGTTGGTACTTCCCTGCGATTCGCAATATCAGCCAAGCCAAATATTGGGATGATTTAGAAATTCGTTTTCCCATGGCGCACCGCAGTTACTTTGTGACTGAAGCTAAAAACCGTGGTTTACAGTCCAGCTGGATGTTTGCCGTGACCCGCCAAGAAAGCGCCTTTATGATTCAAGCCAAATCCCATGTTGGTGCCATGGGCTTGATGCAACTGATGCCAGCCACTGCTAAAGAAACTGCGCAGCGTTACGGTATTGCATTAGACAACCCGCGCAGTGCTGTAATTCCATCTGTCAATATTCAGCTCGGTGCTGCCTATTTGAGTCAAGTACTGGGGCAGTTTAACGGTAATAGGGTACTGGCCTCAGCAGCTTATAATGCAGGTCCTGGACGTGTACGCCAATGGCTACGTGATGCCAAACACTTACCCTATGATGTGTGGGTGGAAAGTATTCCCTTTGATGAAACGCGTCTCTATGTACAAAACGTACTGACTTACTCAGTTATCTATAGTGAAAAACTCAAAACGCCCATGCCACTGGTTGAATGGCATGAGCGTTCATTTGAAAAGCAATAAATAAGTATCTAGCCGCTGTGCTCAAGCATCCAAGCTGAGCACAGTAGCTTGCCAACCTTATAGGTTTTCGTAACGATTCATATCCAACACACCTGCTTCTAATGGCTGGCGTTCACGAATATGCTCACTAAGGTCGTGAAAATATGTCCAGAACTGTGGATGAGTTCGACGTATACCCCACCGCTCAACCACCTGACGCAATGCTGCTTCATCTTTAACCTGCTCAAGAGCACTGACAAAGCTTGGGATATCAGCCGCCGGTAGATTAAAGATAAAGTTAGGATAGCTGCTCAACACTTCTGGATAGACGGTTAAAGTATCTAAGCCTGGCTGATAACGCAGCGACTCCCCTGTCATAAATGCCACATTGCTGTGCGCGCGATTGCGTAACAGGCTATACACCTCACGCTGACCACCACTCAACTCAACACGCACCATAGTGGCTTCAGGTAGGTAATCAATAACCTTTAAAGCCGCAGCCGGGCGACTGCTTAAACGTGATAATACATGCTCAACATTGGCTGCTTCACGGCTTAACCCTGGGCGATTACAATGCGCACTGCGGCATCGATTAATTGGATCAGGTCGTGCATTCACTTTGGCAAAGCGCTCTAAAATCTCTTGGGAAAAGACTCGCAGAGTATTATCGTGCGGTAAGCCCAAAGCACTTTTAGTATCGTCATCAATTTTCGTGTAGTCGAGCCATAGCTTGACCTTGCCACTTTTTTGATACCAGTCATCCAATAAATCTTCACGCACAGCCGGTGGCATTAAGCGTAAAAAATTGACCTCAGCACCGTTGCGGATCAAATCAAAGTACAGGCGCGTTTGCGCCTGATGCGACACGCTACCAAACACATCAAAGTTCACCACCAACTGATAATAAGTACGCTCCAGTAATGGGAAGTCCAGCAACCACATGGTCTTAGGTACATCACCCACTAAACCTTTGCGCACTGTGGCGCTATCATATTGGCGAAAGATTGTTTGTAAGGCTTGATCATTACCCGACCATATATGTGTCCAGTCAGGCAACTCAGCATGCTTATAACGCTTGCGGCGTAGATTTTCATAAGCATTACGCTTTTTCTTATGCTGGCGCCAGCTTGAAACCAGATCAGTGATGCCATCAAACTGTCCCGGCATGGCCAGTAAATGATTCACCTTCTCCTGATAAGCTAAGTCGGTGATATATACATCGTGTTCTGGGTCTTGGAAGAAAGTCCAAAAATGATCGCGAATCACATCTGTAGCAATTTGCCCACGGCATACCGGTCCGCGAATAAAGGTGCGGACAAAATACTCAGCATCATCCAACATAAACTGATAGCGCGCTTGCGCAGGAATCATGGCAAAGGTTTCAAAGGGGTTACTGCGCGAAAAAGCTCCATAGCCTGGGACTTTATCGGTTTGCCAATCATCAGCAAAAAACAAGGAACGCACCCGCTCTAATTTGTCTGCATTCATGCCATAGGTGATATGAGTTTTATGCACAATCACGTCAGCCACCGGTACAAAACGGTAATACATAGTCACCCCAGGATCATCATTGGGGCGACGAGTTACAATTTCTTTCACCGGCTCACCGCTGGGTGTACGCGAGCGCACTATACGGAAAAAATGCGGCTCTTCGCCTTGCTCAAAATGAATATGGGCAATAAACAAGTGCTCATACAGCCAGCGACTGACCACAGACGTACGCGCGCCCGGAGTATTTAAAAACGCTTCCCAGTCTTCAATTTGCTGCTGTTCAGCACTGCTCGCCGTCCAATACTGCTTATCCACCTGCGCACCACTGTGCAGCCACTGCTCAACACGGGCGTACTCTGCAGCGGTTAAGCCCGTTACAGCAAAGGGCATACCACCATGGGGATTTTTTTGTGCATACTGAGCAAACTCATTTGGCTGCGGGCATTGATTGCTGCGCGATATTCTAAGATCGACCGAGTCAGGCAGACGACTGTTGGGCGCAAACGGCTGCTGTCGACCCAGCGCCAACATGCTTGCTAGCAATGCCGCTTGAGGTTGATCTCGTCCTAAAACATCGTAAAAACCTTTTTCACGCCAGTCTTGTACAGTGTGTGCATCAGTAAATAAGCGCGTGGTTTGCTGCGCTATTTTACGGCTACCGTTATAGATCGGATCTTTATGCGCACCGCGCTCCAATCCTTCACCACTGCCTAAATTCAACTGGCAAGGTGAATCATAGCAAGCATGGCAGGCTACGCATTTTTGGGTAAAAATCGGCTGAATCTGCTCACTATAGGAGATTTGCCCTGCCCAGACTGAGTAACTTAACAGCAAGCCTAAAACACTTAAACACCATTGCTTAATCACGTTATTGCCACTCACACACAAACAAAAAGCAGCAGTATAGAGAAGTTAAGCGCACAGGCCATCAATTAATAAAACCTAGAGCATCGCCCAATATGCCCAGCTTTCACTCAAGCTGATAATGTTTTGCTATCATGAACCACTTTTTTGACTGCACCGTATTTAACTTAGGTAAACACGCATGGCCAAGCACTTAGCTCGCACACAAGCTCTTCAAGACGCTCTAAAACAACGCATTTTAGTACTCGACGGCGGCATGGGTACTATGATTCAAAGTTATAAATTCACCGAAGATGACTTTCGCGGCGAGCGTTTTGCTGACTGGCCACAAGACCTACAAGGCAATAACGACTTATTAATTCTCACCCAAGCTAAGTTAATTCAAGAAATTGAAAAAGCTTATTTAGATGCGGGTGCAGATATTATTGAAACCAACACCTTTAACTCCACGCAAGTCTCACAATCTGACTACGGTCTTGAGTCGATTGCTTATGAGCTCAACTTTGAAGGTGCGCGCATTGCCCGTGAAGTAGCGGATGCTAAAACCCTAGAAACACCTGACAAACCACGTTTTGTCGCTGGGGTGCTCGGCCCGACCAGTCGTACCTGTTCGTTATCACCGGATGTAAACAACCCAGGCTTTCGTAACGTCACCTTTGATATCTTGGTGGAGAACTACAGCGAAGCCACGCGCGGCCTGATTAACGGCGGCGCTGATATTATTATGATTGAAACCATCTTTGATACGCTCAATGCCAAAGCTGCTATTTTTGCCGTTGAAGGCGTGTTTGAAGAACTGGGCATTACCCTACCGATTATGATTTCCGGCACCATCACTGATGCTTCAGGCCGAACCTTATCAGGGCAAACCACGGAAGCGTTCTGGAACTCTATTCGTCACTGCAAACCGATTTCTGTAGGCTTAAACTGTGCCTTGGGTGCTAAAGAACTGCGCCCGTATCTGCAAGAACTGTCAGAAAAAGCTGATACCTTTGTCTCCGCGCACCCCAACGCCGGTCTGCCCAACGCTTTTGCTGAATACGATGAAACGCCAGAAGAAACCTCAGCGATGATTGAAGAGTTCGCTGCATCTGGTTTCTTAAATATTGTTGGCGGTTGCTGCGGCACCACACCTGAGCATATCCGCGCCATTGCTGAGAAAGTCGCTAAATTTCCACCGCGCGTGATTCCAGATATTCCTAAGGCCTGTCGCTTATCCGGTTTAGAGCCCTTCACTATTGATCGTAACTCACTCTTTGTTAACGTGGGTGAGCGTACTAATATCACCGGTTCCGCACGCTTTGCTCGTTTGATCCGTGAAGACAATTACACCGAAGCCCTCGCCGTTGCTCTGCAGCAGGTTGAGTCCGGCGCACAGGTGATTGATATCAATATGGACGAAGGCATGCTCGATTCCAAAGCAGCCATGGTCACCTTCCTCAACTTAATCGCTGGCGAGCCTGATATCTCGCGCGTACCCATTATGATTGACTCATCTAAATGGGAGATTATCGAAGCCGGCCTGAAGTGCATTCAGGGTAAAGGGATAGTTAACTCCATTTCGATGAAAGAAGGCGTGGATGAGTTTATCAAGCACGCCAAACTCTGCCGCCGCTATGGTGCTGCAGTGGTAGTGATGGCTTTTGATGAGCAAGGTCAAGCTGATACCGCAGCGCGCAAGCAAGAAATCTGCGCACGCTCCTACGACATCTTGGTCAATCAAGTCGGCTTCCCTCCTGAAGATATTATCTTTGACGCCAATATCTTTGCCGTAGCAACCGGTATTGAACAGCACAACAACTACGCAGTGGACTTTATTCAAGCCTGCGCATGGATTCGCGACAACCTCCCCTATGCACTGACTTCAGGTGGTGTGTCCAACGTCTCTTTCTCCTTCCGCGGTAACAACCCGGTGCGCGAAGCGATTCACTCTGTGTTCCTCTACCATGCCATTCAAAATGGCTTAAACATGGGGATTGTAAACGCAGGCCAGTTGGAGATTTATGACCAGATCCCCGCTAAGCTGCGTGAAAAAGTTGAGGATGTGATTCTCAACCGCACCGCGAATGGCACTGATGCATTACTGGCCATTGCTGAAGATTACCGTGGCGACGGCTCGGTTAAAGAAGAAGAAACCCAAGAGTGGCGCAGCTTCCCGGTGAATCAACGTCTTGAGCACGCCTTGGTTAAAGGTATTACCCAATGGATTATTGAAGACACTGAAGAATGCCGTCAGCAGTACGCACGCCCGATTGAAGTGATTGAAGGCCCGCTGATGTCAGGCATGAATATCGTTGGCGACCTCTTTGGTAGCGGTAAAATGTTCTTACCGCAGGTGGTCAAATCTGCGCGCGTGATGAAGCAAGCCGTAGGTCACTTGGTGCCCTTTATTGACGCTGAAAAGGGCGACAAAATCGAAGCCAAAGGTAAAGTGTTAATGGCCACCGTTAAAGGTGACGTACACGACATTGGTAAGAATATTGTTGCGGTGGTGTTGGGCTGTAACGGCTATGACATCGTTGACCTTGGCGTGATGGTGCCGGCTGATAAAATTCTTAAAACCGCCATTGCAGAAAAATGTGACATCATTGGTTTGTCCGGACTGATCACGCCATCACTGGATGAAATGGTCAACGTGGCCAAAGAGATGCAACGTCAAAACTTTCATCTGCCACTGCTAATTGGTGGCGCGACGACTTCGAAAGCGCACACCGCGGTTAAAATTGATCCGCACTACAGCAATGATGCTGTGGTCTATGTCACCGACGCCTCGCGCGCGGTAGGTGTCGTAACCACTTTATTATCAAAAGAGCTCAAGCCTGAGTACACGCGCAAGATTCGTGAAGAGTACGCCGAGATGCGCGAGCGTATTGCTGCTCGTACTGTGCGCACTAAGCGCCTGACCTATGAGCAAGCCTTGGCCAACAAGCCAGAATACGACTGGGCGAACTACCAAGCACCCAAGCCACAAGTGACAGGCACGCAGCGCATCTACAATATCGATTTAAAAACTCTGACAGAATACATTGACTGGACCCCCTTCTTTATCTCATGGAACTTAGTCGGTAAATATCCGCGTATCTTTAAAGACGAAGTAGTGGGTGAGGCGGCACAGGTCTTGTTTGACGAAGCACAAGTCCTACTGAAAAAAATGACCGATGAAAAACTGATTGAAGCGCGCGCCACCTTTGCCTTCTGGCCTGCCAATCAAGTTAATCATGATGATATTGAACTGTATGATGACAATGGTGAGCCGATTGCCATGCTACATCACCTGCGCCAGCAAATTGAAACCACTGGCGGCAAGCCCAATATGTGTCTGTCGGACTTTGTCGCACCTAAAGACAGCGGCGTGACCGATTATGTGGGCGGCTTTATTGTCACTGCGGGTATAGGTGTGGATGAGTTAGCTAAATCCTACCAAGCGGCAGGTGATGACTACAACGCCATTATGGTACAAGCCTTGGCTGACCGTTTAGCAGAAGCTTGCGCCGAATGGTTGCATCAAGAAGTACGCACCAAGCACTGGGGCTACGACAGCGAAGAAGAATTGAGTAACGATGAGCTGATCCGTGAGAAGTACAAAGGTATACGTCCAGCACCGGGCTACCCTGCCTGCCCTGACCATACCGAAAAAGACACCTTGTTTAAGCTGCTCGACCCCAAGCAAGATTTTGGTGTAACCATGACCGAACACTTTGCCATGTTCCCAACGGCAGCTGTGAGCGGCTGGTACTTTGCTAACCCAAACGCGCATTATTTTGCCGTCGGTAAGATTGAGAAAGACCAAGTCGAAAGCTATGCCCAGCGTCGTAATAAGGATATGGAATACACCGAGCGTTGGTTGAGCCCTGCCTTAGGTTACGAAGAATAAAAGCTTGAGTGGGCGGTAGCCTGCCGCCCACTCAAACCTTTTTAGCATCTTGCTGCTGGCAAGTTGCGGTGCATGTCGTACTTTGGGGCAAGTGTTAGTCCGTCGATGAGCCCATCCAGGGCTCAACTCCGGCGCTGCGCCATCCATGGCTACGCTCGTCACACTCACCCCAAAGTACTCATCAAGCAATTGCAGTGTTAGCACTCTTGCAGCATAACCAAACTCCAAAACCACAACCTACACTTCTGCTTCTAGCGCCATGCTACACACAACCAAACCACATCATCATTCAACGAGTGCATCATGTGTGCTGCGATAAGCGTTGCCATGGATGGCGAAGCGCCCGCATCACGCCAGGAAGGCGTGTTAAGGGAAAAGCAGCATAAATGATGCACGATGCGCACAGATCATCCATTACTTTTGCTTTTGCTTTTGCTTCTAGCCTCATACCACACAATCAAGCCACACCATCATTCAATGACTACATCACGACTTTGGCTTTTACAAACACGCTACTTAAACAGTTGCACTGCAAGCACTTATATTCACAGGCTCGTTATATCAAAAAAGAATCACCTTATGATAAACAATTACTTTATCGCATAAGCAATGATTGCTACTGTAGCTGTTATTCTGCATTCCGTGCCACTCGCTTACAGCGGCTTGATACAGGGACACCCATGTATATTTACGACCATTACGACCAACATATCGTTGAAGATCGCGTCGAGCAATTTCGCGATCAAACCCGCCGTTATTTTGCTGGCGAACTCACTGAAGATGAATACCTACCCTTGCGCCTGCAAAATGGCCTGTATGTACAGCGCCATGCACCTATGCTGCGCATCGCGGTACCTTACGGCTTGATGTCCAGCCGACAGTTGCGGATGCTCGCTCATATCACGCGCAAGTATGATAAAAGCTATGCCCACATCACCACGCGCACTAACGTGCAGCTGAACTGGCCTAAACTTGAAGATGTGCCTGATATTTTAGCCGATTTGGCCAGCGTACAAATGCACGCTATCCAAACCAGTGGTAACTGTATTCGCAACACCACTACCGACCAATTTGCTGGCGTTGCCCGTGATGAGCGTGTTGATCCACGGCCTTGGTGCGAACTGATCCGTCAGTGGTCAACCTTCCACCCTGAATTTGCCCGTTTACCACGTAAATTTAAAATTGCCGTCAATGGCTGTGCCCACGACCGCGCAGCGATTGAAGTGCACGATATTGGCTTGGAAGCTGTGCACAATGACGCTGGCGAACTCGGCTTTCGCGTATTGGTCGGCGGCGGCTTAGGTCGCACCCCAATTGTCGGCAGCTGCATCAATGAGTTTCTACCTTGGCAGCACTTACTCAGCTATTTAGAAGCCACCTTACGCGTGTATAACCGCTTTGGTCGTCGTGACAATAAATTTAAAGCCCGGATTAAGATCTTAGTTAAAGCGCTGACACCTGCAGTCTTTGCTGAACGTGTTGCCGAAGAATGGGCGCATTTAAAAGACGGTCCAATCACCTTGACCGAAGAAGAAGTGCAGCGTGTTTCTACACACTTTACTGATCCAGCGTATTTAACCTTAGAAGATCAAGAATCAGCCCTGGCAGCATTAGACGCCGAACATCCAGGTTTTGCGCGCTGGCGTAGCCGTAACGTCGTCAGCCATAAGCAACCAGGCTACGCAGCAGTCACTTTATCGTTGAAAAAAACCGGTATTGCCCCCGGTGACGTGACTGATCAGCAACTGGAGTTGATCGCTGATTTAGCTGATACTTATAGTTTTTCCGAAGTGCGCAACACCCATGAACAGAATATGGTGTTGGCTGATGTCGAGCAGAGCAAGCTCTTTGAGCTGTGGCAAACCTTGCGCGATAACGGTTTCGCCACGCCTAATATTGGCTTATTGACCGACATTATTTGCTGCCCCGGCGGCGACTTTTGTAACTTAGCCAACGCCAAATCTATTCCTGTGGCTGAAGCAATCCAAGAGCGCTTTGAGAACCTGGATTATTTATTTGATATCGGCGATCTAGATTTGAATATTTCCGGTTGCATGAACGCCTGTGGTCACCACCATGTTGGTCATATCGGTATTTTAGGTGTGGATAAGAAAGGCGCTGAGTTCTACCAAGTGTCTTTAGGTGGTAACAGCGGCCGCGCGGCAACCCTTGGCAAGATTCTTGGTCCTTCATTTGCGCAAGATGCCATGCCTGATGTGGTCAGCAAGCTGATTGATGTGTATCTCGAAAACCGCACCCCTGAAGAGCACTTTATTGATACCTACCAACGTATTGGCATCGACAAATTCAAGGAGCGCGTCTATGCAAACAATCATTAAACACAATCAAGTGATTGAAGACCACTGGACCTTGCTGGGTGCTGATGCCGAGTTAGCTCAGGCTTTAAGCACTGCACAACCTATTATTACGCTAGCTCTGTGGCAAGCGCATAAAAGCGAACTGCAGGGACTCACACGACTGGGCATCTGGCTGGAAGCAGATCAAGCGGTTGAAGATATCAGCGAAGATCTAGCCATTGGTGATGTGTTACGTGATCAGCTGTTCTTTATGCAGCGCTGCGGTTTTGATGCTTATGTGATCCGCGCTGATCGTTGCCCTACTGATGCGCTCAAGAGCCTTACCGAGCTTTCTGTGAGCTACCAAGCCGCATACGATCAAAGCCTACCACTCTACCGTCGTCGCTCAGCCTAGCAACGACTCAGCTACATAACTCAGTTTAAACACGCGCAGTCCCAATGACTGCGTTGTGCTTTAAACTCAGCCTCATGATCAAAACACCACTCTCTGCGCTGCATAATCGCAACATCACTCAGCAGCTCCACGCCATCTTCAACTGCGCTTTAATCTGCGCTGGATGCTTGCTATCTCTTACATAGCTTTGACTTGCACAAATAACAGGCATAAAAAAACCCCAACTAGCTGGGGTTTTTTAAGCTCATAAAATTACTGAGCTTGTGCTTCTACTGACGCTTCTACGCGACGGTTGATAGCACGGCCTTCGTTCGTTGCGTTATCAGCAACTGGACGCTCTTTACCATAACCAACCGCATTGATACGGCTAGCTTCTACGCCAAACTGGTTAACCAAAGTATCACGTACTGCGCCAGCACGACGCTCAGATAGCTTTTGGTTATAAGCAGCGTTACCTGTTGAGTCAGTGTGACCTTCAACAGTTGTTGCTGTTTGTGGGTACTGCTTCATGAACTCAGCTAAGTTTTCGATGTCGCTGTAGCTGTCCTGCTTAACGTTAGCTTTGTCAAAATCAAATTTAACGTCTAGCTCAACACGTACTGGCTCTGCTTCAACTTCTTCGTAAACAACTGGCTCAACTGGAGCTGCTACTGGCTCAACATAAGGAGCTGGCGCGGCTTTAGGGCTACCACCAAAGTTTACACCAACACCAACGCCCGCCATCCACTCTGACTGGTGGTTGTCGAAGCCGTGCATACCGTCAACGCTTGCTTTAGCAAATACGTTTTCAGTGAAGTAGTACTTAGCACC
>SMEQ01000456.1_pt1 | contig 13313 bp, 12 predicted proteins | sample 2456281 | NCBI WGS metagenome assembly SMEQ01 (sample SAMN10132596, study PRJNA489261) | soil metagenome | isolation source: day1 antibiotic-loamy sand soil ammended with raw manure from dairy cow... | place: USA | collected 2015-04-01 | reverse complement strand
ATTTGCACTTTGAGCCGTATGAGAAAGTCTATCGGGTGCGTTTTCGTACCGATGGTGTCTTGCATGAAGGAGCTAAACCGCCTATCCAGTTACGCGACCGTATTTCTGCGCGTTTAAAAGTTATGGCCAGTATGGATATTTCTGAGCGCCGTAAGCCGCAAGATGGTCGGATCAAGTTAAAAGTCTCTGCTAATAAGTCCATCGATTTTCGGGTGAATACCTTGCCCACTTTGTGGGGTGAGAAGATCGTAATGCGTATCCTCGACTCCAGCAGTGCGAAAATGGGTATTGATGCGCTGGGGTATGAAGAAGATCAAAAGCAGTTGTATCTGGATGCGCTAAAACAGCCGCAAGGAATGATTCTGGTCACGGGGCCGACCGGTTCTGGTAAAACTGTTTCGTTGTATACCGGTTTGAATATCCTAAATACCATTGATGTGAATATTTCTACCGCGGAAGATCCGGTGGAAATTAACTTGGAAGGGATTAACCAGGTTAACGTGAACCCGAAGCAGGGTATGGACTTTACTACGGCGCTGCGGGCGTTCTTGCGCCAAGACCCGGACGTGAGGGGAAATTCGAGATTTAGAAACCGCAGAAATTGCCATTAAAGCAGCACAAACCGGGCACATGGTGATGTCCACCTTGCACACCAACAGTGCCGCAGAAACTTTGACCCGCTTGCGTAATATGGGGGTGGCGGCGTTTAACCTAGCAACCTCGGTGAACTTGATTATTGCCCAGCGCTTGGCGCGTAAACTCTGCGCTTGTAAACAAGAAGTGACAGTTTAAAGTGTACGGGCCAAAAGGTTGTGATAATTGCAATGGCGGCTACAAAGGTCGTGTCGGAATCTATGAAGTAGTTAAAAGCACGCCTGCCCTACAAAGGATTATCATGGAGGACGGCAACTCCATCGATATTGATGCACAGATGCGTAAAGATGGCTTTAACAGCTTACGCGCTTCGGGATTGCTAAAAGTTATTCAAGGCGTGACCAGTCTCGCAGAAGTTAACCGTGTTACTAAGGATTAAACCATGGCGGCAAAAACACCAAAAACAAGTATGTACAAGTGGGAGGGCAAGAACCGCCAAGGCGCGCCCATGTCCGGGCAAATGGCAGGGCAGAATGTCGCTTTAGTTAAGGCTCAACTGCGTAAGCAGGGTGTGAACCCAACGAAAGTACGTAAAAAAGGCATTGAACTGTTCAGTGCGGGTAAAAAAATCAAACCGATGGATATCGCTGTTTTTACGCGGCAAATGTCAACGATGATGAAAGCCGGTGTGCCCTTGTTGCAATCTTTCGACATTATTGCTGAAGGGTTGGATAACCCTAACATGCGTAAGTTAGTGGAAAATATAAAACAGGATGTGGCAGGCGGTAATAGCTTTGCGGTGTCTTTGCGTAAGCACCCGCAGTATTTTGATGATCTGTATTGCAACTTGGTTGAGTCTGGTGAGCAGGCGGGTGCACTAGAGACTTTGCTGGATCGGGTGGCGACCTATAAAGAAAAAACTGAAGCGTTGAAGGCTAAAATTAAAAAGGCCATGAACTACCCCATTGCTGTTGTGGCAGTGGCGGTGATTGTGACGGCTATCTTGCTGATTAAAGTGGTGCCGCAGTTCCAAGATGTGTTCTCTAGCTTTGGTGCCGAGTTGCCTGCCTTTACGTTATTTGTAATTGGTATTTCTGAGTTTATTCAGAGTAAGGGCTGGGTGATTGTGGTGGCCTTTGTTGCTTTTGTGTTCGTATTTAGGCATTTGCATAAGTCTTCAGAGAAATTTCGCGACACTATGGATCGGGCTTTATTAAAGGCGCCGGTGATTGGCGATATTATTTATAAATCTTCTGTGGCGCGTTTCGGCCGTACTTTGGCGACAACCTTTTCCGCTGGTGTACCTTTAGTGGAAGCGCTGGACTCGGTGGCTGGAGCGACGGGCAACGTGGTGTTTAAAAATGCGGTGAATAAGATCAAAGCTGATGTATCTAGTGGTATGCAGTTGAACTTCTCGATGCGCAGTACTGGGGTGTTTCCATCCATGGCGTTGCAGATGACGGCCATTGGTGAGGAGTCCGGTGCGTTGGATGAGATGCTGGATAAAGTTGCGCTGCACTATGAGGCTGAAGTGGATAACGCGGTGGATGGTTTAACTGCGTTGATGGAGCCGATTATTATGTCTGTGCTGGGTGTGTTGGTGGGTGGCTTGATTATTGCCATGTACTTGCCAATCTTCCAGTTGGGTGCGGTGGTTTAACTGTAGGTCGGGGCCTGCGTGAATCCGAGAAGTTGTGTAGCAGTGTTTGCGGTTCAAGTTGTGATTGTACAAATGCGGGCCAGCGGCCCGCGCTCCCGGTCGAGTACCCATGCTTCAGCTTTATTGTGGGGTCTAAGCCTGTGCGGGTGCTGAATACTTCACCAGTAGGCTGTGGCCGGCATAAGTAAGTAGGGTTTTAGGTGCTTTGGTTTAATTTTAATCGGTATATGTATGAGTATTCTTGAGTTTTGGGGCGCGAATGCGGCGGTGTTTGTTGCCTGTGTGGTGGTGCTAGGTTTGTTGGTTGGTAGTTTTTTGAATGTGGTGGTGTATCGCTTACCCAAGATGCTCATGCGGGACTGGCGTGCTCAGGCGCGTGAAGTGCTGGAAATGCCCACGAAAGATGTTGAAGAGACATTTAATTTGGTGCTGCCCAATTCCAGCTGCCCCAATTGTGGTCATGAAATAAAACCTTGGGAAAATATTCCGCTGCTGAGTTGGTTGTTTTTGCGCGGTAAGTGCTCAGGTTGTAAGCAAGCCATTAGCGTGCGTTATCCGCTGGTGGAGCTTGCCTGTGGTGTGTTGTCCGGTGTGATTGCTTGGCAGTTTGGCGTGAGTTGGGAAGCTTTGGCGATGCTGGTGCTGACTTGGGGCTTGCTGGCCATGAGTTTGATTGACGCTGATCAGCAGATATTGCCCGACGCTTTGGTGTTGCCGCTGCTGTGGTTGGGGTTGATTTTAAATAGCTTTGGATTGTTTACCAGTTTGCCGGATGCTCTGTGGGGCGCGGTGATTGGCTATATGAGTTTGTGGTCGATTTTTTGGCTGTTTAAGCTGGTGACCGGTAAAGAAGGCATGGGTTATGGTGACTTTAAGTTGCTGGCGCTGCTGGGGGCCTGGGGTGGCTGGCAAGTGTTGCCTTTGACAATCTTATTGTCGTCTGTGGTGGGGGCGGTGCTGGGGGTGATTATTTTGCGTTTGCAGCGCAACAGCTACAGCAACCCCATTCCTTTTGGCCCTTATTTAGCTGTAGCTGGTTGGATTGCGCTGATTTGGGGCGATGCAATTACCAGCAGTTATTTGCAGTTTGCCGGATTTTGATGCGCATAGTTTGAAGAGTGAATTGCTTGGCTAGGCTGGTAATGGCTGGCTGCTACTTTGCAAACACAGCTTCAATGGTTTCAGCAAAGAGTACGCGCTCGGTCCAGAGGTTCAGTTCGGCGTCATTGGCTTGAGAAGTGCTGCTTAAAAAAGCTGTAGTAACTGTGCTGGCTGTACTAGCTGTGTATGTGTGGGTGTTGATGTGTATGTGATAAGGCGGGCGTGGATACCCGCCGTATACGCGTTAATCTATATCGTAATCATACTCTGCCATTTGCTTTTGCAAGCGGCGTTCTTCCAGCAGGTTGTCAATGATACGACGCTTGCTTAGATTGGTTTTTGCTGCCTGTGCAGGCGACTCTTCCTCAATCTCTTCAACGTCATCGGCGATGAAATCATCATCATCTAGTTCTAGGTCTTCTTTACTCATAATGTGAGCCTCGCATACGGGAGTTTCCGTTGGCGCACCTTATAAGCATAAAAAGGCTGCGAGTAAAGCTTTGTTTTTTTATCAGTGATTTATTTTTAATATAAAATGTTAATCGTCAGAAGTTTTCTCTTTAAACTCGCATAAATCCTCAATCCGGCAGCTGCCACAACGGGGCTTGCGGGCTTGGCAAACGTAGCGTCCATGCAGGATAAGCCAGTGGTGGGCATCCAGTAAAAACTCTTTCGGAACAAAGCGCAGGAGTTTCTTTTCAACTTCTAATACGTTTTTTCCTGGGGCGATTTTTGTGCGATTGCTCACGCGGAAAATATGCGTATCCACCGCCATGGCCACTTGACCAAAGGCTGTATTGAGAACCACGTTGGCTGTTTTGCGGCCAACGCCTGGCAGCGCTTCTAATTCAGCGCGGGTGTCGGGGACTTGGCTGTTATGCCGCTCAATTAACAGGCGGCACGTTTCCAAAACGTTTTTTGTTTTGGTGGGGTAGAGGCCGATGGTTTTGGTGTACTCACAAAGACCGTCATAGCCCAGTGCGTACATGGCTTCTGGCGTGTTGGCCACGGGAAAGAGTTTATCAGTGGCTTTGTTGACGCCCACGTCGGTGGCTTGCGCGGATAAAATCACTGCGATTAACAGCTCAAAGGGCGAGCTGTAATTGAGTTCAGTTTCGGGTTTGGGGTTGTCTTCTTGGAAACGACGAAAAATCTCATAACGTTTAGCGGCATTCATGGTGCAGACCCAATTAAATAAAGGTTAGTTGCTTGGCACCAATAATACAGGTTTTGCTCTGTGCTTGTTTTTCTTGCCTTAGCTGAGCCGTGCAGGCCGCTTGCTGCTGTCGCAAGTCTGGTTGCTGCTATTGATTTATCGTCAAGCGCCTGTGTTTGTTGATACCATTGCGCCATTGATGGATGAGTTATTTTCAGGCGTTTAAGTTTATGACGAAAAAAGATTCCCAAGCCCACAGCGGTGTGCAAATGCTGGAAGTGTCGGCGGGGTTAGAAGGGCAGCGCATTGATAATTTTTTATTAGCGCGGCTCAAAGGTGTGCCCAAGACGATGATTTACCGTATTTTGCGCAAAGGCGAGGTGCGGGTTAATAAAGGGCGGATTAAGCCTGATTATCGGATTAAAGAAGGCGATATGGTGCGAGTGCCGCCAATGCGCATGACGCAAGCCGATGAGCCTGTGCCATTAGCGAAGGGGTTATTGGAGCGCCTTGAAGCCGGCATTGTCTATGAAGACAAAGCGCTGATCGTGCTCAATAAGCCAGCGGGTATTGCTGTGCATGGTGGCAGTGGTTTGCACTATGGAGTCATTGAGGCTTTTAGGCAAATGCGTCCGCAGTGCAAAGAAATTGAACTGGTCCACCGTTTAGACCGCGATACTTCTGGATTGCTAATGCTGGCTAAAAAACGCAGCATGTTGCGTCATTTGCATGAAGCTTTGCGTGGCGACAGTGTGGATAAGCGCTATATGGCTTTGGTGCGTGGCCGTTGGCCGGCAACCCGTAAACAAGTGGATGCGCCTTTAGCGCGCAGTAATGTGCGCTCCGGCGAGCGTATGGTGGAAGTTAATCCAGAAGGCAAGGAAGCGCTGACGTTATTTAAGGTGCTGCGCCGCTTTGGTGATTACGCCACCATGGTTGAAGCCAGCCCCATTACTGGACGTACTCACCAGATTCGTGTGCATGCCTTGTACGCAGGGCATGCCATTGCCGGAGATACTAAGTACGGTGATGAAAGTTTTAGTAAGGAAATCCGTGAGCTGGGCGGTAAGCGTTTGTTTTTGCATGCCAGTGATTTAAAAGTCACTTTGCCAGATGGCGAGGTGTTGGCTGTACATGCGGAGCCGGATGAACAGTGGCAGGGCGTTATCGAGCAGTTAGTGGCTGAAGCTACTGAGTAACAGTCATGGCCTTTGCTGCTTTGCTCTAGATTATTGCGGTAGGGCAGCTTTTATGATCAGTGCGCTAAACAGGGCTGCAAGACTAGCAACTGCAGATACAAAAAAGGAGCCGCTTGGGCTCCTTAATCTATGGCAAGCAATTAACGCTTGAGGCCGTAACCTTCGGCTAACATGCTTGGGTCGCCATCGGTTTTTTGAGCGTAGTCGCGCGGTGGCTCGGCTGGTGCATCAAATTGGCTGTCTTGTGGGGCACGGATGCGCTCACGCTTTTTTGGCTCAGCGACTAAACCAGCCAATAAGCGCTCCCGCGTCACTTCATCTAAAGCTAAACGCTCAGCGCCTACAGATAAGTGCTCTTGCACATCTTGATAGTTCTGCGTGAGCTTGGTGACTAATGCGGCAGTGGTGTTGAAGTGCGTAACAACTTCACTTTGGTAGCTGTCAAAGCGTTCTTGTAGCTCATCCAACTGGTGCTGAGTTTTTCCGGGTGCCGCACGTTGCAATACGCGTGCTAAAATAACACCGATAATAATTCCACCCACTAACATGAGTGCTGGGATTAACCAAACTGGGAGTGACTGTTCCACAAGACTTCCTCTTTAAACGGCTTTGCTTTACGTTAACCACTTATGCCTGTTCTGTACAGCATAGAACAGGCTCCTATGGGCAATAGTATCTGCTTTATTGACAATACTTGCCACTAGACGAATTTACCCTAATGAGGGTCACGGAGTCCTTTTTGTTAGCGCGTGAAAATCCAATCATGATTGATGGTCCAGCAGGTGCTTTGCAGGCCCTGCATTTACCTGTGGCGGATGCCCGTGGCATTGCCTTGATCTGCCATCCAAACCCCAGCCAAGGCGGCACCATGCTCAATAAGGTGGTGTCGACCCTGCAGCGCACCGCCCGTGATAGCGGTTTGGCTACTTTGCGTTTTAACTTTCGTGGCACCGGTAAAAGTGCAGGTGAGCACGATATGTACAGCGGTGAAGTGGATGATGCCGAAGCGGCGCTGACTTGGCTGCAAGAACAACACCCTAATTTGCCCATTTATTTGCTGGGCTTTTCCTTTGGTGGTTTTGTTGCTGGCAGCTTATCAGGGCGCTTGCAGCAAGCTGGGGTGGCAGTTGAACAGGTCTATTTGGTAGCCCCAGCGGTGATGCGCTTTGATGCCGAGCATCAGCTGGCGAGTGAGTGCCAGTTGACGGTGATTCAGCCAGAAGAAGATGAAATCATTGACCCAGAGTTGGTGTATCAATGGTCTGCAGCGCTAACTCAGCCCCATGAGCTGTTAAAAGTGGCAGAATGTGGGCACTTTTTCCACGGTCGACTGGTTGAGCTGAAAGAACTGGTTGCCGAACGTCTTTAATTTTTTAGTAATGATTGAGTGATTATGACCACGCGAATTTTAACTGGAATTACCACCACGGGCACACCGCACTTGGGCAACTATGCTGGGGCGATTCGTCCAGCGATTCTTGCCAGTCAAGTGGATAACGTTGAGTCGTTTTATTTTTTAGCTGACTACCATGCCTTGATTAAGTGTGACGACCCGGCACGTATTGCCCGTTCACGTTTAGAAATTGCCGCCACTTGGTTGGCCGGTGGTTTGGATACTGAGCGCGCAACGTTCTACCGCCAATCAGATATTCCGGAAATTACTGAACTGACTTGGCTGCTCACCTGTGTGGCCGGTAAAGGTTTGTTAAATCGTGCCCATGCTTACAAGGCTGCAGTGGATCAGAATGAGGCGGCAGGGCTTGATCCCGATGCGGGCGTGACTATGGGGTTGTTCAGTTATCCAGTGTTGATGGCTGCAGATATTTTAATTTTTAATGCCAATAAAGTGCCTGTGGGCCGTGATCAGGTGCAGCACGTGGAAATGGCGCGGGACATTGGCCAGCGCTTTAACCATTTGTTTGGTAAGGGCCGTGATTTTTTTGCCATGCCCGAAGCGGTGATTGAAGAAGATGTTGCCACCTTGCCGGGTTTAGATGGCCGCAAGATGTCGAAAAGCTACGACAACACTATTCCGTTGTTTTCTTCGAGCAAAGAGTTGAAGAGCGCCATTTCGCGCATTGTCACCGACTCGAAATTGCCCGGTGAGGCGAAAGATCCGGATAACTCGCACTTGTTTACTTTGTATCAGGCGTTTTCTACCCATGCCGAGCAATTAAGCATGCGTGAAGATCTGCAAGCAGGTCTGGCCTGGGGTGAGGCTAAGGAGCGTTTGTTTAGCCTGTTAGATGAGCAGTTGGCTGAGCCCCGCGAGCGCTACCATGATTTGCTGGCTAAGCCGGATGACTTGGAAGATATTTTGCAAGCCGGTGCGGTAAAGGCACGTAAAGTGGCAACGCCATTCTTGCAAGAGCTGCGTGAGGCGGTGGGTTTGCGCAGCTTTTCCGTACAGGGTGCAGATTTAGCCGGAGGCAAGAAAAAGGCCAAAAAAGCCAAGCGTGTGGTGAGCTTTAGAGACGCTGAGGGTTTCCGCTTCCGCGTACTCAATAGCAAAGGTGAGGACTTATTGTTGTCGAAAGCTTTTGCTGATGGCCGTGAAGCTGGATTGGCTGCAAAGCATGTGCAAAGTGCGCAGGATGGACTGGATATTCGCCAAGACAATCAGCAGTTGACTGTATGGCTGGATGAGCAGTGTATTGCTCAGAGTCCAGAATACGCCAGCGTTGAAGCTTGTCAGGCGGCTTTAGTAGAGTTGCGCGCGGCTTTGGCCAGCGAGTAATGCGTTATCGCTTGTGCCAAGCGGGCGTAATTGCTGTTGACGTCGGGTAGCAATGCCCTACTTCACAGCTCTGGCGTATTGGCTGCGGCCCTTAGGCACATAAAAAAACGGAGCTTAGGCTCCGTTTTTACTGTGTAGCGTGGTGATCACGAACCCATTTGTTTCTCTTTGATTTCCGCTAAGGTTTTGCAATCAATGCATAGCGTGGCAGTTGGGCGCGCTTCAAGTCGACGAATACCAATTTCAACACCGCAGGCATCACACCAGCCGTAGTCGTCTTCTTTAATCAGATTAATAGTCTCATCAATTTTCTTGATCAGCTTACGTTCACGGTCGCGCGTACGCAGCTCTAGACTAAACTCTTCTTCTTGACTGGCCCGATCAGCAGGGTCAGGGAAGTTAGCCGCTTCGTCCTTCATATGAGTCATAGTGCGATCAACTTCTTCCATCAACTCTTGTTTCCAGATATTGAGGATATTAGTGAAGTGAGCGCGCATCTTGTCGCTCATATACTCTTCACCCTTAGCTTCCTTATAAGGTACAAAAGTACGGATCAATTGGCTGCTTTGGTTTTCTGCTTTCTTGGGCATAGTTCCGCCTCTCAAACGCTCAAAATCATTACGTAATAGTTATTTAACGGCTGCCCGAATAAATACCTCTACGCTCACAAGCGGGCGAACTTAGCAGATAAAATAAGATTGCGCCAGTTTTGTTTGTGAAAGCTGATCAATCTGCTAAGCAGTATGCATGTCCAGTAGCTGTAAGTATTAGTCAAGCAAGGTGCCGTGCAAAGTAAAGTGCTTGGCTTCCTCGATGCGCACATCCACAAATTGACCAATTAAAGCTGGGTTATTGCTGCGAAAATAGACGATGCGGTTATTTTCATTACGGCCCTGTAATAGTCCTGGGTCTTTTTTCGCGTAATCGTTAACCAGCACGCGCTGCACAGTGCCAGCCATACGTCGGGTGTGCTCAAAGCCTTGTTGCTGTAAGCGGTGCTGCAACAAACCTAAGCGGTGTTTTTTAACCTCATCTGGGGTGTCATCCGCCAGCTCAGCTGCTGGCGTGCCAGGGCGCGGGCTGTAGAGGAATGAGTAGGAGAAATCAAAGCCAACATCGGCGACCAATTGCATGGTTTGCTCAAAGTCTTTTTCTGTTTCACCGGGGAAGCCAACAATAAAGTCAGAGCTGATTAAAATATCTGGCACTGCTGCTTTGAGTTTGCGAATCCGCGACTTGTACTCCAGTGCGGTATGGTTGCGTTTCATTGCCGCTAAAATGCGGTCAGAGCCCGATTGCACAGGCAGGTGCAGGTACTTGGCCAGCTTAGGGATATTGGCGTGGGCATCGATCAGTGAATCAGAGAACTCCAGCGGGTGTGAAGTCATATAGCGGATGCGGTCAATGCCATCAATTTCTGCCACCAGACGAACTAGCTCGGCAAAATCCACCACCTCATCGTTCGCTAAGGTGTCACGGTAGCCATTGACGTTTTGTCCCAGCAGGGTGACTTCACGCACGCCGTGTTCTGCTAAGTGTTTGATTTCTTTGAGCACATCTAGCAGCGGTCGGCTGACTTCTTCGCCGCGGGTGTAGGGAACCACGCAGAAGCTGCAATATTTGCTGCAGCCTTCCATCACCGAAACGTAGGCAGTAGGCCCTTCAATGCGCGGCTCGGGCAGGTGGTCGAATTTTTCGATTTCGGGGAAGGACACGTCAACTTGCGCTTTGCCAGTGCTGCGCGCGGCGTCAATCATTTCGGGTAAGCGGTGCAAAGTTTGTGGGCCAAATACCACATCAACATAGGGTGCGCGTTCGCGAATTGCCGCGCCTTCTTGGCTGGCTACGCAACCACCGACGGTGATGATCAGCTCTGGATTGGCCAGTTTCAGTTCACGCCAACGGCCCAGTTGTGAATAGACCTTATCTTGCGCGCGCTCACGGATGGAGCAGGTGTTAAGTACAATGACATCTGCATCCGCAGCATTTTTGGTGGTTTCTATGGCTTGGTTTTCGCCCAGTAAATCCACCATACGCGAGCTGTCGTACTCGTTCATTTGGCAGCCGTGGGTTTCGATATATAATTTTTTAGCCATGAGAAAACGTGCCTACAGGTAACAACATTAGCCGCATATTATGGAAGACCTCGCAGGAGGGCGCAAACCTATTTGCGTATTTCGTTGGGAATGCTGTATTTGTCTGAGTCAATTGCTAGGTTTTATCCGCTGACTCAGCATGCGGTGAGTGTTGGCTAGAGTAGCGGCGGCCACGGATAGCTCCGCAGTGGCCGCGTATTTTACTTGCTTGGCAATAGGGTTAAACGCTGTTTGCCATACACTTTTTCGATGTCGGTATGTGTGTTGGGGAGCGGATAGAGCTTGCCCGTCACTGCCTTGGGCAGTTGCTGGTAGGGGCTGTAAGGGTTATCGGATTGGCCGCTGAAGCTTGCCGCAGACACTGGCACTGCTTGCGAAAAATCGACCAGCAGCGATTGGCTGTAACTGGGCTGCGGTGTGGCTGCTTGGCTGCTGGCTTGGCTACTGTGCAAGAAGCTATTGAGCAAAAACTGCGCCTTGCTGCCGCAGGCATGTTGCCAGAAGGGGCTATCGTCTCGGCCCAGCAAGTGATCCAGCCAAGCGGGGTAACTGTGCTGGCTATGTAAACTGAACGCCTGCTGCACGCTGGTCGGTAAGGACTGCAACTCAGTGCTAAATAACTGCGCTTGCGCCTGCGCTAAAAAGCTCTGCAGTTGCGCGACCTGCTGCGCCGATAAAGGTTGATCTGCGGGTAGGGCTAAAAAGCCTTGCAGCGCCTGCTGGGCTTGACTGCGTTGTGCGCTGGGCAGTTTTTGCAGGGCCTGTTGCAGAGCTGTGGGCATGCCGCCGCTGCTGAGCATTTGCTGCAGTTGCGTGATTAGCCAAGGGCGCTGCCGGCTTGTGTCGTTGGGCAGGGCGAGGCTTGCGGGGTTTGGTTTTTTCGTCAACTGTATGGCCAGGTTTTCTGCTCGCTCTGGATTGGCCCAACTGCTGGATAATTGCAGGCCGTAGCCCGGTTGGGTTAAGCGTTGATTAGCCGCACTGAGCCAGCCTTGGGCAGGGTCTTGATCATAAGGGTAGAGTATTGGGTCGGCGTAACCTTCCCAAGCGACAGTGGCGTCCCAACCCGGCGCGGGGAAGAGGCCGCGGCTATTGCGGCGATTGGGGTAGCTGCCAGTGACTTGCCACGCAATGTGCTTGGCATCGGCGAGCAATACATTGGCCGGTAAAGCCCGTAATTCTTGGACTAACTCGCTGGCTTTTTCAACTGAAGCACTGCTGAGTAACTGCCAGAGTACATTTAAACTGCGGTCAGCGTCCCGCTGGGTACGCTGCAATGCCAGCCCGTAACCGCTGCTGCTATTAGGCGCTAAAGTGGTTAATAAAGGGCCGTGGGCGGTGCTGTAAATCGCCTCACGGACTGGGCGTTGACCACGAATAAAGAAGGTTTCCATGCGCTGCTGGGCAGGCTGCCATTGATCATTAGCAAGGTATTCTAAACGGCCTTGTTGCTGGCGCAGTTGCTCAATAAACACATCTTGGCTGTCGGCCATTACCGCACTAATGCTGTAGGCCAGCTGACCATTAAAACCCGCGATCAAGACCGGCACCCCAGCAATGCTTAAGCCTGCGGCCTGTAGTTGCGGTGAATGTAAGTTAACCCAGCTGTACGGTGCAGGTTTGTGTTGTGGCTGCGCTTGCAGGCTGTGCAAGGTTAAGCTGCTGGCACCTGTAAGGTTCTGTTGTGGGCTGCTGACCCAACTGGTGGCTAAAGGCGCTTGTAAAGTGTTAAGTGCTGAGAACTGATTGAGGGTGTCGAGCAGTTGTAGGGTGCTGTTGCTTAGCGCACTGTTGCGCAGGACTTGTGCGGGGATTTTTTGCGCGTCAGCCACGGCTAAAGCTTCGTCAGGGTAAACCGGTAATAACCACGGCAGTTGCTCTGTATCTAAATGCTGAGCAAGGGCTAAGGCCAGTATCTCTTCAGCTAGATTGCCGCTTTGGCTAAAGCTAAATAGGCTCAAAAGCAGCGCACTGTCTTCAGCTTGCCAGTACTCGGGTTTAAAGTTGGTCTGCGCCAATTCTGGCGGCAAAGTGTTGCGCATTTGATATAAATAGGCGTTCACGCCACGGGCATAAATTGCCAAATAGCTCTGTAGGTTTTTTGGCGTATTTTTATAGAGGTTTTGCCCGTCAGCGCTGAGATTAATGGCACGCATTAAACGGTCCAAATCGAGCATCTCGGCGCCGTACAGCTCAGCCAGACGGCCTTGAGCTAATAGCCGCAGTTGTACCATTTGCGTGAGGCGGTCACTGGCTTGGCTGTAACCTAAAGTAAACAACAGATCATGGAGGTTGCCGGACTCAATCAACGGCATGCCAGCTGCATTTTTTGCAATATGACCGGATTGGGCGATGCCTTGCAGTCGCACCACACCAGTGTCGGGCACCACGCTTTGCGCCGCGCGCGGCTCGAATAACTGACAGCCATAGTGATAATCCGCATAGAAAAGTTTAACTCAGGAGTCGGGGCAGGCGCTCGGACCTGCAGCTGCCTATTGTAGGCTGTTAACTGTTATTCTTGACACTGATTTGTGGGGCCGGTTCGTTTGCAGTTTGCGCAAAGCATAAGCTGTTACTGGCGGTCGGCACTGAGCCGGCTGCACTGCGTTGTGTCAGCCGGATGAAATTTATGTTCGCAGGGGCAGGTTTTAAAATGACTGGCAAAGTCAGAGCCGCCTGTGGCGTTGTTAGTTAAGGGTATAGCGCGTGTTGCAAACAGAAAAACACTATGTGCAGTGGCACGATCAGGATACCCCGCAGCAGACGCGTT
>SMEQ01000669.1_pt1 | contig 13323 bp, 12 predicted proteins | sample 2456281 | NCBI WGS metagenome assembly SMEQ01 (sample SAMN10132596, study PRJNA489261) | soil metagenome | isolation source: day1 antibiotic-loamy sand soil ammended with raw manure from dairy cow... | place: USA | collected 2015-04-01 | reverse complement strand
ATTGATATATTCAGACGTAGCCATTATGGACTCTTCTATTCCCTCAGGAGAGAATTTCTCGCCATCGTTGCTAATCAATAGCGACTTTGTACGGCCCAACACATACAAATAGCCATCCTTATCAAGATAGCCCATATCTTCCGTTCGCAACCATCCATCAACGATACTCTCTGCTGTAGCCTCTGGATTTTTCCAGTAACCTTTCATCACATTGCCCCCACGAACAATTATCTCGCCTCTTTCACCAACAGGTAGTTCTTTCATATTATCGTCAACAACCTTAATCTCCATTCTTGGCACAGGTTTTCCCGATGAACCAAGCTTATGAAATTCCCTACTGTTGGCCGATATAATAGGCGATGCCTCCGAAAGACCATAACCTTGATACATAGGTATACCAATGGCATAGAAAAAACGCTGTAACTCAATATCAAGCAGTGCACCACCGCCAATAAAGTACTCTAAGTTGCTCGCAAAATTCTCTCTTACCTTAGAGAAGATAACTTTGTCGTAAAAAGCCACCAAAGGTTTCAGCAATGCACGACTACCACGCCCTTTGTTATATCCCTCTGCATTATATGCATAAGCTATTTTCAGTCCTTGTTTGAAAAGGCTATGAGCCATCTTTCCTTGCTTCTTTATTCCACCCTCTATATTATTTCTGAAGTTGGCAGCCAATGCTGGCACACTCATCATTATGTGTGGATTAATCGCTTTAAGGCTTTTTGGCACATTGCGCAGAATCTCCATTGCACTCTTTCCTGCTGCTACCGATGCTATAGAAGCACCAGTTTTCATAAACGCATACACACCAGCAGTATGACCAAACGAATGATCCCAAGGAAGAATCAACAACATACGGAAATAAGAGGGAATGCCATTTAGTAGGTCAACTGCCTGTTCCACATTACACACATAATTGTTGTGCGATAGCATAATTCCTTTCGGGTTGGCAGTAGTGCCCGATGTGTAGGATATATTGGCCAAGCTATCGGGCTCTACGCCCGCTATACGCTCTTCAACCTTTCTGCGGTCTGTTTCAAGCAATGCATCACCCAGCTTAAGCACACTCTCTATATGTATTTCGGCCTCTTCTGCTACCACCTCAGGGTCTAGCAAGATGTATCTTTTTACAGTAGGCATTTTCTCTTTTAATGGGCGTAGCTTTTTTATTTGCTGATTGGATGCTAAAACCATTACCGAGTCGGAATGATTGATGCGAAACGTTATATCCTGCTCTGTATCAAGCTTCACCGACAGTGGAACACAAACAGCACCAGCATGAAGCACACCCAACTCACCAATCACCCAATTGTTTTTTCCTTCCGACATAAGTGCTACACGCTGTCCTGCATCAACGCCCAATGCCATTAAACCCGCTGCAAAACGAATAGCTTGTTGCTTCACTTCAGTAAAGGTAAGCGCTTTGTACTCTATATCTTGAAGTGCCTCGTAGAGATAAGGGTTCTGGCCGTATTTCTCTACCGTTTCGTTCAATAGTTGTATTATTGTTTTTTGCATTTCGATGTTGTTTAAAAAAATCAAAAACAAATCTACACAATTTTTGTAAAGTATCCTATTAGATGGGGTGGCATTGAATAATTTTTTTGATCTTATCAAATCAACCCTCATACTACTATTTGCGCATTATACTAGCAATTCTCCCTTCCTTTATGAAAGTAAAAAACAATTCAAAAAACATAACAACAGTACTCTTTTGATAGTAGATTCATATCTTTGCAAACTTAGAAAAAGAAAATGGAACAAAAGAGCACAATAAAAAGTGAATTAAATCACAAATACGAAGCAGTAGACCCAAAAATAGTATTTCCTATCATTGCGCTGTCTTTGCTTATGATAACTGTGGATTCTACCATAGTTGCCACTGCATTACACGCCTTACAGGTCGATTTGCAAACCTCGGTAAGTTGGGCAGGATGGACATTAACAATTTATTCATTTGGCTTTGTAGTCATGCTTCCCCTTAGTGCCAAGTTGAGCATTCAGTTTGGTCATCGACGCATTTTTTTGTCTTCCATTGCTCTGTTTACTTTAGCATCACTGCTTTGTGGTCTTTCCACAAACATATACATGCTTGTAGCCATGCGGGCCTTACAAGCAATAGGAGGAGCGGGCATTACACCCTCTGCAACAGGTCTTATTGTAAATCATTTTCATCAATCGCGCGATAGGTTTTTAGGATTATTTGGCAGTATGTTTGCCACAGGTAGCATGATAGGTCCTATTTTTGGAGGACTGTTTGTTACTTACTCTACATGGCATTGGATATTTTTTATCAATATTCCCATTGGCATAGCTGTGTTTTTCTTGGCTATGCGCTTTATACCCAAGTCGCAGCCTAATGGAGGCAGAGAAAAACTAGACTTCCCAGGGATGCTTTATTTAGCCGCCGGCATCATTACTGCAATGTATGCAGTAACCTATTTAGGAGAGAAAACGTCTGATATCAACATTCCTTTTTTCACTGCTTTAATTTTTGCTGCAATAGTATTCTTCTTTCTCTTTTTTATACATATAAGACGAGTAACTTTTCCTTTTATCAAACCACGATTTATATATGGTAAAGGTTTTGGCGCAGTAAACTTGGTCAATTTCATACAAACAGGAATGGTTGTCGGTGGTGTTTCTCTTATCCCCCTTTACGCTGTGAGCCGTTATGGAATAAGCGAACTACACTCTGGTACCTTGTTAGTTGGCGAGGGTGTAGCATCGGTAGTAATGTCTGTGATAATGAGTATATATTTGCGTCGCACAGGATACCGCCTACCTATTTATATAGGTTCCTTTGTGCTAGCTCTTGGCTTTGCTCTTCTATCGCTGAACCCTATGTTCGGAATTAGTAGTTTTATATGGCTATTTAGTAGCACACTACTTATTGGTGTAGGTTTAGGGGTTATGAGTCCTGCTGCACGCAATGCAGGCATACAATTGGCTCCCGCAGAGGCTGCCAATATTGCAGCTATTCGTTCTTTGGGTTTGCAAATGGGACAAATTGTATCTATTGCTGGGGCCACTTCAATTATTGCGGCAGCAAACAACCCAAGCAAGGCTCATGCATTTGTTTATTTAGGCCTTTCGGCGATATTCTTAATGGCTATTACTTTTATATCGCGTGTGCCGGAGAATAGGGGAGGGTGGTAGGTAAAGCGTGTGTTGCGTGGGGAGTAGAGAAAATTCATGAATTTACTCTACAATAATTGTGCGAACCATTTTTTTTATACCATCTTTGCTACTTCTAAACCTCTATATACTTTTAGGTTTCGCAGTGAGAAAACGTTTCCCAAACACAAAATCCCCTTTTGTTTCTGAAATAGGTAAAAGAATTCTATCTTTATCTGAGCGTCCCACAAAAAACATACTCTTTTAATCAGTTGAATCTCCCATCTCTCCACCTAAAAATAAAAGTGTTAAAGGTGCCGTAATTTTCAATGTAAAAGTGATGCCATATAACTATTTATTATATATTTGCTGTCTCTATAAACGAGTTGTTTTATAGTAATAACCTAATGAAAATAATAGTTATGTCAACCAAAGAAATTAAAGCGCTTATTGCACGCTTAGAAGAGATTGAAAATGAATTTGATGAAGCAGATTATGACTCTGATGATTTTGATGATTTAGAAGATGAAGTGCTTGAAATAGAAGATGAACTGCGTGATTTTTCTTACGATGATGATTATGCACTTATGAGTAAGGCCGAGAAAATAATTGCAAGAATTAAAAAAGACAATGATTTTTATGATCCAGAAGAAAGTTTGGATATGATGTTCCCCGATAGATATGACGATGATTTTGATGAAGATTCAATGTCGTACGATAGTGCTTTTGGAGACGATTAAAAACAGATAAAGCCAAGCCAGCTATAGGTATAGTTTACCTAGTTAGCTGGCAGGCTTTTTATAGTTGTGCCTTTTAACTCTAAAGTTGTTTTGTATTCTCATGTTCGTAGAGCCGCATACAACGGCTTTGAATACTACTTACTACTACTACCGGTTAGATTGTTTTACGATAATCTCTAAATTTGGGTGTTGATACACCTTAATTACACTAATCAACCAAGAGAAACACATAGCCAAATACAATTTTAAAAGCAACGCTAGAAAAAAAACTATAGTTTTCGTATCTTTGTTCTACACTCAATTAAAATAAACGCGTGAATCTATGAAATCGATAGGAAATATTATCTGGGTTGTTTTTGGTGGACTTATTATAGCAATAGAATATGTATTAGCGAGTATTCCCTTTTTTATATCAATTATTGGCATTCCTTTCGGAATTCAGAGTCTTAAAATGGCAACTGTTGCATTGTGGCCTTTTGGTAAAAAGATTATAGCTACAGACAGTAGCACAGGATGCTTGTCCACATTTATGAATATTATATGGTTCTTTATTGGGGGTATTTGGATAAGTCTTACACACTTTGGTTTTGGGCTACTCTTTTATATTACCATAATAGGTATACCGTTTGGCAATCAGCATATGAAATTGGCAGGGTTGGCCTTAACGCCCTTTGGACGTATGGTAGTAAGCGAATAGCTGTTGAATAGGAAGTTAAAATATATAAAAACACATTGCTAAACTAACCTGTAATTTTTATTTTTAGATGGTGTAAACGCTCCGTTTTTCTTTAAATATAACTTGATAGAATCTATCAACTCATAATCAGTTTGTTTTCTATTCTTACCATATTTAGCAGGCACTCCTTGCACAGTTATAAAGCTAACTTTATACACTTTGTTCATTTCTAAGTGGTTGCCCTTATAATAAAGCTCTTGAATTTTCTCGCCATCTGGGTTTTCTATTCTCACATTAAGCTGTAAACCAAATACACGCTTAGCATAACCTCCCATTTGTTTCATAGGATTGCAAGCAAATGTGCGTTTCAGGTTTTCCTCCATCATCTCTTTTATCTCTTCACCTGTGAGGTCAACAATAGAAATTGGCGGATTCATTGGCGCCATATTGTACAATTCATTCTCTGTAATATCTCCTTTTGCTATAGGAGCGCCATAGCGCCATCCGTTCGAAAAACAAATATCAGTATTAGTTACTAAACATGCACCTCTATGCATCAATTCATCTAAAGTAGCATTAAGGGTTGTGTACCTGTGCAATAGCTCCTCAGTTTTTCCTACAACATTGGTCAAGATGTCTTCATAACCCATCAAAGCATTGTCAACCAGTTGTTTCATTTCTTTATTTTCGACTATTGTAGTATTAATGGTATGCAGTTTATACTGATGAGATGCTATTTTGCCATCTTCAATATTTAGCCTCATTTGGCCCATAAACGACCCGTGACAACCACATTGTATTACCAATGCACCATTTGTTTCTAAGGCTGTGTATATGCGATTATGCGTGTGTGCGCTTAAGCAAATATCAATTCCATCTACTTGCTTCAATAGTTCGAAGTCTTGTGGTAGTCCATTGTGCGAAAGCAATATTATTAAGTCTACACCATTTTCTTTTAGTTTTACTACTTCTGCAGCAACCTCCTCTATACCAGTGGTAAACTTTAAATCGTCGGCAAACGAAGGGGGCATAACTTTGTCTACAATGAAGGCTGCAACTCCTATAACACCTATTTTTAGATTCTCTACTTCAAATATTTTCGAAGGTTGGGTAAATAGCTCCCCGTTTGGCTTATAAATATTGCAAGCCAAGTTTGGATAGGATAATTGACTGGTTAGTTTCTTAAGTTGCTTTGGACCATAAGCAAATTCCCAATGACTTGTCATTGCATCAAACCTCATTTTATTTAAAATGGGTATCATTGCCTCGCCTTTTGAATCTACAATAGCTTTTGTTCCGTGAAAAGTGTCTCCTCCATCAAATAACAAGGTGTTGGGGTTTTTACTTCTTATTTCCTCCACTATGGTGTAGAGACGAGCATAGCCACCTGCTTCGGCAATATATTCGCCATCTTCGTTGTAAAACAATTCATTGTGTGGTGCAATATACCCGTGCACATCATTAATAAATAGGATGTCAAGTTTCATATCTTTTCAAGTTAGTCAGTTATATCTTATTCTAATCCGCTAGTGTCAATCTGCAATTAACTTCTGCTGGCCTAAGTCTCCCGACATGTGCCTCATTCTTTAAACACAATACTATTGTTTTTTTACTCTTTACCAACAAAAGGTTCAATCTCCTTTACATACAACTTGTAAAACGCCTCCTTTATCTCATCGCGAACCCTTATGTATTCGCTCCAAACAAACTCGTCTGTTCCTACAGCATCCGAAGGATCGTCGAACCCAATATGCAGGCGATTTTTCACCCTACCAACAAATGTTGGACAAGCTTCGTTTGCTCCACCACAAACGGTAATTACGTAATCCCACTCATCGTTTAGGTATTTCCCCACCGAATCGGAAGTGTGCTTACTAATATCGATACCAATTTCGGCCATTGCTTTTACAGCACCAAGATTGAGTTGCCCCGATGCTTCTGTTCCAGCAGAGCAAACAGTAATATCTTTATTGAACGATTGTAAGAAACCATGAGCCATTTGGCTGCGACAACTATTGCCTGTACATAAGATTAGTATTTTCATAATAGTTCTGTTTATAGTTGAAAGTTAAAAATATTTGATGATTCCTCACCTTTATTGTCATACTAAACATAGTGAAGTATCTCTTTAGTTATTGTAGCAAGGTTGAGCAGATTTTTCGTTAAGCTCAGAATAACATTTGGAATTTAAAAAACACCTTACTCCTCACCCGTTACCATTCATACATTTATATCGCTCCAAATATCAACCCCGAAGCTGTAGCCATAACCACTACAAGTGCCACATACACCAAAGTTTTTTGTGTGCCAATAACGCCTCTTATCACCAACATATTGGGAAGCGAAAGCGAGGGTCCAGCCAATAGCAATGCCAAGGCAGGTCCTTTGCCCATTCCTGCGGCCATCAATCCTTGAAGGATTGGAACTTCGGTTAAGGTTGCAAAATACATAAAAGCTCCCACAATTGAGGCGAAAAAGTTGGAAAATAGTGAGTTTCCTCCAACAAGGTTGGCAATCCATTCGTTGGGGATGATGCCCGCTATTGCTGTTTCGCCGTGGGTAGAACCCAATAAGAAACCCGCAATAAGAACTCCAATTGCTAATAGGGGCATAATTTGCTTGGCAAACTCCCACGATGCAATAGTCCACTCTTTATTGTCTTCATCGTTTTTATCAATAAGGGTGATAACACTTAGTGCTCCAATACCAACAACCATGGGTATGAGTGGCGATGAACTTAAGAAAGCTGAAGCTGCAGTAGCTATAACTGCTAAAAGTACGTGTAGCCATTTAATTTTTAAAATAGCGATAAGAGAATATATCAATAGTAGTCCAAAGGCCGATGTAATGTGCCATTTGTAAGCCCAAAGCCAGTACCATATACCACTTGTTATTCCATCGCCAGGTTCTCCCCAATTGGCAAAAATAAGGATAAACACTAAGATGAAGAAGTGAAAGGCAGTTTGCCACATTGGACGTTTTTCTGGAATATCCGGAAAACTCATCTGTTCTTCGCGCTTGGCTTTCTCTTCTTTACGGTAGATAAGAGACATAGCCGAACCAATAACGATAGAGAATACTACTGCACCTACAACGCGAGCTACTCCCATTTCAAAACCTAATATGCGAGCTGTTAGTATAATTGCCAAAATATTAATAGCAGGTCCTGAATAGAGGAAAGCAATTGCAGGCCCTAAACCAGCTCCTCGCTTATGAATGCTTGAAAACAAGGGTAGTATAGTGCAGCTACAAACAGCCAATATTGCTCCAGATAATGAAGCAACCGTGTAGGCCACCCATTTTTTAGCTTTTGCTCCAAAGTATTTCATTACTGCGCCTTTGCTTACAAATACAGCTATTACTCCTGCAATAAAAAAGGCAGGAAGCAGGCACAATATTACATGCTCTTGAGCATACCATTTGGCAAGGTCGAACATTGCCAATATGGCTTCGGTAAAGCGTGCACTATCAATAGGCATAAAAAAAGCAAAGAGGAAAACAGCACTTATCCAACCCAATATTTTAAACTCTTTTTTTAGTTCCATTTTAAAATAATTGTTTTATTTTGAGAGTAACTCTTTGAGCTCCTTTTCGTTTGGGATTCTACCGCTAACTACTACTTTACCGTCAACTACCAATGCAGGAGTGCGATTTACTCCATAAGACATAATATTCATCATATCATCTTCTTTTTCTATTGTAGCTTTCATGTTTAGTGCTGCAACAGCCTCTCTTGTCGCTTGTTCCAACTCGTTACATTTTTTACAGCCAGTTCCTAATACTTTAATTTTCATAATATCTGAATTTTAAATCTGTTTTTATATTTTATTTGGTATGAGTTCGCATTTCGTAAAACAACGAACAGTAGGATTAAAATTTTTTATAGTTTTAAGAATTCCTTGAAAAGTAGCTGAGCCTCTTTCCAGTTTTCTTTATTGAGACAGTATCTAATTCTTGGAGATTCAATTTCACCTTGAATTAGTCCTGCATCTCTCAACTCTTTTAAGTGTTGCGATAGGGTCGATTTTGCAATAGGGAGGTCTTCGCTTAAGTCGCCACTGTAACAACTGTTCTGTTTTGAAAGTAATTCTAGAACATACATTCTCACAGGATGCCCCATTGCTTTGGCATAACGTGCCATTCTTTGTTGCTTGTCTGTTGTAGCTTTTTTTATACTCATTGTTCGTTGATTTGCGAACAAAGGTAATTGGATTTTTTTAATTACAAAATATATTTGTCGGATAATTTTAAAATTGAGAATTTACCAGCTATTTCTTTGAATATAATACGGTACAATCCCAAAGGTGTTTTATGTTTATAGCATTATTAATCAGCGCATTGATGCAAACCCGATGAGGTCGAATGTGTTTATTTGCAGGGTTTGCTATAAACATATGACCTCTATGAGGTCAGAATTATTTCTAATTAATGGGCATCAACCGTTCAATCTATCAGATTCTTATTCCAATTTTTATTTATGACGTATAGCCTTTCCTCGCACCGATTGCAATCGGCCTGCCCCATGAAATCAAATATATATCATTGAGGTGAGGTTGCCAATGCAGAACAATTTAAGAAGAGAATTTCGCTAATGCGACAAACGCTTTACAAAAGCGCGCGAGCAAGCTTCTAGTTACTTTCCAAAATTATCCTCGCTTTGCGCATAAATGTCTTTACGCCCCCGTAAGCTATCCTAATTTTTGATTTTATCAAATCAACCCACACGAAAGAATTCGGTCAGTAGCAGCAGAGTATAGGTTTTCAATCCCAAAGAGAACTTTGTTTCTAGGTTTTATCCGTCCAATCCATGTTCTCTGTGTTCCAGTTTTATTGAATGGCGTATAGCTTAACCCTTACAGCGCTACCGAACAGAAAATTATTAAGCAAAAAAAAACTCCCCGAAATAAATCGGAGAGTTTTCTATTTATATAATATATGTGGTTAAAGCAACAAGTTATGCTTTACCTGCACTACCCAATACGTTTTCGGTTTTGTGCATATATAATTTTTTCAATTCGTCGCGAGCTGGACCAAGATATTTTCTTGGGTCGAATTCTTCTGGGCTATTTGCAAATACTTCGCGTACTGCAGCAGTCATTGCTAAACGACCATCAGAGTCGATGTTAATTTTACAAACTGCAGAAGCAGCTGCTTTGCGTAGTTGCTCTTCTGGTATACCAATAGAGTCGCTCAACTCACCACCATATTTATTGATAGTTTCGATATATTCTTGTGGAACTGAAGAAGAACCATGAAGAACAATTGGGAAACCTGGAATACGACGCTCAATTTCCTCAAGGATATCGAAACGTAGTGGGGGTGGAACTAATTTTCCGTGAGAAGTACCAATCGAAATTGCAAGAGAGTCAACACCTGTGCGCTCTACAAAATCAACCACTTCGTCTGGCTCTGTGTATGTGCTGTGCTCTGCAACAACATCATCTTCAACACCAGCAAGAATACCTAACTCACCTTCAACAGTTACGTCAAATTGGTGTGCATAGTCAACTACTTTTTTTGTCAATGCTACGTTTTCTTCATATGGAAGATGAGAACCATCAATCATTACAGAAGAGAAACCAGAGTCGATACAATCTTTACATAGTTCAAAGCTATCGCCATGGTCTAAGTGAAGAACGATTGGAATTTCGTATCCCAATTCTTTAGCATACTGTACAGCACCTTGTGCCATATAGCGCAGCAATGTTTGGTTTGCATATTTACGTGCACCGCTTGACACTTGCAAAATAACAGGCGACTTAGTTTCAACACATGCCGAAACTATTGCTTGCATTTGCTCCATGTTGTTGAAGTTAAACGCTGGGATTGCATACCCACCTTCGAAAGCTTTTTTGAAAATTTCTCTCGAGTTTACAAGACCTAAATCTTTATAATTTACCATATTTATAATGTATTAAAAAATTGTTCTTTTAATTGATATGCAAATGTAGCATTTTATTATTTAATAGAGAAAGTTTTCAATGCAAGAGTCTATAAAAACAGCCCTAAATATGTGAATAATTTTAAACTAGCGCGTTTTAATTACATTTTGTACACTAATCGTGGATGTTGCTATTAATATGCTAGATAAGGCTTTTGCTATCTATGTAGTGCACAACATTTCAATTGTGCTGTTGTAGTAATTTAAAGACTTAATAAATTGTTGTTCTTACTTATTATGCATAAATTTGCCATGCAAATCAATGTAGTATAATACATGATTGGCACAATGAAATAGCCTTTAATATTATTAAAAAAAACTATTCTAATACATTTATACATTATGACAATAGGAATTCCTAAAGAAATTATGACTGGAGAGAAGCGCGTTGCAGCTAGTCCAGAAACAGTGAAAAAATTTATCGAAGATGGCCAAAAAGTTTTAATCGAAAAAGATGCAGGGGTAAACTCCCTTTATCACGACGAAGATTATTTGGCAATGGGTGCTGAAATTGTTGCAGGGCCTGTAGAGCTTTTCAAAAGATCGGACTTGATACTTAAAGTAAAAGAGCCGCTATTTAATAAAGCCGAAAATGTGCACGAAGTAGATATGATGCACAAAGGACAGTATCTCATAACCTTTATACACCCAGCATCGCCTGTTAATCATGATATGGTGAAAAAACTAGCTGCGGCAGGAGTTATAAGCCTTACTCTTGACGGAGTTCCTCGTATATCGCGCGCTCAGAATATGGATGCTCTTACATCTATGAGTACGTGTGCAGGATACAAAGGTATTTTAATGGCAGCAAACGATTTGTCTATTTTTATGCCTCAAATGTTTACAGCAGTAGGTATGTTAAAACCAGCCAAAGTATTGGTTATTGGAGTAGGGGTTGCAGGTTTGCAAGCTCTTGCCACAGCCAAAAGATTGGGTGCAATAACTTATGCACTTGACATAAGACCCGCAGCAGTAGAGCAATCGCAAAGTTTAGGAGCTAAAGTAATTGAGTTTGATATTCCTGCCGAACTTGCTGTAGCAGAAGGTGGATATGCCAATAAACTAACTGATGAATGGTTAGAAAAAGAGCGACAAGTATTATCAGAAGTTATTGCCGATATGGATATAATTTTCTGTAGTGCTCTTATTCCTGGTAAGATTGCTCCAATAGTAATAACAGAGGAGATGGTTAAGAAAATGAAGAACGGCTCTGTTATTGTAGACGTTTCTATTGACCAAGGAGGTAATTGTGCAATTACAACACCAGGAGAGAAAGAAGTGAAACATGGTGTAATGATTCAGGGTATTAAAAACATACCAGGAATGCTTCCTACCAGTTCTACTTGGATGTTTGCCAACAATGTGTACAATTTGGTGAAGTATTTGATTAAAGATGGTACTATTAAATTGGATACGAGCGATGAGATTGTTCGCTCTATATTAGTTACTTACGATGGTGAAATTGTACACAGCGGTACAAAAGAAGCAATGGGTATAGCCTAAAGAAATTTGAATTTATGAATATATAGCTGTTTTGATGATTTAATAGATTATTAGAACAGCTATTTTTTTATTTTAAAAACAATATATATGAATCCGTGGATTTTAGTTCTAGTTTTTATAGTATCAACGGTTGTTGGTTACTTTATAATCAGACAAGTGCCTAGTTTGTTGCACACTCCGCTTATGTCGGGGATGAATGCACTGTCTGGTATCTCCATATTAGGAGCGATGGTGGCTGTAGGTATAGCTTTTACAGATAGCGAACCCATCATTGGTCAAATTGTTGGAGGCATTGCTATTATTTTAGCTGCAATCAACGTAATGGGTGGGTTTGGAGTAACCCACAGAATGCTACGCATGTTTAACAAAAAGAAAAGTAAATCGAAATGATTGATACAGTTTATTATATAATATATGCAGTACTGGCCATTTTAGTTATCACTGGTATATGGATGATGAGTAAAGTGAAAACATCTGTGCAGGGTAACTTGCTTAGTGCTATTGGTTTGTTTTCTGGAGTTTTTGTTACGCTATTTAAATACAATATACTAGGTGTAGTATCTATCTATATTTTTATGGCTGTTGGGTTGCTTATAGGTTTCTATATGTACCGACGCGTAAAAATGATTCAGATGCCTCAAATGGTCGCCTTGCTCAATGGAGTAGGGGGCGCAGCTTCTGCTATTGTGGGAGGTCTATCACTAGTAGGTGTTGGAAATGCAGCAACAGATTATCCTGTGTTTTCAAATGTTACTGCATCACTCGCATTAGTAATTGGGGTAATTACATTGGTGGGTAGTTTAATTGCTGCAGGTAAACTGCATCGAATATTAGCGCAAAAACCCGTTGTATATAAGAATCATGGTGCACTTACAAAGTTTACTCTTTTAGGTTCGGCGGTGGCTGTTTTGTTAGCCTTATTTATTGGCTCAACTGTTCCTGTAGTATCTAATCCTTATTTTATACTGCTTGTTGGTATATTGTTTAGTGCTTCGTTTGGATATGTATTTGCTATAAGAGTAGGAGGCGCAGATATGCCTATTACTATATCGTTGCTCAACTCATTGAGCGGTGTGGCAGGAGCTGTAGCTGGTATGGCTATTGGTCATATATTGTTGGTTGCAGTGGGTGGAGTTGTTGGTGCATCGGGCTTGTTGCTCACACAAATTATGTGTAGGGCTATGAATCGCAACCTGTTAGATATATTAACAGGTAAGACCTCGGCACAGAAACAAAAGTCTTCTAAATCTGAAGTGAAAGCTGAGAAGGTGTCTAAACCATCAAAAACAGAGGAGCCAGCAAAGTCAATTGATAAAACAGCGGCATCTGTTCTTGTAGATGCT
>SMEQ01000438.1_pt1 | contig 13330 bp, 13 predicted proteins | sample 2456281 | NCBI WGS metagenome assembly SMEQ01 (sample SAMN10132596, study PRJNA489261) | soil metagenome | isolation source: day1 antibiotic-loamy sand soil ammended with raw manure from dairy cow... | place: USA | collected 2015-04-01 | reverse complement strand
TCTGATGTTAAGAAAAACCACATCATCAATTTTCCGTAACTTACGTTGAACGGAGAAATCTTACCACCCCATGCAGTGGCAGAGTTAATTTCATTTGTAGCGTGTCCAGCCATTTTAATATATTTTGTGCAAGTTTAATGAATAAAAAGCAAAAAAAGCAATAAATAGAGCCATAATAGTCCTAAAAAGTGCCAGAAGATTGCCCCTGTCTTAATACTCAACTTATCATCGAAGGTCAAAGTTCTTGAAAAAGAGATCCTTACCATTCTTAATAGATAAATTAAAGTTCCTAAGATATGTAATAAATGTAAGATGGTAATTACATATAAATAAGAAGTTGCAGTATCGTGTGACTGATTAATCTTGTTTTGCAGCGGTGCCGACAGTTTTTTATTGTTGTAATAAAGCGATCTGTCTTTGTAATCCAATTCTTTTCCTTTGTAGTAAATGTGAAAATCCTCACCCAACGTTCCACGGTGGAAAAAGTCTCCTCGATCATCGCGAACGTTCCAAGCCAAAGATCTTAATCTTCGCATGTCGATGTACTCAATGGTTTCACCATTTGGTTTCATCAATTTCTCATTCTGCAATATCAACGGTTCATTTTTGTAGTACAACACGAAATCTGGAGACAACGAAGTGATGGAATATCCTTTTTCACTTGCTGTACTTTCAAATGTTTTCATGAAGTTCTTCAAATCCGCACTTTCAGATGCAGTTAATGGTTTTCCAGCAATGGTGTAGTTATTTCCTTCTACTTCAATGAACTTTCCTTTGTACTTTACCTCGAAGTAATCGCCATAACGTCCGTCAACAACCATCACCGAACTGCTCACATTCGCACCTAAGTCGACTAATTGTCTATAACCAACAACTTGGAAAATAGAGAATCCAACGCCCGCGAAGAAAGTCAAGATCATGAACATGCGAAGCGGATTCATTTTATCCTTTTCTGCATTCTTAATCGCGAATACATAGAAAATACTACTCAATAAAATGAAAGCCGTGCTGACCCAGAATCCCCATGGAAGTGGGTATTTAATCCAAAACATGTCGCCCATCGAAACGATGTAGGCAGATGTTAGTCCAGCAAAAATCATGACGATACTTAAAATAGCCACATAGACTAGATTTTTTTTCATCTTTTCTTTTACTTTCGGGTCGAGGTCTATGTTATTGTCCTTGCTCATGAATTGTTATTTAATAAAAATTGGATCGATTAAAATAAGAACCATTCACTGGTTGGTATTTTGTCGAAAACATATAAAAATTGTACTACGGGTAAAAATATAAAGGAAGCAAACATCAATTTACGTGCGTCTTTATCGTCGCAAGTGATGTATAACTTATAAGCGTATAAGAAAAAGGTTAGTGCTGTAATCGTTCCGATGATCAAGGAGGCTGTTCCAGTCATTCCCATCACCCACGGTAAAAGGGTGAATGGAATTAACAACAAGGAGTACACTGCAATTTGAAACGCAGAAGCTTTTCCTTTTCCTTCTTTTGAAGGCAACAACGTGTAACCACCTGCTTTATAATCCTCGTAAGAAACCCAAGCAATCGCCCAGAAGTGTGGAAATTGCCAAACAAACTGCACGAAGAACATGATTCCGGCAACCATTTCAAATTTACCTGAAAAGGCAACCACACCGAGCATCGGAGGAATTGCACCTGGAAAAGCACCTACAAAAACGGCCCAAGGCGTCACTCGTTTCATCGGCGTGTAAACAAATACATAAAGAATGTAGGCCAACAAGCCAAGCAAAGCAGAATACAGATTCAATTGGTAAAGTAAGATCGTTCCGACGGCCAAAGAGAGGATGACTACCAAATACGCTTCCGTAAGTGACATTTCATTCATCGGCAATGGACGCTTGTTGGTGCGCTTCATCAGCTTGTCAAAATCTCGTTCCCAAATTTGGTTGGATCCATTGGAGGCTCCCGTAACTAGTAAGCCACCCAATAAAAGATAGAAAAGTTCAAGTCCGTCTCTCCCTCCGGCAAACAAATAGCCTGTCAAAGCAGAAATAACAACCAATGCTGATAAGCGGAATTTAATAAATGACATGTATGATTTTATCTTCAATCTCACGGTCATTTTCTGAACTACTGTATCCAAAACGTCTAAATTTTTGTTGCAAATGTACGGATTTTTGAGAGTATCTCCCTTTATCTGTTATTAATTTCATACTGCCTCACCTATAAAACCAAAAATACAGTTGCTCCCAAAACCTTTCTCTCCTGTTCAGCGCTTTCGAAATGAACCTTTCAACGGCTTCTTTTTTAACTTTCCTTGTGGAATCTTTTCAAGGGCAATCCGTAATGATTTTTGTACTTTTGCATCCGCCACTTTTTAGCGAGAAAACAAAAACAAATGAATAATCAAGTTTTAAAAGGAAGTTTACTGGTTGCAATCGGAGCTGCTTCGTACGGCCTTCTGGCCACCTTCGTGAAATTAGCATACCTGGAAAACTATACGTTGGCCGAAGTAACTTTCGCACAATTTTCAATAGGACTCGCTGTAGTTGGTTTGTTGAGTGCATGGAGTTTAATCACAGACAAAAAACAAAGCAATGCCACCAAAAGAAAAGCAGCGAGCATTCCAAAGTTGATCTTTACCGGAGTTTCCTTGGGCACCACCAGTACTTTTTATTATTTGGCGATTCAACATGTTCCGGTGTCCATTGGAATTGTACTGTTGATGCAAACCGTTTGGATGGGTGTGGTGTTAGAGACAATTATCTTGCGAAAACTCCCCACAGCGAAAACCAGTTTGGCAGTCGTTCTGATTTTATTCGGAACCGTTTTGGCCACCAACATGATTTTAGATTCTGCTGCCATCAACTGGATCGGAATCGGCTGGGGAATCTTAGCGGCTTTGTCCTATACCTTTTTTGTTTTCACCACCAACCGAATTGCGTTGGAAATGAAACCCATTCAGAAAACATTTTGGATGCTGATTGGTGGTTTTGCGTTCATCTTGGTCTTTTCGTTTTCATCTTTGTTGGTGAAATTTGACTTGAGCATCTTTCTAAAATGGGGACCAATCCTGGCCTTGTTTGGAACCATCCTCCCGCCGATTTTGTTTTCTCGTGGCATGCCTTTAACCGGTTTGGGACTCGGAACCATCTTGTCGTCCATTGAAATTCCGGTGTCTGTTCTGATGGCATTCTTTTTATTGAATGAAACCGTAAATGAATGGCAATGGATTGGGATTGTAATTATCATTTTAACGGTCATTATCCTCAATTTACCAAAAAATAAAAAATCAAATGTTTAACAAACGGTTAAATACTTCGCTATTTCAGAAGATATTTTAACTTTATCAACTCGCAAAATAAAAACAACTGCACTGAATTAAAAGTAAAAGAATGCTTTTTTTGATTTGCATTAATCAAGATATAAAATGAAATCAATTAAAAAAGATTGGAACGCCATCAAAGTCAACGACAGCTGGGCGATTTTTAAAATCATGTCTGAATTTGTCGAAGGATACGATCGCATGGCGAAAATTGGTCCGTGTATTTCCATTTTCGGTTCTGCCCGCACCAAACCCGGAACGCCTTATTATGAATTGGGTGTGGAAGTGGCACTTAAATTAACCAAAGCTGGGTTTGGAATCATCACCGGCGGCGGACCTGGAATCATGGAAGCAGGGAACAAAGGTGCTCAAGAAGGAAAAGGAACTTCCGTTGGATTGAATATCGACTTGCCTTTTGAACAAAGTCACAACCAATACATCGATTTAGAACACGTATTTGATTTTAGATACTTCTTTGTTCGCAAAGTGATGTTTGTGAAATATGCGCAAGGGTTTGTGGTGCTACCGGGTGGAATGGGAACGATTGATGAATTGTTTGAAGCCATTACCTTGATGCAAACCAAAAAAATTAAGAAAAAACCAATTGTATTAGTTGGTACCGCATATTGGTGTGGATTAATTGATTGGATCAAAAATGTAATGCTGGAAGAGGAACGCAACATTTCGCCAGAAGACATGGATTTAATTAAAATTGTGGACACCGCAGATGAAGCGGTTGCGGTTATTGAAGACTTTTATAAATCGCACGATTTAACACCAAACTTCTAACTTTTATTTCCGCTTATCGTTTTTCCAAACGAAGGAAATCAATTATTTTGGAGGTTGCTCCTTCGGATTGATGAACGTAGTTTTCAGTTTTCTCACTAATTTCTTCCAGGTTGTTGTGGATGTTTTTCCACGCTTCCTTCAATTCTGTGTCTGTAGAAACAGAAAACCCTATTCCGGCATCGATGAATTGTTGTCCTTCGGGAAAACGACTGTGTTTTGGTCCGAAAATAACCGGCAAACCGAAAACTGCGGGTTCTAAAATGTTGTGCAAACTTCCTGAAAAGCCACCACCGACGTAGGCTACGACTCCGTAACGGTATGCGTTGGCCAATTTACCTATCGAGTTGATGAGCAAGATGGACGGATAAACTTCTTGCTCGGTCAAAGATGAATAGCGGATGATTTGATCTCCGAAAAGTGATTCAATCTGCTTCAAATGCGTTTCTGAAATGTCGTGCGGCGCAATGATGACTGGTGTTTGAGCACAAATAGTCAGAATTAAATCTTTCAGCAAGGTCTCGTCCTCTGGCCACGAACTCCCCACAATAAATGCTTTTTTCCCCTTTAAAAATTGCTCGATGTAAGCATCCGTTGCCACATTCTTTTTGTTTTGTATCACCCGATCAAACCGCGTGTCGCCGACTAGCAAAACGTTTTTGATATCAATGCGATGCAACAAGTCGACAGATGCTTGATTTTGAACAAAGAAAAAATCGATTTGCTTTAGAACATCCTGAAACAAAGATCCAAATCGACCAAAAAACCGATGGCTTTCTCGAAACAATGCACTCACCGAGTACACTTTTGCACCTTGACTTTTAGCAGCCGCAATGTAGTTTTTCCAAAACTCGTACTTGATGAAAAAAACACGGGTTGGTTTGAAATGCTGAAGGAAACGCTGTGCATTATACTTCGTATCGAGCGGCAAATAACAAACAAAGTCTGCTGGATGTTCCCGTTTGTGATGATGTTCATATCCAGAAGGACTGAAGAAAGTAACCAAAATAAAAAGAGCTGGATTTTCTGCTTTGAGTCGATTCATCAAGGGCAATCCCTGATCAAATTCGCCCAATGAAGCGCAGTGAAACCAATACACTTCTTCGTTCTGCAGTTTGGGAAGCGTCTTCCAGATGTTCTTCCGACCTAAAATCCAACTTTTGGCTTTGGAGTTGAAAGCTTGCGCAATCCAAATTCCCAAACCGTACGATTTTATAGCCAGGTGATACAACATATCAATTAAAATAATAATCTTTTGGTTGACGTTTGTAAATTGGAATAAACCACCCCAACTTCACGCCAACTTGCATGTCTAAACGTGTTTTTTTATCTACAGCCTCATCTGGACGATCGAAGAATACATCTCTTTTGTTTTGCGTAAATCCTTGCTGTGCATAAAATCCACCATAAAAATTAACCAGTCCTTTGTTGCTCAAAAATGCATATCCTGCAAATTGGTGCGTATTAATTCCCGCTGTTAATCGGTCGTAGCCCTTGCGGTAATCCAATTCAATTTGCGGAATAACATGTTCTTGTGTTTCGATTCGCATCTTATGCAACAAGTATCCTGCTCCAACATGGAAAAACAAACCGGAATTTCGGTTCATACTCCACACCGGCACAACTTTCCCAATGGCGAAATTGACATTGAAACCACGCACCAAAACCATCACTTGACCCGCATCGCCATTCACATCCGTGATGTGTCCGTAGCTGTCTACCAAATTGTCAAAAACTCCCGTCATCCGAACTTGATTTCCAAAAATGAAGTTTCCATCCAATCCCCAAAACCAGTTTTTAGATGTTTTATAACCGGCTACAGCCCCAATGTGATTGAGAAATCCGTATCGATCAGCCAAATCACCAGAGGTCCAATTGGCACCGTAATGAACTCCTACCCATGGCGTTCCAATAATAGAGTCTTTTACATTTCGCTGTGAAAAAGCTTGAAATCCAAGCAATACACAAAGCAATAAAGTCAATCTTTTTGCAATCATCCTTCAAAGATAAAGAAAATAATGTGTGGTGAAAACACCTGAACCATTCCCAGGCGAATATCAACGAGGAATAAAACTGAGAAATGGTCGATTTATTGTTGAATTAGAATGATTTGTTTTAGAAGTAGAACGCAACTCACCGCAAAATAAATTAAATTTTTTCTTACTTTTGAATCACACAAATCACGCTAAAACCGAGTACATGATGAAATTCATTTCCATAGCTTTTTGCGTCATCATTTCAATCTTTTCTTTTGGTCAACAAAGGATTGAGGGCACAAGCTACACACATTTTGAACTTAAACATAAAACAGAAATCATAGATTTTGTTGTTGCAGATACCATTCTAAATCAGACAAAACCTATCTTGCTCTTTTGTCAAGGCTCTCAACCCGTTCCGTTGTTTATCGATGGAAAGGAAAAAGGGATTTTCCCCGTCGCATTAAGTAATTTTGATGTGAATCAGTTGAATTTAAACTACCACGTTGTGGTTATTTCAATGCCTCATACTCCACTGATTGTTGGACCAGAAAATTTAAATCGAAACCATTCCTACATCACAGATCCTTCTTACCAACACAGCTATTCAACGGATTACCTGTTAGCTGATTACGCTGAGAATTATATTCAACGAGCCAACTTAGTGATCGATTTTTTATTCAAACAAAAATGGGTTGATAAAACTAAATTATTGGTTTCTGGTCATTCACAAGGATCTCGAATTGCAGTTGGAATTGCCGCTACTAACCCAAAAGTGACTCAATTGGGCCTCTTTGGATACAGTCCGCAAGGAAGAATAGATCAATCGATTCGACAAATTAGAAAAGATGCAGAAACAGGAAAAATTTCTTGGGAAAAAGCCGATTCTCTTCAACAAGAACAGATAGCGTTTTACCAATTAATTCATAACAACGATTCCGTTCGCCAAAACCCAAGTTTGGTATCGTGGCGGTCATTTTCAAAAAGTACATTGGAGCAATTGGTTCAACTAAAAATTCCGATTTACATCGCATATGGAAGCGAAGATATCATCGCAGATGGCTGTGATTTTATTCCGTTCCGTTTTATTGAAAAAGGGAGAAATAATTTGACTCTGAAAAGATATCCAGGTTTGGATCACAACTTTTTTCCAATTATGGAAAATGGCCAAGCAGATTACAAAAATGGCAAGTGGCAAGAGGTGATAACTACGTTTATTAATTGGTCAAAAGTCGAGAAGGATAGTAATCGGTGAAAATATTATCGAACATCATTTGGTTTGTAGAGACGCGATTAATCGCGTCCCTACAAATCAAATGTAACAATAGATTATCGTCCGAAAAAATGACCATTATTGTATATCCTCAATATTATTCTTAATTTTCCGGAAAAAATCCAATGAAAGGAATTCTAATTGCTTTTGTACTCACTATTTTTAGTTCCTGTGTAGGGAAAGAAATTCAGGCTTCTATCGCGCAAGTGGAAACTCCACAAGTCGAATATCAGCCTGAAATTGCAAATATTTTAGACAGTTTTGATATTTTAGCAACTCCTATTTATTTTGACACAACTTTCTTTCAGAAAAACATCCACTTTAATTTTGAAAACGGCAATTTAAACAGCGAAGTGGTTCAGATTCTGACACAGAAATTTGCAAAAGATGAAATTAGCTCACGAGAAAATTACTACATCAATGCATTTATTGAAATCGAAGAAGCAAAAGGAAAAGGCCAATATCCTGAATTTCAAGAGCTCTTAGAAGGAGGAATGACCGAAAATGCAGTCTGTCGTTCGATTGGAAGAATCGAGTTGGGTGACAGCGTTGGATTATTACTTTGGGAAATTAAATATAAATCGTTTGAAGCCTGCCCATTATATCAAGGCCATCACGTACTCGGAACGATTGTTTACAAAGGTAAAACGGTTTCTTGTATGCACCTAGCTTCCAACGTGAACGGATCAGATTCTCCCATTCGATTCGAATCCTATCAACTGGCAAGTATTTTCAAAAATGGTAAAATAAACATTCAAAATTTTGCTCAAACCCACGAAGACGGCGTGTTAATTGAAGAAAATTCTGCCCATGCTCATTACCAATTTTCATCCAACGGATTTGAACTGGTGAAATAAACTTCATCCCGTTTTTTCTTACTTTTGTGTCAACCTTTGTAACATGGTAAAAAGATTATTTGTACAATTTCTCAAGCTGTTTTTATTTTGGATTCTGATTTTTGATTTTCAAAAGATTCTTTTTTCCATCCACAATTGGGATAAATTCTCTGGAATTTCCGTCTCAGAATACCTCGGTGCTTATTTCTATTCATTCAAATTAGATCTCGGAACAGCAGGTGCTCTGGCGATTATTCCAGCTATTTTCTTAGCACTTCGATTAATCTCCAATCAAAAATGGATTCGAACAGGCTTCTACATTGTCTTGATGCTCGAAGCTGTTTTAGTAGCTTTGATTCACAGCGGTGAAATCAACGCATACGGCGAATGGAATCACAAATTGACTTCTCGCGTTTTCATGCACTTGAGCAATCCGGATGAAGTCTTCCGTACGGCTGATTATAGCATGTCATTCTTCTACATCGTTTACCTCATCATCGAAATTGTATTTGCATGGAAAATCATGAAATGGTTGTTTCCATTTAAAGTATCAATTCAGCTCAAAAAATGGTATTACGCTTCGCCTTTGGCCCTGATTTCGTTCTTGGTTTTTGGAGCGCTTTCGTTTTTGCTTTTGCGGGGTGGATTCCAACAGATTCCGATGAACATCAACGCCGCAATTTATTCCAATTCGCCCGTGGCAAACGATTTATCCGTTAATTCTTTGTACTTTTTTGGCAAGAGTTATTTGCTGTACAACCGAACGGAAATTGATGAATACATGCCGGAAATTGATGCCGAAAAAGCCAAACAAATTACGGCGAGTTTAATGGATTACCCCAAAAAACACGAGCAATACTTCTTGAAAAATGACCGCCCGAATGTGGTGATCATCGTGCTCGAAGGTTGGGCGGCACAAGCGATGGGTTCGCTCAGTGAGACCAAAGGCGCAACCCCAAACTTTGATCAAATCGCCGACGAAGGCGTTCTCTTCACCAACATTTATGGAACCAGCGGAACATCCGAAATTGGAAATTCCAGTATTTTTAGCGGTTTCCCTGGAATTCCAGAGGTTTCTGTGACGATGCAACCCGAAAAACACCGGAAAATTCGCTCGCTCAACCAGGATTTAAAACAAGAAGGATATAACAGCAGTTACATGTTTTCAGGTGATTTAAAATACGGAAACATCGGCGGTTATTTTATGGATCACGGTTTCGATGTGGTGAAAGACGAAAACGATTTTCCATCCAATTTGAAACGTGGAAAACTGAATTTTTACGACGAAGACTTGTATCGTTTTTTAATTGAAGACATCAACAAATCCAAGCAGCCGTTTTTACAGTGTGCTTTTACCGGAAGTAGCCATTCGCCATACGATCACCCAACGCCAAAACGCGGAAAAGTGTTTTCTGGCGAAGAAGCAGGTTACATGAATTCCTTGGTTTATTCGGATGAAGCTTTGGGGAAATTCGTTGAAAACTGCAAAAAACAACCGTGGTTTGACAATACCGTTTTCATCTTTGTAGCCGATCACGGACACGCCACGCCAACCGTCAGCAATCCTTCTGGGTCAATTTACAACCACATTCCGTTGTTGTTTTGGGGAAATGCCATCGAACCAGATTTTAGGGGAAAGAAAATGTCCGTTTTAGGTTCGCAAGCGGATGTCGTAGCGACCTTGTTGTACCAAATGAAGATGCCTTCAGACGCATATCCCTGGAGTAAAGATTTGATGAATCCTGCCGTTCCAGAATTTGCATTGCACACCATTACGCGCGGTTATGGCTGGATTACACCAAAGGGAAACATGACATACGAAATGCAATCCAAATTTTTCGTTGAAGACAATTTCCCAGCGGAAATCAGAGAAAAAGAACATCAAAATTGCTTTGCCTTTTTAACCGAAGTGTATCGCTATTACAAAGAATTATAAAAATCCATAGCCATGATTACGCCATACAACGACGAATATTTTATGAAACAAGCCTATCAAGAAGCCCTCAAAGCGTATGAATTAGGCGAAATTCCGGTCGGCGCGATCATCGTTGCAAACAATCAAATTTTAGCGCGTACTCACAACTTGACAGAACAATTAACCGACGTAACCGCCCACGCCGAAATTCAAGCCATCACCGCCGCCGCCAACTTTCTAGGCGGAAAATATTTGCACGGTTGTACCTTGTACGTAACCCTAGAACCCTGCGTAATGTGCGGCGGAGCCTTGTATTGGTCCCAAATCGACAAAGTAGTTTTCGCCGCCCGCGATGAAAAACGTGGCGCTGGAAGATTGGGCGAGAATATCTATCACCCAAAGACACTCGTTTCCAACGGAATTATGGCAGAAGAATGCGGTGAATTGATGAAGCGTTTTTTCGCAGAAAGAAGATAGAACTCAATAAATATCGAAGCATCAAATTGTACCTAATGATTAAAGCTTATCCTAGAATTACAAATCTTTACCTTTTTTATGGCAGTTGTATGCTCGCTACGCTTGTTAGCCATGAACTCGTAAAAAACTCGGTTCATTGCCAAAAAAGGTAACCAAAAAGTCTAGTCCTTGTCCTCACAAATCTAAAAATCGAAAGACATTTCGCTAAAGTTTTAAACTATCTGCGATGCTTCCTCTGGAGGTCACTGAAAAAGCTCAAACAGTAAAACTTTCTCCGCTCCATTTACTTTGATTTTTTACGATTTTCTGCGGATGGACAGATTATTTCATCCAAAACAATATAGAAATATCTCAAGAGTGCAGAAATGCCAATGTAAATAGATTTAAAGTCAAAAGCCAAGTTTTGATTAAAATCCGACATTCGGAATGAAAGCGTTAATAAATTGTCAGTGAGATAATCATGAAGAAGAACGACACTGTTTGAGCTTTTCAGCGAGTTTGTCGTTCGTAAGATAAATTGATGACAATTTTAGCTTTCATTACGTAGTCTAGACTTTTTTGGCTTCGTTTTTTGGGCAATGCAAAAAAGGAAGAAAATCTTTTTTGCATAGAAGATCATCGTTATTAAAAACAAAATTAGGACGTGTGATGTTACTCAACATCCACGAAAATTAATCCTTATCTTTGCATTTCTAAAAATCTTCAAAATGAATTATTTCGATCAAAAAAACGATACCATCTGTGCACTTTCAACGGCGAGCGGATTGGGGGCAATTGCGGTTATCCGGATTTCGGGGGCGGAAGCTTTTGAAATTACCAATCGGGTTTTTACGAAAAACATCGCAGAAGTTCCTTCGCATACCGCTCATTTTGGACGAATTAAAACACACGAAGGCATCATCATCGACGAGGTTTTATTGACAGTTTTGAAAGAAGGAAAAAGTTTTACGGGTGAGAACACGGTGGAAATCGCTTGTCACGGTTCGACTTATATCCAACAAGAAATATTGCAATTGTTGATTTTATCGGGTTGTCGCATGGCGCAGCCGGGAGAATTTACGATGCGTGCATTCCTGAACGGAAAGATGGATTTATCGCAAGCGGAAGCCGTAGCGGATTTGATTGCTTCGGAATCCAAAAAATCGCACGAGATTGCCATGAACCAAATGCGCGGTGGTTTTTCGTCAGAATTGAACGATTTACGCGAAAAATTGATTCATTTCGCTAGTTTGGTAGAATTGGAACTCGACTTTGCAGAAGAAGACGTGGTATTTGCCGACCGCATTGAATTGGAAGCTTTGGTTTCAGAAGTACTGGCTTACATTCATCGTTTGATGAGTTCTTTCGAATTAGGAAATGCCATTAAAAACGGAGTTCCTGTTGCCATCGTCGGCGCGCCGAATACCGGAAAATCAACATTACTCAATCAATTACTCGGCGAAGAACGAGCGATTGTCAGCAACATCGCCGGAACCACCCGCGACGTGATTGAAGAAACCCTGAACATCGAAGGAATCATTTTCCGCTTGATCGACACCGCCGGAATTCGCGAAGGCGCAGAAGCGATTGAAGCCATCGGAATTGAAAAATCCAAAGAGAAAATAGACCAAGCGCAACTCGTGGTTTTGATGAGCGATTACTCCGAAAACGAATCGCATCACGAAGGTCATTCCACGATGTCCACCAACGAAACGGTGGTTTGGGCGAAGGAATTACAAGCTACTTACCCAACCAAAAAGTTCATCGTTTTAGCGAATAAAATGGACATGCGTCCAAGCGCAAACGACCTTGTGGAAGAAGATAATCTCAAAATACTAGCGATTTCTGCGAAAAAAGGGCTTGGGATTGAAGAATTTAAAAGCTGGTTGGTTGATCAGATTCAAGCTGGGTTTGATATTAGTCAGGAGACGATTGTGACGAATGTACGTCATGTGGAGGCATTGGAGAAAGCTGCTTTTTCATTGCAACAAGCGAAGGATGGATTGGTGACGCAGGATATTCGTCAGGCGATGTTTCATCTGGGGAGCATTACGGGATCGATTAGTACGGATGATTTGTTGGGGAATATTTTTGCTAAGTTTTGTATTGGGAAGTAAACCAAAACTTTTCCACTTTTACTCGCCTAAATCTCGTTTCTTATCTTTGAATTCGGTACATTTACTGCTGAAATTCAGATTTAAAGTGATAGATTTCCATGGCTAAAAAAATTCAAACCAAAAGTACCGAAGAAATTCTTTGGGATTCCGCAAACAAATTAAGAGGTACCGTAGAATCTTCTGAATACAAACACGTGGTGCTTGCACTGATATTTTTAAAATTCTCTTCCGATAAATTTGAAGAACGTCGTTTGGAACTCATCGCCGAAGGAAAAGAGAAATACCTGGAAATGCCCGCGTTCTACAATATGAAGAACATCTTTTTCTTAGCCGAAGAAAGTCGTTGGAGTTACATCATCGCCAATGCGAAACAAAACGACATTTCCTTAAAAATTGATACGGCCTTGCACACCGTTGAAAAAAACAACGTTTCTTTAAAAGGCGCTTTGCCCGATAATTATTTCTCGCGCCTGAACATGGACGTGAGCAAACTCGCTGCTTTGCTCGACACCATCAACAACATAGATACGCTGAAAGACAAACAGCAAGACATCGTTGGACGGGTTTATGAATATTTCCTCTCCAAATTTGCGTTGGCGGAAGGAAAAGGAAAAGGGGAGTTTTACACCCCAAAAAGCATTGTGACTTTAATTGTAGAGATGCTAGAGCC